>Ga0210397_10001679_pt1 | contig 14130 bp, 12 predicted proteins | sample IncBWH2OmetaG_FD_160126 | JGI IMG/M metagenome (GOLD analysis project Ga0210397, IMG submission 160126) | Forest soil microbial communities from Barre Woods Harvard Forest LTER site, Petersham, Massachusetts, United States - Inc-BW-H-2-O ...
CATCGCTTTGTACAAGCCGAGCTTCTCGCCGATCACCACCAGCGGCGCGCTGATGATCGCGCCGATGTCGGTAAACGCCTGCCCCATGAAGGCCTCCAGCTTGGCCTCGTCAATCCCCGTTGCACCCATTTCTGACCCCTCAGTCCCGAGCGGCCCCACGGACTGGGCCGCGGTCACCAAAAGCACACCACGTCGCCAGATCCATGTCAACCGACGATTCGCCCGTCTAACCAGGCACCAACCGTCCGGGGACGCTTCGCCCGCCGAACCGCCGCCACCGTCGGCGATCCTCCGGCGGAGATGAACGCCACGCCCTAGCCGGCCACGGTGCCCGCGATTGCGCCTACGCCCGCGGTGACAGCCATCGCCAAAAGCCCCCAGCCAGTCACACGTACGACCGCTCGCGCTCGCGGCGCGCCACCCAGGCGCGCACCCAGGTCCCCGAGCAGGATCAGCATCGCCGCGGCGACCACGACACAGGTCGCGATGCGCGCCGACTTCCCGGGCACGATTGCGGCGATCAGCGGAGGGATCGCGCCGGCCGAGAACGACGCGGCGGACGCCGCGGCGGCCTGAAGCGGCCGGGCGCGCCGCTCTTCGTCAAGCCCCAGCTCATCGCGGGCGTGGGCCTCGAGCGCGTCATGACTGGTCAGCGCATCGGCAACCTGCGACGCCAGGACTGGAGACAGTCCGCGCTCGACATAGATCTCGGTGAGTTCGCGCAGCTCGCCCTTGGGATCGGCCGCCAGTTCTCGCTCCTCCAGAGCAAGGTCAGCGACTTCGGTGTCGCGCTGGGAGCTCACCGACACGAACTCACCGGCGGCCATCGACATCGCTCCCGCGCTGAGTGCCGCCACCCCGGCGGTCGCGACCGCCGCCTGGCCTGCCCCCGAGGCCGCCACACCGATCGCCACGCTCGCGACGGACAAGATGCCGTCGTTGGCACCCAGCACGGCTGCGCGTAACCAGCCGGCGCGATAGCTCAGATGTGTCTCCCGGTGGCTCGCGGCCGTGGTCACTGCTCCGTTTGTACCGCGCTTTGTGTGAGACCGTCGATGAGACTGGTCTCAGAAACGGACACGGCCGACCCGCGGGCATGGAAGCTGCCGTCAGAACGGTAGGACATGAGGGCGCAGGCCCAGGCAGTCATTCGCGACGTCCCCCCACTCGTCCCAGACAACGCGGGCAAATGTCGGGTTGTCGTGCTCGGGGGATCGTCAGTGGTGGAGTTGCGTGGCGATCAGGTTCGCGATCGGCGAGCCGAGCCCCGTCGCCTCGTCGTATCCGGTTCCAGCCTTACAGCACGAGACGCTGCTGAACACCGAGTTCGTGCCGGTGGTGATGTCGAGAAACGACGTGGGCGCGTGCGTGGCGATGTGGTACAGCGTCGGTGGTATGAATCCCGGCTTGGGCCACTTCTCGGACTTGGCGAATTGGTCCCACAGCGCGATCATCCCCGCCACCAGTGGTGTCGTGGCGCTGGTGCCACCGACGTCGGTGATCGTCTGCCCTGAGGTTGGAGGGCAGCTCTGTACGCCGGAGGAGCAGACGATTGCGTAGCCGGGCGCTGCGTCGGCAAATGCGGCGACGTCGGGCACCGGCCGGTCATCGCTCTGCGAGGCGGTCTGCCACCACGGGCGCTTCTCCGTTGTGCTGACGCCGCCGCCCCCCGCGGCGATCGTCTGGTAGGGCGCCGGGAACTCCGTGTCGTTCCACACGCCCGAGGAGGCGATCGTGTTGCTCGGCGTCAGAGACATGTTGGTGCCGCCGACGGCGAGAACCCACGGCGAGACGGCGGGCCACGACGCAGACTTCTGCTCGTCGTAGCTGGTGAGCTGTGACTGCTTGACTCCATGCGCGCATGTCGACGAGCCGCTGTCGCCCGCCGCTACTGCAATCGTGATCCCCAACGCGTCGATCGCTGCCGCCTCGCGGTCAAACAGCGTCCGCGCGGCGCTGTAGGGCTTGACGGTCGCCTCGCACACGCCGTAGGAGATCGAGATCACGTTCGGCAACGGAGTCCCGTTCGTCGTGGCCTGGATCGGCGCTGCCAGCAGCTCGATCGCCCCCTGCGGGTTGTTCTGGCCGAGCTGTTTGACCCACAGGTCGAGCCGGCTGAGCTTCGGTGCGACCATCGCGGCGGTCATCGCGTCGAGCGAGCTCTCGAGTATCGGCTTGATGCTCCCGGCGTTGTGGATCTTCAGCGAGGTCCCCTGAAAGCCGAAGCAGTTGCGAAACGTGGTCACGTCGTTGGTCGGGGTCGGCGCCTCGCCCAGGATCGCGAGGTTGATGCCCTGACCCTGAAACCCAGCGGCGTGCATCGCGCTGATCCCGTAGGCGGTGTCGATCTGATTGGGGAACAGCCCCTCGCTTGAGACCACCGAGCTCGGGAACGTGCTGGTAGCGCATCCGGGGCTGATCGTCCCGGTGCGGGTGGGCGTGCCGCCGTCGTAGACCGGCGGCTGGACGACCGGCACGGGCGTTACGGACGGAACGTCGGGCGCGCCGGCGCTCCCGGAGCTGATCACGTGCCCCAGGCCGGCGACCGTATCCACGTTTCCGCTCAACCCGGACGGGAGCTTTGGGGTGTTCACCGGCAGCGCCGTCTTCGCGCCAGTCGAGTTGTTGAGGTACACGTGCCAGCTCGTGCCGAACATCTTCTGGGCGGTCCCGATCGTGATCGTGGCGACCGCCCGGAGATGGAACACATCGATGGTCGCCGTGGTGTTGTACCTCTTGAACGCCCCGGTGACGGCGTTGCCGCGAGGACGAGGCGCCGTACTTGCTCTGCAGGCTCGAGATCGAAAGATACGTTCCGAAGCTCGACGAGCTCGGGTTGCTCGCCGACTTCACGGCGCTTGCGATGCCCGACTGGTTGGCGATCAGCCCGAGCTCCAGCGGCAGCTTGGTGCCGGTCGACGCCTGCCCCTGGTCCTTCAGGTTCTTATGGGAGATGTCGCCGTATTTGACGCTCGAGGCCGCGGCCGTCCCGCAGGCGACGCCGAGCACGAGGCAGACCGTCAACGCCAAGGTGACTTGGCGGGCGAACCCAGGCATGTCCGCGACTTCATCACGAGGCAGATGCGGTGGCATCCACCCAATCGGGTGAGCGCATGACGCGAGACAGCATTCGGTCGGCGACAGGTGCGCGAGCCACACGCCGACGCGCACGGCAGAGCCTGGTTGTGATCGTGACCTCGCGGACCGCAGCGCGTGGGCCGCTTCGCGATACGAAAGGTTATGTCGCGGTGCTCGTGGGCCGTTGTAGAGCGCGATGCTCCCGGTCATGCTGGGCTTCTCGGGACGCGGCACTCTGCTGTGGGCCGCCGTTCTGATCAGCCGCTCTCGACACCGCTTCAGAGGGGTGGTGCGATCGAGAAGCGGCTTGGTAGCGCGGAACGGCAGCTGGCGCCTCGACGCCGTGAATCGTTCCGTGGATGGACGTGCCTTGTCCCGGGGCGGACACGATCTCCATGTGGCCGCCGACCGCCCTGATCCGGTCGCGCATGCTCGCAATTCCCATCCCATCGCGGTCTGTTTCAGGCGGCATACCGGCGCCATCGTCGCTGACTGTGAACTCGATCGTATCCTCGTGGCGCGCGAGCATCACTGCCACGTTCGCGCCGGGTCCGGCGTGCTTGCCCGAGTTCTGGATCGCCTCACAAGCGACAAAGTAAATCGCCGCTTCGATCGCGGTCGACGAGCGTCCAATGCCGTCGTCGGTCACGCCAACTGGGACCGGCGAGCTGTGCGCGAGCGAGCGCAGCGCAGCGGCCAGTCCGTACTCCTGCAGGACGACGGGATAGATGCCGTGCGCGAGTGCGCGAAGCTCCTCTATGGCTTCCTGCGCGTCCTTTTTGGTCGCGTCGAGTTGGTTCGCGAGGTCTTCAGTGCCGGCTAGCTCACGGGCGATGCCCAGCCTGACCTGGATCGCCACCAGTCGCTGCTGCGCGCCGTCGTGGAGATTGCGCTCAAGACGCCGTCGCTCGCGGTCGCCAGCTGTGACGATCCGCAAGCGCGACGCGCGTAGCTCCTCGAGCAGGCGCGTGTTCTCAAGCAGCATCAGCGAGGTCGCGGCCAGCCCTTCGACAATGTCGGAGTCGGTATCGAGCGCGGGATCGTGGATGAGCGCGGCAACCGGCCCGTCGTCCCCTGTGATGCGAGTGATCCCCCGTCCCCCCGCGTCGCGGGGAAGCTCCACGGGCGCGCCGTCCACGTCGACGTAACCGGCGCGTTCAGGAGACCAGAGGGCGAGCTCAATGGTCGAATCCCCAAGGGCGTCGCCGATCACGCTCTGTACACCCGCGGGAGTCAACGGCTTCCCGCTCGCGCGCACGGCGATCTGCCCGAGGCTCATCGCTGCGAACAGGTCACCCCAGACCAGGCCGAGGAGAATCGCCACCGGAACCGCCACTCCCAGCGCACCATCGACGATCCTCACCGCCGACGCCGTCCCCGGATAAGCGGGGAGGACATACAGGGAAATCACAAACCAGGCGACGGTCGCGGTAAAGACGGCGGCCACCGGGGTAACCGCGCGGCGCAACCCGGGCCCCGACGCACGCGCCTTGTCGAAGAGCAGCATCGTCAGGCCGATCAGCCCGATCGTGAACACGCAGCTCGCCGCCGTGTTGAGCGCCGCTCCGATCGCCGCATCGCCGCTGCCCAGGGCATTGGCAGGACAGTGCGTCCCGCAGTCGTTGAACGCCCCGGCCCCGGGAAACATTGGCGATAGGGCCAGGTTCAACCCCGTCAACACCGCCGTGCTCAGCCCATAGGCAAAGATGAACGCACGCGCCAGCCTCGAGTCCAGACGACCCCGCGGATAGGACAGCAACACATAGGCCGTATACACCACGTACACCGCCCACATCACCATCCCAAACGCGTACGCCGGCGACGCCCCTGACGCATTGAACGACGTCGCGGCATACAGGAATCCATTGCCCACAACCAGAGGGCCGAGCCTGCTATCAGGTCGACGCCACCACGTATACAGCCCCACCGCCACATATGACGCGACGATCACGCCTCGCCAGATCGAAAGCGACATCGGGTCAACGAGCGTCGGGCTGCGCGCGACCGCCCACACAGTCAAAGCCGTGGCCACAACCCCCGCGGCCCCGACCGCGAGCGCGACCACCGAAGGCATCTCGCTGCGTCGACTCGACTCCAGTCCCGGTACTGATGCCGTCGCCACCACACCCAATCGCCAGACGGCCGATATCCGAGACAGAAACTACTCGATCCGCCCACTCTGGGTGCGGCTTAGACGATGAGGAGGCCTCTCGGGGTTAGTGCCCTACCGGAACAAGAGTGGTGCATGCACCATGGTCGGGTCCGGATCGCACACCCAGCATCAGTGCTGAGACAACGACCGACGGAAAGGCGCTGACGATGGCTTCGACGAGAGCGACCCAGAAAGACCGGACCGGAGCCCCGAGACGAGGCACGGTGGCGGCGGGGACGGCGAAGGGCGTGCCGCACCTGTCGCTGGCCGAGCGGGTCGCGCGCGGAAAGGCGGCCCGCGCCGAGGTCCCGCGTTCCAGTCACGCCGTATTTGAACTCTCCCCGACGCGCCAGGACCCGGTCGAGCTCTTGGAGCTTCAGGCCAAGACGCGGGTGCCAGAGCTGGTGCCAATTCGCTACGGCCGGATGCTCGTCTCGCCGTTCACGTTCTATCGCGGCGCCGCGTTGATCATGGCGCAGGATCTGGCCTCGACGCCTCGATCCGGGCTGACGGTCCAATGCTGCGGGGACGCCCACCTGTCGAATTTCGGCGTGTTCGCGTCGCCAGAGCGCCGGCTGGTATTCGATCTCAACGATTTCGACGAGACGCTCCCGGGGCCCTGGGAGTGGGATGTCAAGCGTCTCGCCGTGAGCATGCTGATCGCCGCGCGGGACAACGGCTTCAAGGTCAAGGATCAGCAGCGGATCGTGCTCGACACCGTCGCGCAGTACCGGAGCCAGATGGCCGGCTTCGCGGGGATGAACAACCTCGAGGTGTGGTACGCCCACCTGGAGATCGAGAGCCTCGTGGCCGAGTACGCGTCGCAGTTCAAGACGCGGATGGTCAAGCGGACGGAGAAGACGATCGCCAAGGCGCGGACGAAGGACAGCATGGCGGCATTCTCGAAGCTGACCCATGAGGTTGACGGCAAAGTGCGGATCATCGACCAGTCACCGTTGATCGTGCCGATCGAGCAGCTGGCTCCAGGTGCGGAACGCGATGAGATGTTCGAGGCGCTCCGCGACCTGATGCGCGGCTACCGGGAGACACTGGAGTGGGACCGAAGGGTGCTGCTGGAGCAATTTGAGGTGACGGATTTCGCTCGCAAGGTGGTCGGAGTCGGCAGCGTCGGCACGCGCGCGTGGATCGGGCTCTTGATCGGCCGCGACGGCCAAGATCCCCTGTTCCTGCAGATGAAGGAGGCCGAGGCGTCGGTGCTCGAGGATTTCCTTGGCCCGAGCCAGTTCAAGAACCATGGCGAGCGGGTCGTCACCGGCCAGCGACTGATGCAGGCCACGAGCGACATCTTCCTCGGCTGGCTCCACATCACCTCCGGGCTCGACGGCCAGCCGCGCGACTTCTACGGCCGTCAGCTCAAGGACTGGAAAGGCTCGGCGGAGATCGAGTACATGGTTCCGCAGGGCATGGCCGCGTACGGCAAGCTGTGCGGCTGGACGCTCGCGCGGGCGCATGCTCGCAGCGGCGACCGGGTCGCCATCGCCTCCTATCTCGGCAACAACGACAGCTTCGACAAGGCGATCCTCACCTTCTCAGAGGCGTACGCCGAACAGAACGACCGCGACTACAACGAGCTGCAAGCCGCCGTCAAGTCCGGCACGATCACCGCCGAAAGCGGCCTGTAAACAAACGGAGGAAGTCGCGGGCCCGCGTGACGGCCAGCCCGCTGGCCGCCGGTCGTGGCCAAGAACGGATGCGACTCGGCCGCCTGGAACGGCTGACCGGACGGGTCGGCAACTCATCAGATCCTCTCCCCTGGCTCGAGATGGCGGAGGCGACCCGAGCAACCGAAGCCTTCGGTAGTCGCCGGCGATTGAGACGACCGAAGGATGCGTGTGGGGGCGTCAGGTGAGCTCCCTCGGTCTGACAAACGCGGCAAGCCCCGCGCCGTCCGGCGCCAAGGTGGTCCACGGTCCTGTAAAGGTCAGCGTGGCCAGCCCAGCTGTCGGGAACTTCCGGTCAGCAAGCTCGCTCTCAGGTCCGACAAGCCCAACGGCCAAGTCACGGATCGCCGGCTCGTGCCCGATCAGCATCACCGCGTCGACCTCGTCGGGCACGCGACGCAAGCGCTCGAGCAGCTCGGCGGCCGTGGCGTGATACAGCTCGCGCTCGATCACGATCTCACCGGGCGGCCGGACCAGGTCAAGCGTCTCCCGCGCCCGCTTCGCCGAAGAGCACAGCACCACGCCCACGGCGATACGCTCGCGACGCACGTACGCCCCCAGCCGCTTGGCGGCTTTGCGCCCTCGCGGCGCCAACGGGCGGTCCTCATCGGCGAGCGACGGGTCATCCCAGCTCGACTTCGCGTGGCGCAACAGCAGCAGCTGCTTAGTCTCGGTCATCGCGTTCGGATTCTCGCCGACCCCGCTCGCCGCTGGACCGACGCGACAGGAGAGACCCACCGAGGCCACCCAGCCGATACGTCCACCAGCCACGGCGCCCGCGGGCGTGCGCGAGGGAACCCTCAATGAGGGCACGACCCTCTCGTAGGACCCGTCGGTCGGCAACCGGGGCACGTTCCCGGGCTCTGAATGGGCGTCAGCGATGGATTGTCGCCTGGCAGCATGATCGGGGTGGCGCTCCGGGCTTGTGCAACGACGTCCCGTTCACGCGGCGATCTGCGCGCGCGGAGCCCGACCAAACTATTCAGGTCTGGCTCACATAATCGCCGCAATAGGGAGTAACGTCACTGGTGACTGGCCCTGCGGACAGGATTCCCGGCCCAAGCCCGAAAGCCACCAACGGCGCATATTCCGCGCCACGAGGCGGGAGGCATGGGTTACCGGTTTTGGCTGCGGGGTCAGTGTGGGGGCCATCGTGCCCGGCGCGGTGGAGTGGGCCGTAGTCGGGTCTAGTGTCCCGGGCGGAGGGTGCGCGGGGCGACCGGGCCACTCTCGATCTCACTGCGCAACTGCTGGGCCTCGGGAAGGCTTCGGAGCTTGTTGAGCGCGTGCCTCTCGATCTGGCGGATTCGCTCGCGCGTCACGTTGAACCGGCGTCCGACCTCGCCAAGGGTGCTCGGATGCTGACCGTCCAACCCGTAGCGAAGCTCGATTACGCGGCGCTCGCGGTAGCTGAGGCCGTCCAGTGCCTCACACACCGCTGTCTTGGTGATCGCCACCACGGCGAGGTCGTAAGGGGACTCGCTCCGTTCGTCGGCGATCAGCTGGCCGAACTCCGATCCTGCGTCATCGCCGATCGGCTTCTCCAGCGAGATCGGCGCTCTCGTCGAGTGCTTGATCGCCTCAACCCTCTCGGGAGTGATCCCGGCCAGACCGGCGATCTCCTCGGCACTCGGGTCGCGGCCAAGCGATGTGCCGAGGCTGCGCTCGGCCCGGGCGATCTTGTTGACCTGCTCGACGATGTGAACCGGTATACGGATCGTACGCCCCGTATCCGCGAGCCCTCGAGCGACGGCCTGCCGGATCCACCACGTGGCATAAGTCGAAAACTTAAAGCCCCTCCGGTAGTCGAACTTCTCTACCGCGCGGACCAGACCGACGGTGCCCTCCTGGATCAGATCGAGGAACGGCAGCCCCTGGTTGCGGTAGTTCTTCGCAATTGAGACGACGAGACGCAAGTTCGACTCCACCATCTTCTGCTTGGCGCCCAAGTCGCCACCCTCGATCCGCTTCGCGAGGCCGACCTCCTCGGCACCGGTCAGCAGCCGCACCTTGCCGATGTCCTTGAAGAACAGCTGCAGCGCGTCGGTGGTCATGTCCGGCTTGAGATCCAATGGTGCCTTGCGACGCACGCGTTTGTCCGGCGCGCGCTGGACGTTCACGCTGGTCATGGAGGCTGGATCGATTTCCTCGACCAGTTCGATCTCGCAGCCCTCGAGCGTCGCGTGCAAAGCCTCGACGTCGGCATCATCGAGGTCGAGCTCGGCCGTGGCGTCCACGATTTCGGTGTAGGTGAGCACTCCGACCTGACGGCCGCGAGCAATGAGACGCTTGACCTCGTCACATTCCCGAAGCTCAGCTACCGACATAGCACGCCCTTGCCGAGCAGACGGCCGATTTTGTTCCCCAGGAACGTGGCATGACCTTCTCTCTCTGCCGAGACGCAGAGCGGGAGCCCTCAAGCGTCAACAGATGGGGGCGAAGCCACCAAGTCGGTGGAGTGACGCCGATAGAAGTGACAGCCGATCCGCAGTCGACCCTCTAGCCACCCCCTACCGCCTTGCGGCGCAGGTCACGCCGTTCGTCGCATCAGGAAATCAGCTAAGAGCTCTGGCCGCAGGGCCAGCACCACGACCGACAGTACTCCGATCCCACGCGCCGCGGGCGAGATTCCCACGATTGATGACAGCGCGACCAATCCCCAGCGACCGGCAAGCGGACCCGTGAATGGTGCCTGGGCGCGCGTTCAGCCGACGCGGCGCGGGTAGCCAAGCGTCCGGCTCAGCTTTCCCGCTGTGCCACCCGGCGGGAGCGGAACCTGGCGCTCCCCCCCTCCGGGCATCATCAGCGCGCCTGTTGGCTGACCAGCTTGGCAGCGGGCGGTGCTTCAAGCGCGCTGGGCGGCACGAGGGACGTGAGCGCCAGCACGTCGGTCACGAGCACGCGCCCCGCGTTGGCGTTCAGCAGTTCGCCGACACGAAAGCGCGAGCAGTCAAGGACGTCGCTTGCCTCCTGAACGGTGATGGTTCCGGCGGCGTCGGCGATAATAGGGCCAAATTTGCTCTGCAGGGGTGTGGTTGTAGCGGCGGTCATGCTGGTGGCTCCCTCCCGATGTTCTCCGACTATAGGCGTGAGCCGCCAGCATCGCCTCCTAAGATCGGACCTCGGATGGCGTCCAAGCCGCTTTCAGTGTTCAAGGAGCCCGGCCGGCGCCGCCATCGGCAGTGGCGACGCGGCCTGTACGGTGTCGCGCCATTCCTCGTCGTGGCGCTGGCCCTGGTGGGCTTGGTCGCCGTTGCACTGCTGGTCCTCGGGCTCCTGGACGTCCATGCCGTCACCCGGCATTTCACCGTTCACTAGGCCACGACACGTCCGCTGTGTTGGCCTGTGAGACCGGCGCCCCTGGCCGACGCGACCGGAACGAATCTGCGCGTAGGCTCGATCGCCCTCACCGTCGCCCAGCGCCCAACAGTGCTACGCCGCAAACCGTTCCGCCGCCGCCGGTAACACGCAAGATCAACGCGACCACGGGACGGCACCGTCGATCTTCGTTCTGGACACTCCCATCCCTGGGGTCAGCGCCATTCCACTCGTTGACGTCAACCCCCTCCCCATCGAAGTCGTCCACCTCCGCAACCGCCCAACCCGCGCCACCGTAAGGCTCGCGGCCGTTGCGCGCATCCTCCAGCCACAGCCAGCCTAAAGCTCGCTCCCGCAGACTGCGCTCGGCCAAGCGTGATCGGTTCCGAGGATCAGAACGAGCGGTAATGCCCGTTCCCGATGACAAAGCCGTGGTTGTTGCCGTTGAAGCACATCACGGTCGCCTCCGCCACGTGACAGGTCACGCCGAATTGATTCCACAACCGTCCCCGCCCGAGGTGCGCCGTGGCGCCAGCGACAAATGAATCCTGGCTCAGGCGTAGCAGCCGGGGAGCTCCGGTCACCGCGACCTGTACGAACCCCGCGTCGCCTGCTCCCGGGCCCTTCGGCGCCGGGATCCCCCGTGCCGCGCACAGGACCTCACGGGGCGGCGTCGAGGGGGCATGGATCTCGATACCGCAGGTGACCTTGGCCCCGAGGGCCTGAAATCGCGTTGCCTTGGAGATCGGTGCAGCCGCGGCTGCCGGCACAATCGCGGCCATACCGACGCATGTAGCGAGCGCTGCCAACGACTTGACCCTGGTCATGTCCACCTCCGCTTCGAACACCCGCGGCGGCCCCGCGAGTCCAGACCTCTTCTACCCCTGGGCACGGCACGAGACTCAACGGATCTCGATCCCGCCTGGGCCCCGCCCTGACGCGCCGGTCAGTCGCTGACGTGGAGCTCGCTCGCCGGGACGCGGGTGAGGTCGGCGATCACCTCTCGAACGAGGTCCGCGAGTTCCTCTGGGGGGACGTCCTCAAAGGCGGCTGCGCTCTCTCCGAAGACCTCGGTGATCACGCCGACCATCGCGGCCATCCGGACGCGCTCTCGCAGGGCCATCGCCGGCGAGGAGAGGATGCGCTCAAAGCGCACTTCGACGTCCCGGCCGCCCTGCACCATCGCCGCCTCGAGGCTCTCGAACGCGCTGCGGTTGCGGTTGTGTAGGAGCAATAGCTCGCGGTTGTCGACCATGAAGTCGATCATCTCGTTGGCAAGCCGAGGCCAGATCGCGACGCGGGCCGCCCCGTCGGGGGCGGCTTCGAGCTCGGCGATGATGGTCTCGCCCAACGTCTGCAGCCGGAGGTGGAGCTCGAGGAGGATGTCCTCCTTGCGCGGGAAGTAGTAGTAGAGCGCCGCCTTGGTGATGTCGAGACGCTCGGCGATGTCGCGCAGAGAGGTCTTGTCGTACCCCTGCCGCGTGAACAGCTCCTGGGCGACAGCGAGGATCCGCTCGCGTGTCTGGGCGCCGTCACTGCCGCGGGGTCGTGCCATCTCCGAAAGTTTACTTGACGCGCGGCTAGTTCTCGGTACCGTGTAACGCATCGATAACTTGTCGGCCGGTAAGTACGGCCTGACGTGACCCAGACCCCGAGCGAGAGACGCCATGAGCACGACCACCATCACCCACTCATCGCCGGAACTGGGTTCCTCGAGCTCGCAGCCATTTCGCCTGCGCTGGCTCGTTCTCATCGTCGTCATGACCGCCAACATCATGGACGCGATGGATTCGACCATCGCCACGATCGCCGGTCCGTCGGTGCGGCACGATCTCGGCGGGGGTGCCTCGACGCTGCAGTGGATCAGTGCCGGGTACACCCTGGCGTTCGCGGTCCTGCTGATCGCGGGCGCGCGGCTCGGGGACATCTTCGGCCGCCGCCGCGTCTTTCTCCTCGGGCTCGCCGGCTTCACCATCTTCTCCGCCGCGTGCGCGGCGGCCCCGTCGATGCCCGTGCTCATCGCCAGCCGCGCGCTCCAGGGCGCCTTCGGCGCGCTCATGATCCCCCAAGGGTTTGGCTTCCTCAAGCAGGTGTTCTCCGACCAGGCCGAGTTCAACAAGGCGATGGGTTTCGTCGGCCCCGCGACGGGCTTACCGCTGCTGGCCGCGCCGGTCCTCGCCGGGGCGCTCATCGACGCCAACCTGTGGCACGTCGGATGGCGCCTGGTCTTCCTCATCAACGTCCCGATCGGGGTGATCGCGCTGGCTCTCGCAATCCCAACCCTCCCCGACAGCCCCAAGCGCCCCGGACTCACCCTGGACGTCAGCGGGGTCTGGCTCGTCGGCCTCGCGCTGGTCGCGATCATCTACCCGCTCATTCAGGGCCGAGCCGACGGCTGGCCGCTGTGGACCTTCGCCCTACTCGCCGCCGGCGCGCTCCTGCTGTTCGTGTTCCTACGCCACGAGCGCAGACACCGGGACAACGCGCTGATTGAACCGACACTGCTGAGCAATCGCACCTACCTCAGCGGGGTCGCTGTGATCCTCTTCTTCTTCGGTGCCTTCGCCGGACTGCTGCTCTGCGTCTCGCTCTACGGGCAGCTCGGGGAGGGCTGGTCACCGATCCACGCCGGGCTGACTCTGACCCCGATGGTCATCGGGATCATCCTCGGCATGACGGTCTCCTTCGCGCTGGTCGATCGGCTTGGACGCCACCTTCTCCACATCGGGATCCTGCTGATCGCGGCGGGCACCGCCGGCATCGCCCTCACCCTGACCGGCGCCCATAGCGCCTCGAGCTGGGATCTTGTCCCCGGCCTCTTGTTCGCCGGTCTCGGTGCTGGCACGAGTTTCGCCCAACTCTTTGGGTTCGTCCTCAACAGCGTCACGATGGACGAGGTGGGATCCGCGTCCGGTGTTCTTGAGGCGTCGCAACAGCTATCGACCTCGTTCGGCGTCGCCGTGCTGGGGACGATCTTCTTCGCCGCGTTCGATCACCACCTCCCGACAGATGCCCTGCAGGTCACCGCATGGGCGTGTCTCGTCCCGCTCGCCGGCGCGTTCCTGTTCGTCTTCCGGCTGCCCATGCATGCCCGGGACGAGCAGGAGCTTCTCCAGCAAGACGACGCGACGCCGTCGCCAGTGTCAGCTCGAGCGTCCTGACACCCCCAGAGACGGTGGGATGTGCTCAGCGTCCAAACGCCCACGCCACCATCAGCGGGAACTCTTGGCTCCAGAATGCGTCGCCGTGTGACCCGACCCGCTCGGACATGACGACGTCCGCACCTGCATCGCGCAGCGCGTCCGCCCACCGCGTGGCGTTCTCGAGAAAGAACGGCTCCTGCACACCGGCCACGAGGTACGCGCGCGGAAACGAGCTCGGCATCACGGCAGGCGGTCGATAGCCAGCGCCCGGCGACGCGCAAAAGACCGTGCCGTAGATGTCGGGATGGCGAAGCCCCGTGGCCAGCGCGAGCTCGCCACTCGCCGAGACGCCGCACACCGCGGTTCGCTCGGCAGGCAGCGCGACATCGAAGCGTGACTCCGTCCATCGACGCACGTCCTCGACAAAGAACTCTTCATGCGCCGCGAACCGTTCAGGGTCAAAGGCGAAGGCGGCCGTGCTCTGGCCCGGTGAGTACTCGTGGAGCCGCAGCGTCTCATCGTCCGGGCGGTGGGCACCGATGATCATCGTGGGCGGTACGTCGGCCGCCTCGAGCAGGCCTCCCCACGACGTGATCAACTGGCCGTCGCCGGCGAAGACGATGGCCTCGGGCGGAGCCGCCGGGACGTAGGCCGTGACCTGCCGTCCACCGTCGTATTCAAACCTCTCGGTGACCAGCTGGCCTGCGGTGGACGACATTGGCGTGAGTTTCTCGTTCGTAGCGGCGGCGGTCCCCCG
>Ga0210397_10001680_pt1 | contig 14119 bp, 12 predicted proteins | sample IncBWH2OmetaG_FD_160126 | JGI IMG/M metagenome (GOLD analysis project Ga0210397, IMG submission 160126) | Forest soil microbial communities from Barre Woods Harvard Forest LTER site, Petersham, Massachusetts, United States - Inc-BW-H-2-O ...
AACCAGGACTGGCCGTTGCGCATGTCGAATTCCCAGCCGTGCCAGGCGCAACGGAGCAATTCGCCGACACGCGAGCGCTGATACACCCCGGGTTCCGACGAGGTCAGCCGTGCTATGCAGGCCGCCCGGTCGAGCGGCGCGCCGGCATGCGGGCAGCGATTAAGCAGGGCGAAGAATTCGCCATTGGCATGGAACACGACCACGTCGCGGCCCTCGAGCGTGACCACCTTGTTACCGCCCGGCGGGATGTCGATGGTGCGGGCGACGATGTGACGGGCCATGACGAACGATCAGTGCTTTGCGATCAGTGCTTGCGATCAGAGTTTGTAGACCGCGCGGGCGTTGGTCTGGAAAATCTTGATCCTTTCGGCTTCGCTGAGCGGCGCCTTGAAAGCGAAGCGCGGATCGTCGAAATCCCAATGCGGATAGTCCGACGAAAACAGCAGGCGATCGATGCCGACCCATTCCATCAGCGAGCGCAGATGCCTCGCTTCATCCGGCTCGTCCACCGGCTGCGTGGTGAACCAGAAATGCTCCCGCACATATTCCGAGGGCTTGCGCTTGAGATGCGCCACTTCGGTGCGGAAGCGTTCGAAGTGCTGATCCATCCGCCACATCGCCGATGAAATCCAGCCGAACCCGCCCTCGATGAACACGATTTTGAGGCGCGGGAAGTGCTCGAAGACGCCTTCCAGAACAAGACTTGCGAGCGTCGCCGCCATCGTGTGCGCATTCGATTGATGCTCTTCGGCATAATAAGACGGCCAGCCGCCGGCCGCCGGCGAATGACCGCCATAGCCGCCGGTGTGAATGCCGATCGGCAAACCCAGTTCCTGCGCGCGCGCATAGATCGGCCAATAGCGGCGGCGGCCGAGCGGCTCATTGGCGCGCGGCGAGACGTTGATCTGCACATATTGGCCGGTTTTCGCGCAGCGTTCGATTTCGGCCACTGCCAAATCGGTGCCATCCTGTCCGACCAGAATGGAGGCCTTGAGCCGCGGCTCGCGGCTTGTCCAGTGCGCGACCTGCCAATCATTGACGGCACGCTGGATCGCGGCGCCGAGTTCGAGGTCGTGCTGCGAGAAGATGAACATATCGAGCACCTGCAACACGCCGAACTCGACATCGAGCGGATCGAGATGCTGCTTGCGCATGAAATCGAGATCGGAACCGGGCGGCCCACCGGTCGGCGGCCAGGCATCGCGGCGCGCGAGCAGCGGCGCGGAACGCGGATAGGGGGTGGTGCCCATATAGGGCGTGCGCAGGTGATCGCCGAAAGTTTTAAGGTGCTCCTGCCAGCGCTTGGCCATGAACGGGTTGAGGTCGCTCTTGGCGTGCAGGCTCGGATGGATGTCGCAGTCGACGATCCGAAGCCGCGTCCTCGCGGAGACTTCCGGATCGAGCAGCGGGCGGTCGATGACATCACTCATGCGATCCTCCTAATATTTCCGGATCATGATTTAAGCGGCCAGCGAAAGCCGCGGAAAGGTTTCAAGCGGGTTGTCGGCACACATGCGCGAAACAAGACTTGGCGGCAGATGCGGCGGGATCGCGTCGTCCCCGTCGAACTGCCAGTGCGGATAATCGGATGAGAACAGGAACATCTTGTCCGAACCGATCATGTCAATGATGTCAGCAACGCTCTTGGCGTCGGGCGGGCTGTCGAACGGCTGCGTGGTCAGGCGGACATGATCGCGCATGATCGCGGCCGGTTCGCGATCGACCCACGGCACCTCGACGCGAACGCCGCGCCAGGTCTTGTTCGCCCGCCACATGAACGCCGGCAGCCAGGTGATGCCGGATTCCATCAGCACCACCTTGAGGCCGGGGAATTTCAGGAACACGCCCTCGTAGATCAGGCTGAGCACCTGGGCCTGAAACGCCTGCGCTTCGGCGAGATAAAATTCATAGCGGTAGGACGGCCAGCCGACCGAACTCGGCGCCTGCCGATAGGCGCTGCCCGCATGGATCGCGATCGGCAGTTTGTGTTTCTCGGCGACCTGCCACACCGGCCAGTAATGCCGCCGGCCGAGCAGGCTTTCGCCCTGCGCCAGCACCAGAACCGACACGAAGCGGTTGTCGCCTGCACGGCGCTCGATTTCCTCGATCGCCAGATCCGGCGCCTGCAATGGAACGACGATCGAGGCCCGCAGACGGGAGTCACGATCGAGCCATTCGGCTGATATCCAGTCGTTGATCGCCTTGCAGAACGCGGACGCCATATAGGGATCGTAAACGGCTTGCGCGCCGTACAGCACGTTGCAGATGGCGTGGCTCGCGCCGAGCTGGTCGAACGCGCCGCGCTGAACCATCGCCAGATCGCTGCCGGGTTTTCCTTTAGCGGGCCGCCAGTCGGCGCGGCCGGAGAGCGGCATGTTCGGCGGGTAGCTATTGAGGTCGAGGCCATCGATTGCCCGGCTCACCACCTGCTCTTTCCAGTGATCGTCGAGATAGGGCAACAGCGTCGTGCGCGTGCCACCGACGGCCGGGTGGATATCGCAGTCGATCCTTGTCGCCGCCATGTTCCGTCCCTTGATCGTTTTTGCAAACCGCTTGGCGGTGCCGCCCTTTGCGGTCGAATGTGCGGCCACGGTTGCCGCCGCGCAAGGGGTAAGGGAAGTGCAAATGGCAGGGCTTCGCTTGGCGCAGGGGATCGACGGATGCGCCGCCGATCCCCAAATCCCGGCCGGGCTTGCTCAGATCTGGGTGATTCCACCGTCGGCGACGAGATCGATGCCAGTGCTATAGCTGGAGTCGTCCGACGCCAGGAACAAGAGAGCCGATGCCATCTCTTCCGGCCGGCCGATCCGCCCCAACGGCGTGATCGTCGAGAAAAAGGCGCGCGCGCCGTCGGCCTCTTCCCTGGTCTTGAACTGGCCGTCGATGATCGGCGTGTCGATTGCGCCCGGCGAAAGCGTGTTGACGCGGATTCCACGATCCTTCAATTCCATCGCCCAGGTCCGCGCGAAGGAACGGACGGCCGCCTTGGTGGCCGCATAGGTCCCGTGCTCGGGCAGACCTTTCAGATGCAGCGCGGAAGACACCAGCACGATCGATCCGCCCTTGCGCATCAACGGCAATGCCTTCTGCACGGTGAAGTAAACGCCACGGGCGTTGATGCCGAAGGTCTTGTCGAAATGCGCCGGCGTCGCCTCCTGGGTGAGAACGCGTTCGACGAAGCCGGCGCTGGCGACGACGATATCGAGGCCGCCCTTCTGATCTTTCACCGTCTGGTAAAGCCGGTCGAGGTCGTCGAGATTGGCAACATCGCCCTGCACCGTCGTGACGTTGCGGCCGATGTCGGCTTTGGCCTTGTCGAGCTCACTCTGGCGGCGGCCCATGATGAACACATGGGCGCCTTCTTCGACGAACTTCCTGGCAGCTGCGAGGCCAATACCGCTCGAGCCGCCGGTGACGACGGCGATTTTTCCATTCAGTTTGGACATGACACAATCCTTATGTTTGTGAGGGCGCACGAAGCCGTTCGGCAACGCCGCCACGTGTTGAAATTCTGGAGTGAAGGAGGCCGGCGCGCTGATGCGCCGGCTGAAACAATCAGGCCGCCCGGCTCGTCCGCAGGCGATCGAGAACCGGCAACAGTTCATTCGGATCCGGACGCTGCGTGTAGTCGGGATTGACTTCCGAATAAGCGATGATGCCGTCGGTGCCGATCACGTAACGCGCCGGCATCGGCAACACCCAGGCCGGATCGTCGTTGAAGGTCGGAAGGTCGTTCTTGAAGCTCTTGTAGAGTTCGATCAGATAGTCCTGCAGCCTGAAGCGAATGCCAAACGCGTTGGCGAGTTCGCTTTTGGTGTCACTCAAGATCGGAAAGCCGAGCTTATTGTCGCGCTGCGACTTACGGCTGTTCGGCGCGGTCTGCGGCGAAATCGCAACGAGGCTGGCGCCACGGGCGGCGATCTCGGGAAATGCTGCCTGCAGCGCCTGCAGTTCGAGATTACAGTACGGGCACCAGACGCCGCGATAGAACGAAAGCACCAGCGGTCCTCGCGCGAGTAACTCACGCGACGAAACCTGTCTGCCGTCAGGATCGTTAAGCGTGAATTCCGGCGCCACGTCGCCGGCTTTTTTGGCGTGTTGCGCCTGGGCGGTCGCGATCAGCTCGTCGGTTGCACGACGCATGATGTCGATCGCTTCCCAGCTCGGCTTGAATATCCAGCGGCCGGATTCGAAATCGGCTTTGAAAGCGTCGAGGCGGTCTTGCAGGGTCAGATTTTGCGGGGCCAGATTTTGCAGGGTCATGGGATCTCTCCGTTGCTTGGGTTGGCCCACAAAATCTGGCTCATTCGTTGAAAACGGGGTATACGGCAAATGCGGACGATATATATTTGAAATCCAAATGAGTGACCGGCTGCAGGAGTTGGCGGTTTTCGTGCGTGCGGCGGAAAGCGGCAGCTTTTCGCGGGCGGCGCGCGAACTCGGCCTGTCGCAGCCGTCGGTTTCGCGCATCATCGGCGAGCTTGAGGCGAGGCTTGGTGTCAAACTGCTTCTGCGCACCACAAGGCAGATCACGATGACCGACGCGGGCGCGCTATTTCTCGATCGCGCCCGCGAAATCCTCACCGGGGTCGAGGACGCCGAAGACGCCGCGCGCGGGCTGGATTCGCTGCGCGGTATCGTCCGCCTCGCCATACCGGTTCTCTATGGAACGCGCGAGATCATCCCGCGCCTGCCGAAATTCCTCGCCGCCCACCCCATGCTGCAAGTTGAAATGGCGGTCGTCGATGCGCGGCAGGATCTCGTCGCGGAAGGCGCCGACCTCGCCATTCGCCTCGGCCCGTTGAACGATTCGACGTTCGGCGCCCGCAAGCTCCAGACGCTGGAGAGGATGCTGGTGGCATCGCCGTCCTATTTGAAAGCGCGCGGCACCCCCAAGACGCCCGCCGATCTGGCGGCGCATGACTGCATTTTCGGGCCCGGCAACTACGGCCGCGATAGCTGGTCGTTCACCAAAAACGGCACCGAGACGTCGGTCAACGTGCGCGGCAAGATTCACACTGATTCAGGCCCCGGGGCCTTTGCCAGCGTGATGGCGGGGCTCGGTATCGCGATGGCGTCGACGGTGATGGCCGGGCCAGAGATAAAGGCCGGCTCGCTGATCCCGCTTCTTCGCGGCTACAGGCTGGAGCCGGTCGAGGTACACGCGATTTTTCCGGGCGGCCGCAGGCCGTCGGCAAAAGTGCGCGCACTCATCGACTTTCTGGTCGGGGAATTCAAATAGCCTTGCAAAAATTTTGTCCTGTGCACACCACGCCGGCTCGCTAGACTGGCGAACATGGGCATCGCGGACGCACGTCGCCGCGCATGCAAACGATCTGTTCGGAGATTCCATGACGATCCTGATCCGCGGCGGCACGGTGGTGAACCACGATCATTCCTGGCGCGCTGATGTTCTGGCTGACGAGGGCACGATCGTCGCGGTCGGCGCGGCCCTCGACGCGCCGGCCAGCACCGAGGTGATCGATGCCGGCGGTTGCTACGTTATGCCGGGCGGCATCGACCCGCACACCCATCTCGAACTCGGATTCATGGGCAGCGTGTCGGCGGACGATTTCGAATGGGGCACCAAGGCCGCGTTGGCCGGTGGCACCACCATGGTGGTGGATTTCTGCATTCCAGACCCCGGCCAATCGATGCTGGCGGCCTATCAGGACTGGCGCCGCAAATCGGAAAAGGCGGCTTGCGACTACGGCTTCCACATGGCGGTGACGTCGTGGTCAAAACAGGTGTTCGACGAGATGGAGACCGTGGTCAAAACCTACGGCATCAACACCTTCAAGCACTTCATGGCCTACAAGGGCGCGCTGATGGTCAATGACGACGAACTCTACAACTCGTTCGCGCGCTGTGCCCATCTCGGTGCGCTGCCGCTGGTGCATGCCGAGAACGGCGATGTCGTGGCGCGGATGCAGGAAGCCCTGCTCGAACGCGGCATCACCGGTCCCGAAGGCCATGCTTATTCGCGGCCGCCGCTCGTCGAGGGCGAGGCCACCAATCGCGCCATCATGATCGCCGATATGACGGGCTCACCAGTCTATATCGTGCACACCAGTTGCCGCGAAGCGCATGAGGCGATTGCACGGGCGCGCGCCGCCGGAAAGCGCGTGTTCGGCGAGCCGCTGATCCAGCATCTGCTGCTGGACGCCAGCGAATACGAAAACAGGAACTGGGATCATGCCGCGCGGCGGGTGATGTCACCGCCGTTCCGCGACAAGAGCCATCAAGACAGTTTATGGGCCGGACTTCAGTCGGGATCGCTGCAGGTGGTTGCCACCGATCACTGCGCGTTTACGACCGAGCAGAAGCGTTTGGGCGCCGGCGATTTTCGCAAAATCCCGAACGGCACCGGCGGCCTCGAAGACCGCATGCCGCTGCTCTGGACCGCGGGTGTGAATACCGGCCGGCTGACCAAAGAAGAGTTCGTCGCGGTGACGTCGGCGAATATTGCTCGCATCCTCAACGTCTATCCGCGCAAGGGCCGGATCGGCATCGGCTCCGACGCCGACATCGTGGTGTGGGATCCGCAAGCCAGCAAAACCATCAGCGTCAAAAGCCAGATCAGCCGGATCGACTACAACGTGTTCGAGGGCTTTGACTGTACCGGCGCGCCCGCGGTCACGCTGTCGGGCGGCAGGATCGCTTTTGACGACGGCGAGCTTCGTGCCGACAAAGGCGATGGAAAATATGTCGAGCGGCCGGCGTTCTCGCCAATTCAAGTGGCGAATTCGACCTGGAAGCAAGCAACCGCGCCGAGAGCGGTGTCACGTGCCGATGTGACGCCGTAGTGGCGCAAATTAAACGCCGTCGTCAGATTTGACTTCCGTGGCATGCCGGCATCATCAAATGTCGCAGGCCGGGTCTAGCGCCAAACGGAGAATCGCATGGGGAGCGAGATTGTCGAACGGATCAGGCTGTTCCTGATCGAGAGTCCCATCAAGATGACCCGGCTCCAGGGAGTCGGGAATGTCAAAGGGACCGTCAAGCGCGTCCTACTCGAGCTAACCGCAAGCGACGGCACTGTCGGCTGGGGCGAAGCGGCCCCGTGGGAGGTGTTTACCGGAACGCCGGAGGCAGCCTTCGCGGCCATAGACGTGTATCTGCGCCCGGTGCTGATCGGCCGGCCGATACGCCGCATCCGCGAGACGATGGTTCTGCTCGACAAGACTCTGGTTGGTCATGCCGAAGCCAAGGTCGCGATTGAGACCGCGCTGTTCGACATTCTGGGCAAGCAGACCGGACTGTCGGTTGCCGACCTGCTCGGCGGTCGCGTGCGCGACACGATCCCGCTCTCGTTCTCGATCGCCGATCCTGATTTTGCGGCCGATCTGGATCGGATGCGGACCATGGTTGCGGCCGGCAACGTCATCTACAAGGTCAAGACCGGCGTCAAACCCCACCGCGAGGATCTTGCGCATCTGGAAACGATGCGTGCCGAGTTCGGTGACAGCATCGATCTGCGATTGGACTACAATCAGGCGCTGCAACCGTTCGGCGCGATCAAGATCCTGCGCGATGTCGACAGGTTCCGGCCGACCTTCATCGAGCAGCCGGTTCCACGTCCCCACCTCGCCGCGATGGCATCCTTCGCCGCCGCGCTCGATACACCGATCCTGGCCGACGAAAGCTGCTTCGATGCGCAGGATCTGGTCGAAATCGTCCGCCTCCAGGCCGCCGACGCCATCTCGGTCAAGCTGATGAAATGCGGCGGGCTGCTCAAGGCCCAAAGCCTGATGGCCATCGCCGACACGGCGGGCTTGCCCGGCTATGGCGGCACGCTGTGGGAGGGCGGCATCGGCCTTGCCGCCGGCACCCATCTGATCGCCGCCACGCCGGGGATCTCGCTGGGCTGCGAGTTTTACATGCCCCACCACGTCCTTACCGAAGACGTGCTCGAACGGCGCATCCCGCACCGCGACGGTCACGTCGTCGTGCCGGATGGTCCTGGGCTGGGCATCACGGTGAGCGATGCGGCGATCCGCGCCAACGCCCGCACGCTTGCCGTGCGTGATTGAGCAGTCGGCAATCGCGTAGCGTTCAAGCTGCATGGATGCCGGAAAGCCCCAAGTCCTTCTCGCCGGGTGCGAGAAGGGCGAACGAGGTTCGAGCCTGAGGCTAGATGGTGGGCACGACAGGGATCGAACCTGTGACCCCTACCATGTCAAGGTAGTGCTCTCCCGCTGAGCTACGTGCCCGAAAGTCGTATTGGGTGGGGGTCCGTATAACGGCTCCGTGGGGGGCAGGCAAGGTTACAGCAAGCCGTTTTTGACGCCCACGGAGGTCTTTTGCAGCCCGATATCAGGCCGCCAGCATCTTGTTCACTTCGCTGACCAGTTCGCGAAGATGGACCGGCTTCGACAGCACCTTGGCATTCTTGGGCGCCTCGGAATCCGCGTTGAGCGCCACGGCGGCAAAGCCGGTGATGAACATGATCTTGATGTCGGGGTCGAGTTCCGACGCGCGGCGCGCCAGTTCGATACCGTCCATTTCGGGCATCACGATATCGGTGAGCAGCATCTCGAACGGCTCCTCGCGCAACCGCTGATAGGCCGACATGCCATTGTCGTGCGGCGAGACCTGGAAGCCGGCATTTTCAAGCGCCTTGACCAGAAATCGGCGCATGTCGTTGTCGTCTTCGGCGAGGAGAATCTTGTGCATGGCGGGAATCGTCGAATCCGGATTGGAGGATCAGTTCGCCCACTAAGCCCGACAGAGAGTAAATTTCGGGTGAAGGGACGGTGCAAGCGACGTCTCGTGACAGTATTTCTGGACCTGAATGCGGCACGAATCAATCGAGGCGACCGATTCCCGCGGCAAGTCTTTCGTTTTTTCCAATTTAGAGTTTTTTCGCTTGGCATGGCGGCCGCGATTACCGACAATGCGACCCTAAAAGCCGCGCCTTTTGGCGGAAATGCTACTCCTCAGACGGGCGGATTCCAGGGACGGCGCAGACGATGACTCAGCTTGACGAAGAACTGCCGCCGCCGTTCGAGATCGTCGAGCCGGCTGACTGGCGGGCGCCCATCATCTTCAATTCGCCGCATTCCGGCTCGGCCTACCCGGACGAATTCCTCAAAGCCTCGCGCATCGATCTGGCGGCCTTACGCCGTTCGGAAGACTCGTTCATGGACGAGCTGATCGCAGATCTCAGCGACCTCGGCTTTCCGACCGTGAGCGTCAACTTTCCGCGCTCCTATGTTGACGTCAACCGCGAACCTTATGAGCTCGATCCCAGGATGTTTTCAGGACGGCTGCCGAGCTTTGCCAATACGCGCTCGATGCGGGTCGCCGGCGGTCTCGGCACCATCCCGCGCGTGGTCGGCGACGGCCAGGAAATCTACAGCGAACGCATCGCGGTCGATGACGCGCTGGCCAGGATCGAGCAGTTCTACAAGCCCTATCACCGCGCGCTGCGGCGGCTGATCAACAAGGCCCACCGCGCCTTCGGCACCGTCGTTGTCGTCGATTGTCACTCGATGCCTTCGGTCGGCGTGTCGCGCGAGGAGCCGCGGCGGCCGGATATCGTGATCGGCGACCGCTACGGAACCAGTTGCGCCCCGATGCTGGCCGATACGGTCGAGGAAACCATGAGCCGGCTCGGCTATTCGGTCGGACGCAACAAGCCCTATGCGGGCGGGTTCATTACCGAGCACTACGGCAACCCGGCTTCCGGGCTGCATACCATTCAGCTCGAACTCAACCGCGCCGTTTACATGGATGAGCGGCGGCGGGCTCGCGGCGAACGGTTTGAGCAGGTGGCGAGCGATTTCGCCGTCCTGGCCGATGTGCTTGCGACGCTTCCACTGGATGGACTTGAGCCGTTCGCGTCTGCGGCGGAATGATCGCGATCATCGCGACGGCATGACCGCGCGAGATGGCTCTATGACATTTGCAAGAAAACAGCCGACCCAAGAAAAAAGGGCCGCCTGAATGAACAAGCGGCCCAAGTCTAGGGAGGAAACGCCCAAGGAGGGCAGCGATAGCGCGAGGCGCTACCGCACCGCAACAATATGCGACCGCGCTGCACAAAGCGCAAGACCTTTTCCATTGTTTCCGGTGCATATCCGATAAATGTTGTAGTCTTGCCGTGTCAGCGACCAAGATAAATTATCGAATATAATCAACTATTTATGGTATAAATCGCCGACCGTTCACATGTGAATAACGGGGATTGCAAATTCGCTCTCGGACTCGTGATCGAGCCCGGTTATCCGAAATTTACCCCTTTGCGCCCACCGATTCGCAGCAGAAATAAAGCCGGGCATGGTCCATAAACCCACCGCGCGTTGGCCGTGCGGAATTCACGGGATTGCGCTAGGCAAGAGCCGCGCTGCGAGAGCAATGGCCGCGCGGCGAGAGATGCAAGCCAGGAGTCATCGTGACGGTCATCGATTTCACCGCCTTCATTGGCCGCCTTGCGACTGCCTCCGGCGAAACCATTCTGCCGTTCTTCCGGACATCGCTTGGCATCGACAATAAAGGCACCCGCGATTTCGATCCGGTGACGGAAGCCGATCGCGCCGCCGAAGCGGTGATGCGCCGGCTGATCCAGTCCAATTTCCCGCAGCACGGCATCGTCGGCGAGGAATTCGGCAACGAGCGCGAGGACGCCGAATATGTCTGGGTGCTGGACCCGATCGACGGCACCAAATCCTTTATTTCGGGCTTTCCGACCTGGGGCACGCTGATCGCGCTGATGCACCGGAAAACGCCGGTGTACGGCATGATGCATCAGCCTTATATCGGCGAACGCTTTTCCGGCGATAACGGCTCGGCGAATTATTCGGGATCGGCCGGTCAGCGCCGCCTGGCGGTGCGCCGCTGCCCGCAGCTGGCGGACGCGACACTATTTACCACCAGCCCGCTTCTGATGAACGAGGCCGACCGCGCCGCCTTCGGCCGCGTTGCCGATACGGTGCGGCTGACGCGATACGGCGGCGACTGCTATTCCTATTGCATGCTCGCGGCCGGTCATCTCGATCTCGTCATCGAGACCGAGCTGAAACCTTACGACATCGCTGCGCTAATTCCGATCATCACCGGCGCGGGCGGCGTGGTGACGACCTGGGAAGGCGAGCCGGCGCAAGGCGGTGGCCGCATCGTTGCGGCGGGCGATGCACGTATTCATGAAGCAGCACTCAAGCTGCTCAATAGTTAAGGCAGTTTTTCCATGAGAATAGTGCGCGCGCTCGTCACCGGACTGTCCCTGCTGTTCCTGACGGCATCGGCCGGCGCGGAGGATTTTCCGGCACGGCAAATCCGGCTGATCGTGCCATTCCCGGCCGGTGGCCCCAGCGACATCATCGCGCGCGTGATTGGTCAGCGCATGTCGGAAATCGCCAAACAGACCGTGATCATCGACAACCGCGGCGGGCAAGGCGGCGTGCTCGGCACCGACGCGCTCGCAAAGTCAAAGCCGGATGGCTACACCATCGCACTTTCGAGCGCGGGCGCGCTCGCCATCAGTCCGACCATGGAGAGCGTCGCCTACGATCCGCTGAAGGATCTGCAAGCCATCACCTTGGTCGCCAAGGTGCCGGAGATGCTCGTGGTCGCTAACGATGTTCCCGCCAAGAACATGACTGAGCTGGTCGCGCTCGCCAAGGCGAAGCCGGGAAAGCTCAACTTTGCTTCGTCCGGCCCGGGCAGCCTGCCGCATCTTGCCGGCGAACTGCTGAAGCTGACGGCCAAGATCGACATCGTGCATGTGCCTTATCGTGGAGCTGCGCCGGCGGTGAACGACCTGCTCGGGCAGCAGGTGCAGATGGTGTTCCTCGATCTGCCAATTCTTTTGCCGCAGATCCAGTCCGGCGGGGTGCGCGCGATTGCGCTCGGGGCGCCTCAGCGTGCGCCGACGGCGATGGATGTGCCGACCACGACCGAAGTCGGACTGCCGGATGTTCAGGCCGAAAACTGGTACGGCTTCGTCGCGCCCGCCGGCACGCCGGCGCCGATCGTCGAAAAGCTGAACCAGATCGCGACCGAAGCCATGCGCGACCCCGCGGTGAAGGAAAAGCTTGCGGTCCAGGGCGCCGAATTGATCGGCGACAGCCCGGAACATTTCCACGCCTTCGTCGAGAGCGAACTCACGCGATGGGCGAAGGTGATCAAGGATGCCGGCGTTGTCGTCGAGAAGTGAAATTCTCTATCGCGCGGCCTTGCGCAGGTGATCGACGAGGAGCTTGGCCGGCTTCGGCAGGCTTTTGAAACTGCGGGCGCAGATCACCAGCCGCCGGTTGGCCCAGGAATCGCGGATCGCCAGTAATGCGACCGGCATCGTTTGCGCACAGCGCTTCGCGGCCGCCTCCGGCACCACTGCGACGCCGACGCCGGCGGCCACCATCCGGCAGATCGCATCGAAATCCCGCAACCGCGCCCGGACCCGCAAGCGCACGCCGAGCCGCGCGGCGTGCCTGCCGATATGAACGGCGAGCGCGGTCGTATTCGTCAGCCCGACAAAGTCGCAATCCGTCACCTCGATGAAATCGATCTGACGGCGGGTTGCGAATTCGCCGCGCCTGGGCGCTACCAGCATCAGGCGATCTTCGCCGAAAGAAAATCGTTCGAAGTGCTCCGGCAGCGCATGTTCGGAAGCAAAGCCGAGATCGGCTGCGCCACCGGCAATGGCGCCGACAATATCGGCGCTCTCGCGTTCTTCGACATCGAGGCTGATGTCGGGGTATTCGCGCAAGAAGGACGCGAGCGCCTTCGGGAGATGCTCGGACAGCCCGGACGTATTGGCGAGCAGATGGACACTGGCCCGAACGCCGCTCGCAAAGGCCGCGATGTCTCCCTGCATCATCGTCACCTGGTGCATGATCGCTCGCGCGTGATCACGCAGGCTTTCGCCGGCAGCGGTCAGCTCAATGCCGCGGCGGCGGCGCCTCACCAACGTGACGCCGAGATCCGCTTCGAGCCCCTTGATCCGGGCGCTCGCAGATGCGAGAGCCAGATGAGCGCGCATCGCGCCATGGGTGATGCTGCCTGAGTCCGCCACGGCGACAAAAAGCTGAAGATCGACCAGATCAAAACGCATGGCGGGCCTCTTGAATCCTCATGGTGAGGAGGCGCGTTGGCGCCGTCTCGAACCATGAGGCCGGCGCTGCATCCTTCGAGACGCGGCCTAGCGGCCGCTCCTCAGGATGAGGTTTTCCGTGTATCACCTGCTGCCTTCGTCATAGCCGAAGGCTCATTCAATAACCTCCAGATTGTGCCGGTCTCGCCGATCGGTCAATGTCACTAGTGGAGTGGATTTGACATTCGCTCCCCACCCAGCCGCGAGTCAGGAAAGCGAATGTCAAATCCTAAACTCCACTAGAACCGATATCTGCTAGTGGTCCTTTGATTCTAACATTCGCAAAAGTGGCCGCTGAGAAGTGATGCGAATGTTAGAATCGGACCGCTAGCCATGACCCACACTCTCCTGATTTTCATTGCCGCGGTGTTCCTTCTGGCGGGTTTCGTCAAGGGCGTGATCGGGCTTGGCCTGCCGACGGTATCGATGGCACTGCTTGCGGTAGCGATGCCGCCCGCGCATGCGCTCGCCATCGTGATCGTGCCGGGCATCCTCACCAACATCTGGCAGACCTTCGCCGGACCTTATTTCCTCGGCATCGTGCGGCGGCTCTGGCCGCTGCTATTGGGACTGGCCGTCGGCATCCGGCTCAATGCCGATATGATGACCGGCCCGTACGCGCGTTATGGAACCGTGCTGATCGGCGTCTTGCTCGTGATCTATGCGATCGTCAGCTTAAGAAAATTTGCTATTACCGTCCGCCCACGCGACGAGAAATGGATCGGCGGTGTCATCGGACTGATCACCGGGGTCATCTCGGCCGCCACCGGCGTGCAGGTCATTCCCTCGATGCCGTTCTTCCAGGCGCTCGGCATGAAGAAGGACGAACTGATTCAGGCGCTCGGCGTGTTCTTCACGGTCGCGACACTGACGCAGGCCTTCAACCTCTCCGCCGCGGGCCTGCTGGATGAATCAACCGCATTGCCCGGCGTGATCGCGCTCGCCTGTTCGTTCACCGGCATGGCGATCGGCCAGACGGTGCGCACGCGGCTCGAGCCCGACAGCTTCCGCCGCTGGTTCCTGATT
>Ga0210397_10001683_pt1 | contig 14107 bp, 8 predicted proteins | sample IncBWH2OmetaG_FD_160126 | JGI IMG/M metagenome (GOLD analysis project Ga0210397, IMG submission 160126) | Forest soil microbial communities from Barre Woods Harvard Forest LTER site, Petersham, Massachusetts, United States - Inc-BW-H-2-O ...
TGCAGGAACTTCAAGATCAGCATGGCGATCAACGCCGTCCAGATTTGCGTCTTGACAGCATTGGCGCTGGTGCCCAGAAACGACTTAACTCTTGCGGTTTGCTTCAGCGCCTTGAACAACAAGGCAACATAATGCCCATCAACATCGACTGGATGAAGTCACGATCTACTACCCGTTTCACCCCTTAGAGTCACACACGCTGCCTGTAATCCGGTTTTACGAGCGGTATGGAGAAGCAAGTTACGTAGTGCGCCTCGCCGACCGGCGGCCGTTGGCGGTGCCAGAGTGGATGACGCGTCCTGAGGTTGCGGAGGCGAAAATTGTCACTACCGCTCGCCTGCCCGTTGCAGTGCTTGTGGCGCTGCGCAACGAAGCCATGACGGGGTTTTCCTCCTGTGAGCAAATAGCGCAGGAGGGAAATCCGGATGTCTCAGGGAAATATCAGGCAGCAACGGCAACTCTTCGAAGAAGCCTCCCCCGTCCCCATCGTCGATCTCCCGCCAGCGGTGCGGGAGCAGCTGCGCCAGGCTCTGACGCAGTGGATGCTGGCTCACACAGCCACGATGCGCAAGGAGGCCGGCGATGAATAAGATCACAGCCGACCATCTGGCGCGGCGAGCCTACGTATATATCCGGCAGTCCACTCCAGGCCAGGTGAAGCACAACCTGGAAAGCCAGCGCATGCAGTATGCCGTCGCAGAACGGGCCCGCGCCCTGGGATGGCAGGAGGTGGACATCATCGACGAGGACCTTGGAGTTTCAGCATCGGGGACGAATCGTCCAGGTTTTGAGCGTCTGCTGCACGCGGTGTGCGAGGGCAAGGCGGGTGCGGTCTTCAGCATAGAAGCGGCGTCGCGACTAGCTCGCAACGGCCGCGAGTGGCACACGCTTTTGGAATTTTGCAGCGTGATGGGCGTACTGCTGATTGATGCCACAGCAGTGTATGATTCGCGTCTTGTCGATGATCGCTTGCTCCTGGGCATGAAAGGGACCATCAGCGAGATGGAGGTGGCCAACTTCCGCGCTCGCGGTCAGGCAGCGTTGCAGCAGATGGCAGAGCGAGGCGCATTGGTCCGACGTGTAGCGATCGGCTATGTGAAGGGTCCAGACGATCGCATCGAGAAGACCCCGGATGAACGAATTCGTTCGGCCATAGAGTTGGTGTTCAGCCGATTCTCTGAACTGCGCACAGTCAGGCAGGTCTTCCTGTGGTTCGACCGGCAACAGATTCAATTACCGATAGCTGTCGGCCCCGGAGACTCGAGTGAGATAGTATGGCGCCATGCCCGATACCACGCTGTCCACAGCATCCTCAAGAATCCCCTTTATGCCGGGGCGTACGTCTATGGCCGCAGCAAAACAGTGGTGCGTTTGGTCGAAGGGAAGAAGCAGGTGAAACGGATCAAGCGCGTCCGACGCGAAGATTGGGCTATATTGCAACGCGATCATCATGAAGGCTACATTAATTGGGATACATTTGAGAGCAACCAGAAGATGATCACAGAAAACGAAAACGCGGCCAGCAAGTTCGTTCGCGGATCGGTTCGCTCAGGCAACGCTCTTCTTGCAGGCCTGCTTCGCTGCGGACACTGCGGTGCGAAGTTGTACGCTCAGTACCCGTCGCCATATTCGATTCGCTATGCATGTTCCGGTTACCGGCTAAACGGCGAACGAACAAGTTGTGTGCTATTCGGCGGACTGCGGGCCGACCAGATGGTATCGGAGCAATTGCTGCAGTGTCTGTCTCCATTGAGCGTGGATGCGGCCGTGGACGCGATAGCTACTCTGAGCGATGCCAGCGATGAACGCATTCGCCAGAAAGCGTTGGCGCTTGAGCAGGCCCGCTATGACGTGATCCGTGCACGACGTCAGTACGATGCCATTGATCCAGACAACCGGCTGGTAGCTGCTGAACTCGAACGTCGCTGGAATCGCGCTTTGGAAATAGAAGCTCAACTTGACGAAGAACTCGCGGCCCTGGAACAGAGCCGTGAACATCCCCTCACGTCTCGGCAAAGAGAGGAACTGATGGATTTTGCTCGCGACTTGCCGCGGCTATGGAATGTACCACAAAGCTCTCCCGAGCATAAGAAGAGGCTTCTGCGCATCGCTCTCAGGGAGATCATTGCAACCACACAGAACGATACGATCCGTCTAGTGCTGCACTGGCAAGGCGATGATCACACGCAAATTGAATTTGCCAAAATACGATCAGGCCACAATCGCTACGTAACCGAACCGGAAGTGGTGGAGATTGTCCAAAAACTCGCACGCGTGGAAACAGACGCCAGAATCGCCTCTATTCTGAATCGCAATCAGCATCGCACGCCGCACGGAGAAAGCTGGACGGAGAAGGGGGTCTGCTCGCTACGCAATCGATATTCGATCCCGCTGCATAAAGAGCGAGAGCTTGAGCAGCGCGGCGAGATGTTGGTAGGGAATGCTGCAAAATTGCTGGGGTTTACGCAGTCGTCAATCTTGCGCCTCATACATGCAGGGCGCTTGCGTGCTACACAGGCTTGCGCAAATGCTCCATGGATACTGCTCAAATCGGAAGTGGAGCGATACCGCGCCCAACGATCGAAAGGCAACACCCCGCCGCCGGCAAATTCCACGAATTGGCTTTTTGAAAACAAATGACATACGAAGGAGTGCACCATGTCGGGTTCTCGAAAGAATTCATATAACGTGCCGTGCAGATCGTTGGTCCCGGCGCGCGTGACAACGCACGTCGTTGATCCTGTATTTGTTCCGTACTCCGGAGGCGCGGTGTTGGTCAGGATGCGAAACTCCGCGATCGCGTCGACAGGAATCTTCAGCGCGTAGCCCCCATCCATACCATTGACGTTCTGCGCGCCGTCGAGTAGAAAGTTGTTGCTCTCCGGCCGCTGCCCGTTCACGGCGTAGCTCTGCCCCTGCCGAAGCGAACCGCCCTCCGTGATGACCCCCGAGGTTAGCGGAGCCAGGCCAGTCTGCAGTAACCCAAGCTGCGCAAAGTTCCGGCCGTTCATTGGCAAATCGAGTATCTCGTGGCTCCTGACCACGTTGCCCAACGTATTGGTGCTGGTATCCACTGCGAGCGTCGTCCCATTCACCAGCACCGACTCGCTTACCGATCCAGGGGCAAGCTCAATATCGATTCGACTCGCTCACCCGGATCTCAATCGGAGATTGTGAATACGGTGCGAACTTGGGCACGCCCACCGTAAGGACATAGCGCCCGACTCCGAGTTGAACAAAACGGTAGAGACCGTAGTTGTCCGTAGTCTGAGCCCGGACGACATTGGTCTCCAGATTCTTGAGGGACACGGTTGCTCTACTGTTCACCGCTCCGGTCTTGTCCGAGACATGCCCCTTCGAGGGCCCCTATCGCATCCTGGGCAAAGGATGACTTCGAAAGTGACGCATTAAAGACAACGGAGAGAGCAACAAATGCGATCGCAGATGCACATAGATCGCCCAGCGAATGCGGACGGGGAATCCTCATGGGTTGGCCTCGATGGAAACAAAGTCACTGAGCCGAATCCGAGCAGCTTGGATTTCGATGGGGAATCCGCTCGTGTTGGCTCCGCAACGCGAACTTTAGCTCCAACAGTTCACCCTGTCTTCACCCTTGAGGAGGACTCAACAATCCATCAAATGGTGGAGAAAATCTTCTTGAAATAGGAGCGCGAGCACGGTTCGCGAAGGGAGGGAAACAATAAAAGGGCGCCCAGTATTGGTAACGACCAATGCAGCGGGCTGACTGCCGGAGCCAGGAGACAAGGCCGCACCATGGGTCCATGCGATACGAGGAGGATTTCGTTAGCGAGTAGTTGCTTTTTTGCGCTAACTAACGTTGCTACCATTCGATCGGTACTTAAATGTCGGGAGCATAGAGGAATTGGCCTCACTTGGACGAAAGCCGGCCAAGTGTCCATGTTGGCTAGTAACCATTCGCTCTGAACCGTTGAATTGGTCATGTTCTGCCTGCAATGAGTTGTTCAACGCGTCTCCAGACTGCGAATGTCGCTACGATTCACAATAATTCCAAAACAATTGAGTCATTTCGTCCGGATAATGCGCCTACTCAGGTGTATCGCCGCGTCGTTCACCGAAAAAGGGAGATTCGGAGGTAGGCGAACCGGAGTCGGATGGATCCTGTCCCAAAGAATCCCCCTTTCAACCGGTCCATCTCGAGAGAGGTCTCTATGAATGTGAGACAAATCGCCAATGCATCGTGCCTGCTGTTGTCTGTGACAGTTTCCTACGTTTCCTTCGCAGTCGCGCAGGCGGGTGGCCAGCCGTCAGTAGCTGCGATTCGCGCCGTCTGCGCAGACGATGCTCAGAAGCTGTGCGCGGGAGTGCAACCGGGCGGAGGCCGCATTGTGGCCTGCCTCAGGGAGCACCAGGACGCGCTGTCGGATCGATGCAAACAGGCCGCCGGCATGGCTGTGAACCCGGGTAGCAGCTCAGCACCTGGCGCTGCACTTGGATTGCCATCTGTCGGAGCCGATGCCACTGTCGGCTCCCCGACTTCGTCGTCTGGCTCTGTTCCTGGGCCGGGCTCTTCGCCCGTGGCCCTCGCCACCAAAGCCGCTCCCGCTACCTCCGCTTCGGTCGTCGCCGGAGAGAGGTTCGTGGAACGCGTCATCACTGATACAGAACATGAGGGAATGCGCGCCGCGACCATTCATGTCCCCGAGAAGTGGCACTTCGAAAGCAAGATCGAGTGGCACTATAACTGGGTCGAGTACCCCCTTTCCTATTCCGCTCATGCTGAGAATCCCGACAACGCCGAGGCTTATTTCCAATACCCGCTCTTGCGGCTGGAGTCCACCGAGGTTGCGCCTCAATTCAGGCAATACGACAAGAGTCCCAACCTTCCGCCCGGTTCGCGCCTGCCCACTGGCGCACTGTCCGCTCCCCCGCAACCTCCTATGCAGGCTTTGGCCGCGTTCATCCGGAAGGTTCGCCCCGATGTCACGGATCTCAAGTGGATTGGGCAACAGGACCTGCCGGACTTGGCCAAGACCCTGAAGCTGGACCCCGGGCCCAACCAGCATGGCGTTGCTATCAAGATCGGCTACGACCTGAACGGCCAACCCATCGAAGAGGCATTCTTTGGCGTTTACTATATCTCGCAAGGGGCCAACGCGGGAGTAAACGCAGGCATGATCAAGCAGACCAATTGGGGATTTCAGGCTCTCCAAAGCATGCGCGCGCCGACCGGCACGCTCGACAAGCGCATGCCTATGTTTTGTGTGATCGCCAAGTCGATGTACGTCAATCCAGAGTGGGTCCGGCTCTCCAAAGCGATCAACGACAAAATGCTCGCCGACTTCAATCAGAAGCTGAAACAAGGCTACGACCAACTTCGCGCGGCTCAGGCGATCATGGAACAGACGATGAAGCAGCAGGCAGCGTTCCAGGCGAACTTCGACAAACAGGAGAAGGCCTTCCGCAACAGCGGCGGTGTTGACGACAGTTTTCTGCGCGATGGCGGCAAGCGCAGCGCTTCCGACCATTGGGACGATATGATCCGTGGCGTCGACACGGTCAATGATCCCAGCAATGGCGGTACAACGCAACTCTCCAACCTGGGCCAGTATCACTTCACCGACGGCTTTGGCAACTACCGCACCACCGATGATCCCAACTACACCCCGGAAAAGGCAGGCGAGGTTGGGTCCTGGCAGCTCATGACAGCGGCGCAGTAGGTCTTCTCCGGTAGCGCTCAGGAGCTTGTTTCGAGTCTGTCCCGCAATTCCCGGGCGACCTAGCGTCGCAGTGCGAGAAAATCGTCGAGTGGACGCTCATATTCCTCGCCCACACGAGACCGCCGAGATGGAATTAACATTTGGCACTGGATCCGGTTGTGAGCTTTAGTTCATCTTGAGGTGGGTTTCGCTTCCGCCTCCAACTCCAGGAGCGTTCGAGTGCGCGTCCTCGCAGCTCCCGAGTTCACAGCGGGAAGTAGAGCCAGTCCCTCGCTGGCAGCGGCGCTAGCCTTTTCGATCTGACCCGCGGCACGATAGGCCTGGGCCGTGGAGAGCAAGACTCCGGGTTGATTTCGCTTAGTCAGCAGCGCTTCGCGCTCGGCGCACCCGATCGCCAACGGAGGGTCGCGCAGCGTCCGGGGTTTGACATTTAGAAGAGCAGCTACTTCCATATCCAGTATCAGGACGGAATCCGGGTGCTTTGCTGCCAACTCCTCCAGCGTCGCAAGGCCAGTTGCCGAGAGTGCCGCCGAAGCCTCTGAGGAGCCGAGGGTCTGTTCGATAGTGCCCAGGCGCACCTGAACATCGGCCAGTGAGGCCTTCCAGTCATCGTTGGAGGGATTCTGCTTCAACAGCTGGAGCGCAATCGATTCCGCTTGCTCCAAAAGCGGAGCTGCCAGGGCTATACTACGACGACGGATACGAGGGTCGGTTGCAAATGCCGGATCGGCGGATTCCTCGTAGTCGTAGGCCGCCTGCGTGAGATCCACATAAACGTCGAAGAGCGACCGAGAGTCTTTGGGGTCGGCGGCAGCAATCTGCCTCTGAATGGTCAGCGCCTGATCAAAGAGTGGCGCTGCCTGGCTATACTCACCGAGTTCGCGCATCGCCATGGCCTTTTTGCGCAGCAGATTGGCACGCATGCGTGCTGAGGAGAGGCCGCTCTGTTTCGACTCCGGAAGCGCATCGAATCGCCGCTCGGCGAACTCGTAATCCTTCAATGCCTGGGCTGGATCGGTCTCGATCTCGATATTAGCGATCTTGAGCGTGGCGATGCCCAGCCCCCGCTGCGCGCGAGGAAGATTCGCATCGATGCTGAGAGCTCGTTCATAGAGCTGGAGGTTTCTGCGATACGCAGCGAGAGCTCCGGCCGTGTCGCCAAGACTTGGGGTGCCGGGCTGACCCAGCTCATCGCCAAGCGTGCCGTACGCCGAGGCAGTCTCCGAGATCAGCGTAGGGGTTGCATCGCGCGCCGCGACCAGTCGCTCGAAGGCCTGAGTCGCGTCACGCATCGATGCCACCGCCTCCGGCGTCCTTTCGACGCCCCACAGCACCTCGCTACGGGCTTGTTGCACCATGGCCAGGACGTGCAGCGCTCCGCCGCCCAGAGCTGTCGATGCCGTGAGCCTCTTCGCAATGACGAGGGCTTTGTCAGTGCTCGCGAGGGCGCCGGCGGGATCACCCAGGTTCTGATCGTAGGGATTTCCCTGGATGTTTCCCAGCCGCGTATACGCATTTATCAGATCGAGTTGAATAAGGCTATCCCCGTCGGCGTCCTTTGACATTCGATCCAGATGCTCGAGCACGCGCGTAACGAGCAGACGTTGCACACTGGTGGAACCGGGAAGCTCTTTAATGGCATCGTCCAACTCAGAAAGAAGGCTGTTGCTCAGCTGCTGCAAATCCGTTGCGCGAGCCTCGGCTTTGCGCCGTTCCATATTCGCAACCCTGGCTTGCCAAAGCACTCCTCCCACGCCCGCGGTCAAGCTGGCGAGTACCAACCCGGCTCCAAGCAGCGCAATGGCGTGCCTTCGGACAAATTTGCCAGCACGGTAGCGGAGAGTGCCGCGACGCGCGGTCACAGGACGCCCGTCGAGATACGCCTGAATATCGGTTGCCAACTGCACGGCTGTCAGATAACGCTCTTCCGGCCCTTTGCGGAGAGCCATGAACACAATCGCTTCCAGATCAGCGTCGAGGCGTTTTTCGCCGCCACCTGGCAGGACGGGCCTGCGAGGTGGCTGTTCGCAAATCACGCGCACCATTTCAGCGGTTGTAAATTCTTTGAGTTCGTATGGCAGAACGCCGGTTACCAAGAGATAGAGAAGAACCCCAAGCGAGTATGTATCGGACGCCGTGGTAATGGGATTGCCCAACACCTGTTCGGGGCTGGCGTACTGCGGCGTGAATGATTGAAACCCCTGACGCGTAAATTCGCTTCCCGGTCCGTCGGCCGAGGGAGAGAGCAGCTTGGCCGTGCCAAAATCGAGCAGCCGAGGTGTGCCATCGTCCATCACCAGGATGTTGTCCGGCTTCAGGTCGCGATGCACTACCAGGTTTTGATGGGCGAATTGGACGGCTTCGCAAACGCCCCTGAAGAGCACGAGGCGCTGCGCAATGGAAAGACGATTGTTCTCGCAAAATCGATGGATCGGAACCCCATCGACGTATTCCATGACAAGAAAGGGCTCTCCCTCGGCGGTCACGCCACCGTCGAGCAGCCTGGCAATCAACGGATGGTTCAGCCCCGCAAGAATCTGGCGTTCGAGGCGGAATCGCTCTCTGAAAAGCTCAGTGGCCAGAGGCAGATCGATCAACTTGATGGCTACCTGCTGCTCGAAATTGCCGTCCGCGCGATGAGCGACATACACGGCGCCCATTCCGCCGCGACCGATGAGCCGGTCGATCTCGTAGGCGCCAACACGCTTCCTTTCATTGCCGGCATACGCGTCAAATTGTGCTTGGGAAAGGCGGTCGCTGGCGAGTATCTCTTCGTCGGCGCATGCTTTCAGCAGCGAAAGCACCTCGGCCATCAGAGCGGCATCTCCGTGGCAACACGCCTCGATCAGTGCATGCCGATCACCTGCGGGGAGCGCCAGCGCTTCGTTGAAGATTGCTTCGATGCGCGACAGCATCTCGGGCGAATGGTTCATGGGATGACCGACCTTACGGGGCAATGAAGATGAATCGACTCTATTGGGGATGCGGAAGGCGCGAACAAAATGAATCAGGAGTCAACTGGATTCTTCGCCAGACTCCGGATGCATTCGGCGATAGAGCCAGCTCTTGATGAACCTCATTTCCCGATCAACGGTAGCCTTCGATGTTCGCATCAGTGCCGCGGCCTCTTCGGCGGTGCAGCCCAGGAAAAAGCGCAATTCCACGAGCTGAACCTTATATGGGTCAACGGCATTCAGTTCATCCAGCGCCCGATTGAGTTCGAGGAGTTCCAGGCTGCCGACATCTACCCACGGGAGGTCGTTGCTCAGGGGCACGTGAATACTTCCGCCTCCGCGAATCAACGCCTGATTCCCGCGAGCATGATCGATCAGTATCCTGCGCATCACTTTTGCGGCGAAGGTATAGAAATGCCCTCTGTCTTCATAGGCGACTTTCTTCTGATTCAGCAGCTTCAGGTAGAGCTCATGAACGAGCGCGGTCGCCTGCAGCAGATCAGGGTTGCGTTCCCTGCGAATGTAGGCGGCGGCGACCTGGCGCAGATGGGGATAGACAAGCGGCATTAGCTGTTCGAAGACGGAGTCCTCGCCGTCGCGCCACTTCGCCAGAAGCAGAGTGATATCTCCGGTTTCCGCTTGCAAACTTTCTCCGTTCTTTGGGCCTTGGGGGTTCTTGCCTCCGGGATTATCAATGGGCAGGTTTTCGAGTGCCCGAATCGGCAGGATCTCCAGGCCCTGAAATCACACCCCCAAGAATAGTTGATTCATTTCGTGCGGACTTTGCGCCTTCTCAATTGAACCGCAAAAGGATTCCGGTGATTCGTGAGGCCGGGACCGGAGTGGAAGAGCACTTCGAGCTAAGTATTCGCCGGTTGCCGACCAGGGATCACTCCTCCCGGGCAGCCAATCATTCAATCGTGGAGGAATCCACCCAACCGAGCTGCCGGAATCCAAAAGATCCGCGGCCAGCCAAAAGGGAGACGGCGATGCGGATTAAAAGATTCACTCAAGTTTTGGCTGGTCTGTTTCTGGGAATCGGAATGGCGACCTCGGCAACAGCGCAGAAATCAGGCCCCTCCGACGGCCCTGCGGAGTTCGAAGCGATTCCAGCGCGCGTAATGGATCGCGTGGTGGAGCAAGTGGACGATGCAAAGCGGGTGAGGTTGGCCGGCAATGTACATCCGATGGCCCGGACCGAATTCGACATGGGCCGGGTTGACTCCAACAAACTTCTCGAGCGTGTGGTGATGGTGCTGAAGCGCAGTCCGGAACAGGACGCGGCGCTGGCCGCGTTCAACGAGCGGCAGTATGACCCCAACTCGCCCGATTTCCATCACTGGCTGACTGCCGAGGAGTTCGGCCAACTCTACGGACCGTCCGACGCCGACATCGCCTCGGTTACCAATTGGCTCCAGAACCACGGGATGCAAATTGATGAGGTGGGTAAGGGGCGCGTCTATATTCAATTCACCGGAACGGTTGGAGACGTAGAACGAACATTTCAGCTGGAGATGCACAATTACCTGGCCGAAGGAAAAATGCACCTCGCCAATGACCGTGATCCGCAGATCCCCGCCGCGCTCTCGCCGGTGATCACGGGCATCGCTTCCCTGCACGATTTCTTCCCCACGCACTTTTCCCACCCCGGCAGCTTTGTGAAGCGCGATCTGAAGAAGGGGACGTACACCGTGTTGCCGCCTGACCCGCCCGTGACTGGCGCCGCGCTCGAGCCGACGCCTCACCTCCCCGGTGGCTTGCAACCGGCGGTGCCCGGTTCGAATACCGGAAGGACGACTCCGGGCGGAGTGCAACCGATGTTGGGCTGGGTGGACCCGACGACCGGTTACCAGCGCGAAGATCTCACCCCTTACGATCTAGCCGCCATCTATAACATTCTGCCGCTTTGGAACGCAGCCACGCCGATCAATGGAACAGGCGTGAAAGTGGCCATCGTAGCGCTCAGCGACGTTGTCGCCTCCGACCTCAATACCTATCGCAGTTCCTTTGGACTGCCGGCGACCACACTGACGACTGTGCACAGCGGGACCGATCCAGGACTCACGACCAGCCAGTTAGAGAACACAGAGGACGTGGAGATGGTCTCGGCCACAGCTCCGGGCGCGTCAATTGTGCTGGTTTCGGACGTCAATACCGCCACGACCAATGGTCTCACCACCGGAATTCTCTACATCGTTAACAACGGTGTGGCGCCTATCCTGAGCATGAGCTACGGAACATGCGAACTCAAACTCGGTACCGCTGGCAACACTTTGTATAACCAGACATTCCAGCAAGCCGCGACGGCCGGTATCAGTTCGTTTGTAGCCGCCGGAGACTCGGGATCGGCGACCTGCACCCCGCAGAACGGAATCACGCCTCCCTATTCAGATCCCTTTGGCCTGGCGGTCAGCGGGATGGCTTCGAGCCCATACGTGACCGCTGTAGGTGGAACCGATCTGCAGTGGCCGTTTGTTGCAGCCACCCATCCGTACACCACCTACTGGAACACTACCGCGGATGCGCATGGAGCGACCGCCAAGGGTTACATGCCCGAGATGTCGTGGAACACTACTTGCTCAAACCCGCTTCTCCTGAACGTGTACACCGCATATGCGAATGTTGAAGCATTGTGCAATGCCGCGCTGAACTCGACCACAATCTCGACCTGGTCGCTGGTCGAGATGGCGTCGGGCGGCGGCGGAGTGAGCGCCTGCACCACCAATTCCAGCACTCCCACCAGCACCACATGGTTCCCAAACAGCTGTTCCGGCGGATACGCGAAACCGTCGTGGCAAACGGGTGTCGCCGGCATTCCAGCCGACGGCAAGCGCGATCTGCCTGATATCTCCCTGTTTGGATCCTACGGTTGGGGTCAGGGGGACAACACGGGGCTTCCCGGCAGCACTCTGCTGATCTGCGAGTCTTCAGCCACAACGCCCTGCAATTACAGCACTCCGGGCTCCATCGTTTACCAGGAGAACGGCGGCACCTCGGCCGCTTCGCCGATGGCGGCCGGGATTATGGCCCTTGTGGTTCAAAAAATGGGAGGCGCGAAGCAGGGCCTGGCCAATCCCGTCTTCTACAGCCTGGCGGCGAAGGAGAACTACGCGGCCTGCAACTCGAACACCGTGGCGGCCGGCAACACATGCGTCTTCTACGACACCACCACGGGCTCCAACGCAATGAACTGCACAACCGGGGACACCAACTGCGTTACTAGCACAACAGGCGACGCAATTGGCATTTTGAGCGGCTACAACGCGACGGCGGGGTACGACCTGACCACAGGCTTGGGCTCGATGAACGTGACCAACCTGGTCAATGCGTGGGCGGCAGCCGCAACGGCGCCCGCCGTTACTCTGACGCCGACAAGCTTGACCTTTGCGTCGACCACCGTGGGATCGACCACCGCGGCGCAGGTCGTGACGGTGAAGAACTCCGGAACTTCGGCTCTGACGCTGACGTCTGAAACGCTCACCGGCACGAACGCTACCTCTTTCCTCATCTCGGCAAACACTTGCACGACTTCATTGGCGGCGGCGGCAAGCTGCACGGTTTCGGTCGAATTCAAGCCGGCGGCAGCGGGTGCATTGACGGCTTCGCTATCGATTGCCGACAGCGCGACCGGCTCACCTCAGGTTGTAACTCTATCCGGAACGGCTACGGCGGCAGCAGGCCCGGCTGTAACGCTGACGCCGACCAGCCTTACCTTTGCCTCGACCACGGTGGGATCGACCACGGCTGCACAGGTCGTCACGGTGAAGAACTCCGGGACCGCGGCATTAACACTCACGTCGGAGACCCTTACCGGCACGAATGCTACCTCCTTCCTCATCTCGGCAAACACTTGCACGACTTCTTTGGCTGCGGCGGCTAGCTGCACGGTTTCGGTCGAATTCAAGCCGACGGCGGTAGGCGCATTGATCGCTTCGTTGTCGATCGCCGACAACGCCACAGGCTCTCCACAAGCGGTGACTCTGACCGGCACTGGCGCTGCGGCGGCGGCCGTAACGCTGACGCCAACCAGCCTGACCTTTGCCTCGACCACGGTGGGATCGACCACCGCGGCGCAGATCGTCACTGTGAAGAACTCCGGGACTGCGGCGTTAACGCTCACGTCGGAGACCCTTACCGGCACAAACGCTACCTCCTTCCTCATCTCGGCAAACACTTGCACGACTTCATTGGCTGCGGCGGCTAGCTGCACGGTTTTGGTCGAATTCAAGCCAACGGCATCGGGTGCATTGACGGCTTCGCTATCGATTGCCGACAACGCGACCGGGTCTCCGCAAGTAGTAACACTGACCGGCACAGGCGCTGCGGCAGCGGCCGTAATGCTGACGCCAACCAGCCTGACCTTTGCCTCCACCACGGTGGGGTCGACCACGGCTGCCCAGGTCGTGACCGTGAAGAACTCCGGGACTGCGGCGTTAACGCTCACATCGGAGACCCTTACCGGCACGAACGCAACCTCCTTCCTCATCTCGGCAAACACTTGCACGACTTCATTGGCTGCGGCGGCAAGCTGCACGGTTTCGGTCGAGTTCAAGCCGGCAGCGGCGGGTGCGTTGACGGCTTCGCTGTCGATAGCCGACAACGCGACCGGGTCTCCGCAAACGGTAAGTCTCTCCGGCACCGGCGCCGCTGCCGCAGCTCCGGCGATTACGTTGACCACGGCGTCGATCGCCTTCCCAGCAACTGTCACCGCGGGAACCAGTGTTGCCCAGGTGGTGACGGTCAAAAACACCGGCACTGCGGCCGCTACCATCAGCTCGATCGCGCTTGGCGGTACAAACGCGACCTCGTTCGTGGAGATCGGTACCTGTGGGACGTCGTTGGCAGCGGGCGCTTCCTGCTCCGTCTACGTGGCGTTCAAACCAGCTTCGGCGGCGGCTCTCTCGGGTACGCTGAGCGTAACCGACAACGCGTCGGGCTCGCCACAGACCGTGACACTGACCGGAACGGGAACCGCTGCGCCCGTGCTCACCCTGACTGCGACCACCCTGGCCTTCCCGACAACGACTCACGCTACCACCTCCGCGGCGCAGACGGTAACGCTGACCAACGGCACAACAACAACGATCAACCTGTCTTCGATTACGCTGGCGGGGACCAGTCCGGCGGACTTCGTAGAACTGAACACCTGCGGCCCGACGCTGGCACCGGCAGCGACCTGCCAGGTGTTTGTAGCTTTCAAACCAGCCGCGGCGGCGGCTTACGCCGCAACCTTAAGCATTGCCGACAACGCGGCTTCGTCTCCTCAGTCGGTCGCGCTCTCGGGCACCGGAAATTAGGGGTCAGGCGAAATTCCGGCGGTGCGATGATTGGGGGAGTGTCGCACCGTCAGAAAGCAAAGTCGGCGGAATGCCTCCGAGTGACGGGCTCCGCCGGCTTCTGCGTTTCTAGTTCCTAGCCCGGCGAGTCTGAGAAATTATCTCGCACAAATCTCAT
>Ga0210397_10001684_pt1 | contig 14106 bp, 15 predicted proteins | sample IncBWH2OmetaG_FD_160126 | JGI IMG/M metagenome (GOLD analysis project Ga0210397, IMG submission 160126) | Forest soil microbial communities from Barre Woods Harvard Forest LTER site, Petersham, Massachusetts, United States - Inc-BW-H-2-O ...
ACTCGGGCTCGAGCAGACCGACATCGGCTTCTGGTGCTCCGGATCGTCGGATTACCTTGCCGGACGGGCATTTTCGTTCATCTCTGCGATCGACTCGATTGGGGCGGTGCCGCCGATCAACGAATCGCACGTGGAGATGGACGCCGCGTGGGCGCTGTATGAGGCCTACATCAAAGTGCTGACCGGTCAGGTCGACACCGCGCTGGTCTACGGCTTCGGCAAGTCTTCGGCCGGGACGCTGCGCCGGGTGCTGTCGTTGCAGACCGATCCGTACACCGTCGCGCCGCTGTGGCCGGACTCGGTGTCGATGGCGGGGCTGCAGGCCCGCTTCGGCTTGGACGCTGGCAAGTGGACGGCCGAGCAGATGGCACAAGTGGCGCTGGATACGTTCGCCGTTGCCGAGCGCACCGATTCAGAGAAGCCGGCGAAGAGCATCGACGAGCTGCTGGCCCGCCCGTTCTTCGCCGATCCCCTTCGACGCCATGACATTGCGCCGATCACCGATGGCGCGGCGGCAATCGTGCTGGCGGCCGGCGACAAGGCCCGCGAGCTGCGGAAGAACCCGGCGTGGATCACCGGGATCGAGCACCGCATCGAGACCCCGGTCCTCGGTGCCCGCGACCTGACCACGTCCCCGTCGACGGAGGCGTCAGCCAAGGCCGCAACGGGCGGGGACGCCGGCTCGATCGAGGTGGCCGAGATCTACGCGCCGTTCACCCATCAGCAGCTGATCCTGACCGAGGCTATCGGCCTGCCGTCGTCGACGAAGGTCAACCCATCGGGCGGTGCACTGGCGGCCAACCCGATGTTCTGCGCCGGGTTGGAGCGCATCGGCTTTGCGGCACAACATATTTTCTCTCGCTCCGCAGGCCGGGTGCTCGCGCATGCGACTAGCGGCCCGGTATTGCAACAGAATCTCGTCGCCGTGCTGGAAGGGAAATAACATGGCGCCCCAGATCGCTGCGGTGCTCGGCACCGGGCAGACGAAGTACGTCGCCAAGCGCCAGGACGTCTCGATGAACGGCCTCGTTCGCGAGGCGATCGATAAGGCGTTGTCCGACTCCGGGTCGACCATGGACGACATCGACGCGGTGGTGGTCGGTAAGGCGCCGGACTTCTTCGAGGGCGTCATGATGCCGGAGCTGTTCATGGCCGACGCTATGGGCGCGACCGGCAAGCCGCTGATCCGGGTGCACACCGCGGGTTCGGTGGGCGGGTCGACCGGTGTGGTGGCGGCCAGCCTGGTGCAGTCGGGCAAGTACCGCCGCGTGCTCGCGATGGCGTGGGAGAAGCAGTCCGAGTCGAATGCCATGTGGGCGTTGAGCATTCCGGTGCCGTTTACCAAGCCGGTCGGCGCCGGTGCGGGGGGCTACTTCGCTCCGCACGTGCGCTCCTACATCCGCCGATCCGGCGCGCCGACGCACATCGGGGCCATGGTGGCGGTCAAGGACCGCCGCAATGGCGCCAAGAATCCGTTGGCACACTTGCATCAACCGGACATCACGCTGGAAAAGGTGATGGCGTCGCAGATGCTGTGGGACCCCATTCGCTTCGACGAAACCTGCCCGTCGTCCGACGGCGCCTGTGCGGTGGTGATCGGCAACGAGGACATCGCCGACAAGCGGGTCGCGGAAGGTCATCCGGTGGCATGGATTCACGCCACCGCGTTGCGCACCGAACCGCTGGCGTACTCCGGCCGCGACCAGGTCAACCCGCAGGCCGGGCGCGATGCCGCCAAGGCACTGTGGAAGGCGGCAGGCATTACCAGCCCGATCGACGAGATCGACGCCGCCGAGATCTACGTGCCGTTCTCGTGGTTTGAGCCGATGTGGTTGGAGAACCTCGGGTTCGCACCCGAGGGCGAAGGCTGGAAGCTCACCGAAGCGGGCGAAACCGAGATCGGCGGGCGGATCCCGCTCAACGCCTCTGGCGGGGTGCTGTCGTCGAACCCGATCGGTGCGTCCGGTCTGATCCGGTTCGCCGAGGCGGCCATCCAGGTGATGGGCAAGGCGGGCGATCACCAGGTCCCGAACGCGCGCAAGGCACTTGGCCACGCCTACGGCGGTGGCTCGCAGTATTACTCGATGTGGGTAGTGGGGGCCGATAAGCCGTGAAGTACACCTGCAGTATCGCGATGGGCCCGATCGATCAGCTGGTCGACATCGCCAGAACCGCCGAAGAGGTGGGATTCGACGCGATCGCGCTGCCGGACTCGCTGTTCTACATGGAGAAGGCCGCCGCCGACTATCCGTACACCCCCGATGGATCCCGGATGTGGAACGAGGACACGCCGTGGGTCGATCCACTGATCGCCGCCGGCGCGATGGGCGCGGTCACCTCGAAGCTGTTCTTCTACACCAACGTGATGAAGCTGGGCTCCCGCAATCCGCTGCTGCTGGCGCGCCAGGTCGGTTCGGTTGCCAACCTGACCCACAACAGGTTCGGCTTCGGTGTCGGCATCGGCTGGGCACCAGAAGAATTCGAGTGGTGCGGGGTGCCGTACGCGCGCCGGGGCAAGCGCGTCGACGAGATGATCGAGGTCATCAAACTCGTGCTGGACGGCGGGATGGTCGAATTCCACGGTGATTTCTACGATTTCGACAAACTGCAGATGAGCCCGTCCCCGACCAAGCCGGTACCGTTTTACGTCGGCGGTCACACCGATGTCGCACTCAAGCGTGCCGCGCGGGTGAGCGATGGGTGGACCAGCGCCATGATGACCTGTGAGCAGCTTGGCGAGACCATCGGCAAGCTCAAGGCCCTGCTCGCCGAATACGACCGTGCGGATGTGCCTTTCGAATACCAGGCGGTCTGCATCGACAAGTTCGGTGTGGATGGTCACCGCCAACTGGCCGACGTCGGCGTCACCGACAACATCGTCATCCCCTGGGTTTACCCCGAGTTTGGCGGACTCGGCTTCGATGCGCCGATAGAGAAGAAGAAGGATTCGTTGAAACGGTTCGCCGATACCTATATCCACTCGGGATGGCAAGACACATGACGCGCGCCGGCGACGATGCAGAACGAAGCGATGAGGAGGAGCGGCGCCCGATGAGCACAGCACTGGCCCACCTCGCCGGCAAGCGCTCCCGCGACGCGGTGGGGGCCAGAGATAAAGATGCGTGGCTGGCGGTGTTCGCCGACGACGCCATCGTCGAGGACCCGATCGGCCCGTCGCATTTCGACCCTGAGGGCAAGGGGCATCGCGGCCGCGACGCCATCTCGGCGTTCTGGGACAAGGCGATTGCGCCGACGGACAAGATCGAGTTCCACTTCCACGACACCTACCAGTGCGGCAATGAAGAAGCCAACGTCGGCCACATCCTGATCACGGCGGCCGGGCACCAGGTCACCGCGGAAGGGGTGTTCACCTATAAGGCCAACGCCGACGGCCAGTTGGTGGCGCTGCGCGCGTACTGGGAGGTTGACCAGGCAACCGCGAGCGCGCGCAAGATCTGAACCCAGCACTGCTCTCCGCCGTGATCACATTATGGACGGCGCGGACGAGCCCGTTCCCAGGAACGAACCCGTACGGGTGCGGGGCGACTTCGACGCGCCGTCACGCTGGCTATGGCTGTTCAAGTGGTGCGTGCTCGCGGTGCCGCACTATCCGATACTGATCCTGCTCTACCTGGCCTTCCCGCTGCTGACCATCGTTGCCGGCGTCGCCATCTTGTTCACCGGACGGTATCCGCGTCCGCTCTTCGACTTCAATGTCGGAGTGCTGCGCTGGTCGTGGCGGGTGATGAACTACCGATTCCCGATGAACAGCACCGACAAATACCCGCCTTTCACGCTCGCGTCTCGGCCTGATTACCCCGGCGACCTGCAGGTCGACTATCCGGAACGGCTTACGCATTGGGCCGTGCTGGTCAAGTGGTGGCTACTGGCGTTGCCTCAGATACTCATCTGTTGGGCGATGGAGCCGCTGCTGCAGCTGCTGTGCGTCATCGCCCCGTTCTGGCTGTTGTTTACCGGCACTATCCCGCGGGGCATGTCCGACGTTCTCCTGGGCATCGTTCGATGGCGTTATCGGGTGGCCGTGTACGTCTCGTTGATGCGCGACGAATATCCGCCTTTCCGCATGGATCTGGGTAACTTTTGGGTGGGAAATGACCCGCCGTAATCCGCTATTTCCGTACGTCTATCGACTCGGCATGCCAATCTTTGACCGGCTGTTCTATCGTCGGTATCGGCGCGAGGCGATGAGCAATGCGACCGGCCGGTTGCTAATGGTAGGCCTGGGCCCGGGTACCGACTTGATGTTCCTTCCGCCCGCGGTGACGTCGGTCGCGGCCGTTGAGCCAGAGCCTGCAATGCGCCGAATGGCTTCAGCGCTGGCTCGCCGCGCCAACATTGCCGTCGACATCGTCGACGGTATCGGCGAATCGATTCCCTTCCCGGACAACAGTTTTGACTCGGTGCATGTCGGGCTGGTGCTGTGCTCCGTCGACAATGTGGCCGCTACCCTCCACGAGATCCGCCGAGTCCTCGCTCCCGGGGGCAGATTGGTCGTTCTCGAGCATGTCCGCGGGGACGGGCTGATGGGTCGGTTCCAGGACCTGATCGCCAAGCCGTGGTCGTGGCTGGCTTCCGGTTGCGAGCCGAACCGCCGAACCATCGACGCCATTGCCGCAGCCGGGTTCGATACCGGGGGATTACGCAACACCCGACGCACCCTGGTGCCGCCGCCGTGCACTCCTCATCTGCAAGGATTCGCCACCGTTATCGAATGAACGCGGGTTCACCGATAAGGCAATCGTTATCTGCTGTTCAGCTTTTGTTAAGCTTTTATCTATCCGTTGTTGATCGGCGACACGTGTATCCGGTATGGCCGAACATTCCGCGCGGTTTCTGATGGGGCGGATCGCACCAGGTGAGGGGGTGTCGCTCACCTTCTCTTAGGTCTACGCTCAGGTTTTACTAACAGTGAGCTAGATCACACTCTCACTCTCGATTCCAGATCGCCGTCTCACTCTCGATTGGAGTCTCCAATGAGCGCTCGACGCATGACACTCGTTCTCGGCACGGCCGCCGGTGCTCTCCTGGCCACCGGGCTCATCCCATTGGCAACCGCCGCCTCCGCCCGAGCCGACGGTGAGGACATCAGCCCAGCAGCGGACCCGGGCTTTATCTCCGCCACCGACCCACTACTTGCCCTCCTTGGCGTCACGGACATCGGAGCTGCCGACCCTGGCGAAAATTTTGAGGGGATGATTCTGAACATTCCGTCTCTCGACATCACAGATGTGTTGACGTCTGGAGCAGACCCCGATGATAACTTGGCTCTACTTGGGGTGGCCCTGCCCGATGACTCGGGCATAGGGATGGCCGGCGTGACAGTCAACACGTTCGTCGACACGATGAACCCAGCCCTCGACAGCTCATTCACTATCCCTTTCACGGATCCCCTCTCAGGGCTGTGGGACATCCTCGTTGCGAACGACTTCTTTGGCCTCTGAGGTGGACAGCCGAACTGAGATCGCCGTCGCCCTACTCGACGCCGACCGCCTCGATGATGTTGAGTCGCGCCGCGCGTCGGGCCGGCGGCAGCGAGCCAAGCAGGCTGATCGCCAGCGCGCCCGCGGTGAACACGAGTGCCATCGGGCTCGGCCGGAAGCCAACGGTGAAGTTCATCATGTCCCCGCTGACCAGGCTGTAGAGCCACTGATCCGTCAGGCCGAATAAAAGTCCGCAGACGCCACCGACGACACCGATGGCGGCCGCCTCGGCCAGGATCATCTGCACGGTGAACCGCCGACTGGTTCCCATCGCCCGCAGCACCCCAATTTCACGACGCCGTTCGAGCACCGAGAGCGTCAACGTGTTGAAAAGTGCTACCGCCGCAACGAATACCACGATGATCCAAACGGCGTTGGCGATGAACATGCTCTGATGCAGCGGCGCCTCGAGGCCCGCCAGTGCGGTGCGACCGTTGTATACGTAGTTCGGCGCAGGCACTATATGGCGCACGTCGGCCAACACGCGACTGGGATTCACGCCTGCGGCCGCGGTGATTTGGAGTGCTGTCGCCGCCGGACGGTCGAACCACTCCTTCATCCGAGCGAGGTCGATCCCGACGGTCCCGATGACCGTCGAGAAGTACGGCACCAGGGCCAGCACAGCCGTCCGCCGCGGGCCATGCGGCGTCTGCAGCTGCAGGTCGTCGCCGACCCGGACGTGCAGAGTTTTGCCGAGGTTCTGCGAAAGCACCACGCCCCGACCGGCGAGTACCGCGTTGCGTATCGGCTCACCGAGCGCGCGGTAGAGCGGATCGGCGGTCCCGGCCGAAAACCCGTCCAGCATCACGCGGGTGCCCCCGACCTCAGCGAACCCGAATGCGCCCTCGGTGACACGCTTTACGCCTGGCAACCCGGCTACCTTGCTGGCAAGGCCTTGCGGCAGGGCGTCGACGGCATAGCTATCGGGCGCATCCGCGCTCACCCACACGTCGACACCTGCGACCGGTGCGAAGATGGCGCGCGCCGAGCGGATCATGTCGGCATTCGCACCGGTGATCACGACAGTGGTGACCACTGCGATGAGCACGGTCATCACCGTGGCCCACACCCGCCGCGGCGCACGCTCGATTGTCGCAGCCGCGAGTCGCCCAACCGATCCGAACATCCGGGCTGTCGCCGCAGTCGCTTTGACGATGGCCGCGGTGAGCGCGAAGCCCAGCGCGATCTCAGCAGTGAACAGAGCAAAGACCGCGGCGAATGCGAATGTGCCGCGTTGGCCGACAACAACCACGATCGATGCCGCGAACATCGCAACGGCTGCAATCCCGCATGCCATCCGCAGCCATCGCGGCACGAAATCCGCGGCTGAGACCCCGACGGGCGCCAAGGCCTCGATCGGTGAAACCTTGTACACCTGCCGCGCAGCCATCGCCGACGCAGCCGCGCTAGTCAGCACCGTCGCCACCAGCGCCACCGGTATCGCGTAGCGGGGCAGCCAGTACTCCACCCGAGCTTCGAGACCTTGGGTTATCGCCGGAGGCAATCGACCAATCGCCACACGGCCCATGATGATTCCGATGCCCGACCCGACCGCTCCACCGATTACTCCGAGAATCGCGGCTTCGGCGAGCAAATCGCGAACGATGGTGACGCGTCGGCCTCCGATCGCGCGCAGCATCGAGATGACCGGCCGGCGTTGGGTGATCGCCATCGTCATCGTGGTGTAAATCAGGAACGCGCCGACCACCAACGCAACTCCCGCACCCATCAACGCCATGTAGTTCATCAGCTTGACGCCGTCGCCGGCTCGGGCTGCCCGCATGCTCGGATCTGCAACGATTGCCCGGCCCTTCACGGCGGCCGTGACGGCGGCGCGCACTGCTGCGAGATTGACACCGGACTTTGTCGTGATCAGTATCGAGTCGAGTCGGCCTTCTCGCCCGGTTATGTTCTGTGCCAGAGCAAGTGGAGCCAGCACGTAATGTCCGCCGTTGAGGTCCGCAAGCTGCTTGCCGGTAAGCACTTCCGTGACTGCGACCGAGGCCGAGCCCAGCCGGAATGTCTCGCCTTTGGCATGACCGACACCGGGCCCAACCTGGACACCGTTGGGATTGGCGGACAACGTCTTTATTGGCTTCGCGACGGCGTCTTTCAAGGCGCCACCCAACGCAGCACTGCTCTTGTCTGCGCCGAACAGCAGAACCGGACCTGATGCCGTGGACGCTGAAGTCCGAATCATCGGTGCCGCGGTCGCGACACCCGGAACCGCGGCGACATCGGCGGTTATCGTGTCGGGAAATCCTGCGTCGGTGATACCCGACACCTCGAGCGCCGCGATTCCCGCGATCCCATCGGCCAGCCGGTTGACCGATCCGGTGATCGACCCGAAGATGCCGAATACCGCGACCAGATACATTGCGGACACCGCCATTACGGCGATCGAGGCCGTCGTGCGCCGACGATGCACAACGAGTTCGCGAAGGCTGAATACCCGTAGCCGACTCGCCGTAGCCGCGATGGCCGAGCCCGGTCTCATCCCGCAACCGCTGACAACTCATCGGAGCCGACGCGACCATCCTGGAGTGTGATCACCCGGTCCGTCGCCGCGGCGGCGTCCGAGTTGTGGGTCACCATCACCACCAGCCGCCTGCCGCCGTCCTCACGTGCCACCTCGGCAAGGAGCGCCAAGATCGCAGCACCAGTTGCGGAATCGAGGTTCCCGGTTGGCTCGTCCGCGAGAATCAGCGATGGAGACATCATCAATGCCCGCGCTACGGCGACCCGCTGCATTTGGCCGCCCGATAATTCCGTCGGCCGGTGCAGTGCCCGGCTACCGAGCCCGACCCGCTCCAGCAGCCGGACCGCGTCCGATTTCACCCTGCCCAAACGGACACCGTCGAGCAGTTTCGGGACGGCGACGTTCTCCCACGCGGAGAGGGTTGGCAACAGGTTGAAGAACTGAAAGACGAAGCCCACGCGATGATGGCGGAATTCGGACTGTTGTTCATCGCTGAGTCGGCCAATCTCGTCGCCGTCGAATTTGATGGACCCGGAATCCGGTGAGTCCAGCGCGCCGAGCAGATGCAGCAGCGTGCTCTTACCCGCCCCCGACGGCCCGACTACCGACACAAACTGCCCACCGCCGAACCACAGGCTGATCTTGTCGAGCGCGCGCACGGGCTGACCGCCGACCCTGTACTCACGCACCACGTCGCGCAGTTCGATGGTCAGCTCTTGCTTGGGCTTATCGCAGATATCGGGTCGTCTGATCATGCTCCTCCCGTGAGAACGCAAATGTCAGCGCTGCAGCGGCGACCGGCTGCCATTCCCGCGCGACAACATGCCCCGAAGGCGCTGCTACGGACTACAACGAGTCTCAGCGGCAATCGGTTCAATCGATCTGAAGCGTGAACATCGTTGATTTGCAACATTTCGTGGGCTGAAATTTGGCCGCTTTCAGCCCATTGGACCGTTGTATGATGTCGTCTTACGGTGCCACGGATGTCGAGGACATGATGGCCGGTCAAACTGAAAGCGCGGCCAGCGGGGGTTTGTTCGAACGCTCCGCCGACGAAATCAAGATGCTTGCAAGATCTTTGACAGAAGCCAACCGCTCTGCACCCACGAAGGAGAACTGATCCGATGCCGCTGCCCGCGCTTGAAGACATCGCCGCCCACACCGGCAGCAGCAAGCCGATCGAGGGTTTGACCCGCATCGAGACCAGCCCGCGGGAGGAGGCCACCCCGATCATTATGGAGATGATGCACTCGGTGTACCCGCACGACGAGGTATTCGGCCAGTACATCACCATCAACGACTACATCGACTGCCCGCCCGATGAGCTGTTCGCCTATATGGCCGATACCCGCTGTTTAGAGGAGTGGACCTACAGCCTGCGCGGCTTCACCGAGACCGATGAACCGGGGTTGTGGCTGGCCTACGACCGGCTGGGGTCGGAGACCACGATCTACACCCGCACCCGGGCGAACGAGCAGGCGCGCACCGTGGACTATCAGTGCGCGTGGGATCAGGGCAAGCACCTTTGGATGGTCTATCTCATGCGTGTCATCGACGCGCAGGAGGTGTTCGACAAGCCCGGCTCGGTGGTGTTGTGGACCAACTGCCACCACCCCTTCTACGACCACAACCCGTATCCGGACGCTGCGCCGCCGGATCGGCCGGTCTGGGTAGGTGACTTCTGGGATATGTTCGGCGCCGGCCACTTGCTGGAGCTGAAAAACCTCAAGGCCATCGCCGAATACCGTCACCAGAACGGGCTGCCGGTGACGCCGGACTGGATGCGATAAGCCTCCGATACCCCGCTTGCACGAAAGCTCGTTTCTCGCAGGGCTAAACGGGTTCCAGCCCGGTCAGATAGCGCTGCGCCAGGTCCTGATAGGCCTTCGGGTTCACCTTCACCCACATCTCGGCGCCAGTGCCCGCGATCGGACCCTTGACCGTGGCCGGCGCCCCGACCACCAGGACCTCGTCGGGGATCTTGGTACCGCCGATCACCAGTGCGCCCGCTGCAATGAGGCTGCGCTTGCCGATCACCGCGCCGTCGAGCACGGTGGCGTGGTTGGCGATCAGAGTCTCGGCTCCGACGTGGACGCCGTGGATGACGCACATGTGCGCCACGGTGGCGCCCGGACCGATGTCGACCGGGATGCCCGGCGGCGAGTGCAGCACCGATCCGTCTTGCACATTCGCGCCTTCGCGCACGATGACGGGCGCATAGTCGCCACGCAGCACGGTGTTGAACCACACCGACGCACCGGCCTCGATCGTGACATCGCCGATCAAGGTGGCGGTCGGCGCGACGAAGGCAGTGGGATCGACGTTCGGCGATCGGCCTTCGAACGAAAACAGCGGCATCGTTCACATATACCCCAGGCTGGGTACTCCGGCGTCAGGACCTGATTAACCGGCACTACAGGCCGCCGTCGTTGCGCTGTGATTGCGCTACCGCGCAGGAAAACTGTAACGTGTTCTAGTTAGAAGCTGACAGTTGGAGGCGTCATGGCTACCGAGACGGCCGGTATTCGCGAGATCGACGCCGGCACCCTGCCCGACCGCTATGCCCGGGGCTGGCACTGCCTTGGCCCGGTCAAGGACTACCTGGACGGCGAGCCGCACGGGATCGAGGCATTCGGCACCCACCTCGTGGTGTTTGCCGACTCGCACGGCGACGTGCACGTGCTCGACGGCTACTGCCGGCACATGGGCGGCAACCTGGCCCAGGGCACCGTCAAGGGCGACGAAGTCGCCTGCCCGTTCCACGACTGGCGCTGGGGCGGCGACGGCAAATGCAAGCTGGTGCCCTACGCCAAGCGCACGCCGCGACTGGCCCGCACCCGATCCTGGACCACCGACGTGCGCGGCGGCCTGCTGTTCGTCTGGCATGACGTCGAGGGCAATCCGCCCCAGCCCGAGGTGCAGATCCCGGAGATTCCCGAGGCGGCCAGTGACGAGTGGACCGAATGGCGGTGGAACTCGATCCTGATCGAAGGATCGAACTGTCGCGACATCATTGACAACGTCACCGACATGGCGCACTTCTTCTACATTCACTTCGGCCTGCCGACGTATTTCAAGAACGTCTTCGAGGGCCACATCGCCTCACAGTATCTGCACAATGTCGGGCGGCCCGACGTCAACGATCTGGGCACGTCATACGGTGAGGCGCACCTGGATTCGGAGGCGTCTTACTTCGGCCCGTCGTTCATGATCAACTGGCTGCACAACAAGTACGGCGACTACAAGGCCGAGTCGATCCTGATCAACTGCCACTACCCGGTAACCCAGGATTCGTTCATGCTGCAGTGGGGTGTCATCGTCGAAAAGCCCAAGGGCATGGACGAGCCGATGACGGACAAACTGGCCAGAGTCTTCACCGAGGGCGTCAGCAAGGGTTTCCTGCAGGACGTCGAGATCTGGAAGCACAAGACCCGCATCGACAATCCGCTGCTGGTCGAGGAGGATGGCGCCGTCTACCAGATGCGACGGTGGTATCAGCAGTTCTACGTAGATGTAGCCGATGTCACCGCTGATATGACCGACCGCTTCGAGATCGAGGTGGACACCACCATCGCCAACGAGAAGTGGCACGTCGAGGTCGAGGAAAACCTGCAACGGCAGGCCTCTGAAGAAGAAGCAAAGACGGAGCAGCCCGCGACATGAGCCCGCTCGAGGAGCCGCCCGACGTCGATCGGCTGGCCCGGTCGATGCTAATGCTCCATGGCGATCACGACAGCCATGACGAGCCGGAACCGGCCGCTCGTGGCCGACGCGCCGGATCCTGGTCCAAGGCACCGGCTTTCGCTGATGACCCGGAACGCGCAGCCGAGGTGCGTGAGGCCACCCGGGCCGACCGCACCCGTTACCTCACGTCGGGCCTGCAGCCGGTGGACTGCCGGTTCTGCCATGCCACGGTCAACGTCAAGCGATTGGGGCCGGGGCACACCGCGGTGCAGTGGAACACCGAAGCGTCGCATCGCTGCGGGTATTTCGCCGAACTACGCGCGACCGGAGTCGACAGCGCGCGCACTCGGTCCTGCCCGAAACTGGCCGACAGCATTGAACATGCCGTTGCCGAAGGTTGTTTGGAGGCGGTGTCCACCGCCCCTCCCGCCGGCGACGGCTAGCTGTCAGAGTCCCGCGAATCGTTCCTTGACCTCTTCGGCCGTCAGCCCGTAGTCGGCAAGTGAATACGAGTGTTTGGGCGCACGTTCGCCGGATTGGCTGTCGGCATGGCTCTTTTCCATGGCCTGCCGGGCGTCGTCGGTCAGCGCGATGTCGAAGTGCCGGTAGGCGTCGGCCACCGTGCCAAGCGGGTCGGCGATCAGTGCGCGGTAGTCGACGTCGTAGAACTGGGCCGGATCGTATTTGGTGCGTGCGGTGTTGAACCGCTCGAGGCCACGCGACCAGGTTTCCATCGAGTCAGCGCCGATCTGGTCGCCGACGAAGGACGACGACCACCCGTCGGCAGTGTGCTGGGCCAGCGAACACATCGAGGCCATGATCGTCTCGACGGGTCGATGCGTCTGGATGACGAGCGCATCGGGATAGGTCGACATCAGCGCGTCCAGCGCGAACAAATGACTGGGGTTCTTCAGCACCCACCGCTTGTCGGCGTCGTTGAGCCCGATCAGCTGAAGGTTCTTGCGGTGCCGCTGATATGCCGGTGTCCAGTCCTGCTGCGACAGCCATTTTGAATAGCTGGGCAGGTGCGCCAGCGTCTCGTAGGACACCGAGTGCAGCGACTGCCGCAGCAGCTGCCAGCATTCCTCCAGCTCGTATGCGGCCATGAAGTGCAGCCCCGTGTAGCCAGGGTTGTCCTGATGGTGCTGGGTGAACTGGGCGTCGAGTTGGCGATACAGCGGGTGGGATTCCCAGGTGTCGCGTGGCGGACGGGGCTGCGGGAACTCGGCCAGCCACATGTGCAGCCCCTGGTGGGCCGGGTCGGCGCCGAGTAGTCGGTGCAGCGCGGTGGTGCCGGTGCGCACCAGCCCGGTGACGAAGATGGGCCGCTTGACTGCGACGTCGGCATGCTGCGGATATTGCTTCCAAGCGGACTCGGACAACAGCCTGGCCACCAGTGCGCCGCGCAGGAAGAACCGATTCATCTTGCTGCCCAACACAGTAAGACCGGCTTCCTGCTTGTATGAGTCCAACAGCACACCCAAGGCTTCGCGGTAGTTGTCGTCGCCGCTGCCGAAGTCGTCGAGCCCGGTCAGCTTGGTGGCCGAGGCATGCAACTCGTCGACAGTTGCGATGTCGGTGCGTTCAGGCATTACGTGTGGTACTCGCCGCAGTTGACATCGAGCGTCTGACCGGTGATGCCGCTGGACAGGTCGCTGGCCATGAAGAGAATCGCCGACGCCACCTCGTCCTCGGTGGGCAGCCGCTTGAGGTCGGAGTTCGCCGCCGTGGCCTGATAGATCTGCTCGGCCGTGGTGCCGTACTTGCCGGCCTGGTGGTTGAAGTAGGCCTGCAGCGTGTCGCCCCAGATATAGCCGGGCGCAACGGAATTGACGCGAATGCCCTGTTCGCCCAGCTCGGTGGCCAACGACTGCGACATAGACAGCAGCGCGGACTTGGCCATCTTGTAGGCGCCGTATTTCGCCTGGGAGTGCCGGATCACCATGGAGTTGACGTTGACCACCGAGCCGTGCGATGCGGCCAGCGCCGGGGTGAAGCCCTGGATGAGCCTTAATGCCCCCAGCGCACTCAGCTCGATCGCGTCGCGGATGTGCTGAAATGTGGTACCGGCCAACGGCTTCATCGACGGCACCCGGAATGCGTTGTTGATCAGCACGTCGGCCTTGCCGTAGGCCTCGATGGTGGCGTCGACGAGGTTGGCGACCTGATCGTCGTCGGTGATGTCGGTGCGCACCGTCACCGCCCGGCCGCCGACGTCGGCGATCTGCTTGGCGACATCGTCGAGACGCTCCGGGGTGCGGGCAGCCAGCACTAGGTCGGCTCCCTCCCGTGTGCATCGGTGCGCCAGCGTCGTGCCCAGACCCGGGCCGACCCCACTGATCACCACAACCTTGCCGTCGAGCATTTTGGTCATCCCAGCATCCTTGCCGCAATTTGTAGTTGGCGCTGCGCAATTCGCGTGCGCCAGGCACCTTCGGAAAT
>Ga0210397_10001685_pt1 | contig 14105 bp, 11 predicted proteins | sample IncBWH2OmetaG_FD_160126 | JGI IMG/M metagenome (GOLD analysis project Ga0210397, IMG submission 160126) | Forest soil microbial communities from Barre Woods Harvard Forest LTER site, Petersham, Massachusetts, United States - Inc-BW-H-2-O ...
CATTTATGAGCGGTCAGCGGGTTGTTCTCTGAGCTGTCGACGAATGAGACTCAAACACCCCAAAGTAAACACAAAAGGAAAGGCACCATCCCCACGCTTATAGGCGCCATCGAAGAAGACAAACAATCGATTGGAATCGTCTTCCGCATACTGTACTGAAGGTTTCCACGGCCCGGTATGCCATTCTCGATCCTCGGCCGTCATGATTTGTACTGGTTCGCTCCAGTCAGCGATTTTTGGGGACGCATTCTTTGAAGAGCACCACCACAAACCAGTCTTGTCCGGAGGGGCTCCTTCCCCGAGCCAGACTCGCGAGAAGACCGCCTCGTAACCTTCCAGCCCTTTGATCACGCAAAAATCAAAGACCTTTTCTTCGGCGGGAAAAAATATGTGGTGTTTTGTCCAGCCATTTCGGCCATCTTCGCTCTCTGCAAATCCCTGCACGATGTAATCCTGTTGATTTGAGCCTGCAACGTACCACATCTTCCACTTTCCATCGGCATAAATAAGGTTTGGCTCGTAGACACTGCCTCTTTCCCATGCTTCATCGGCTACAAACGCCGGTTCAGGTTGATCGATCCAGCGCTCGCCATTCCATTCGAGATAACCGATTGCATAAGGTCCCCATACATTCTCCGAACCTCCCGCGTAATAGACGCGCTCTACCCAAACCCCCCGATGGGGATCCCAACCCCTCACATACGAGGGACAGTGGCGCCCTCCCTTAAGGTCCCAGTTTTTGCTGATCTCCTGATCGGCGAGCATTGCGACCTTTGTCGCGTCTTCAGGGTCAGGAGTCAACTTCCACCCGGTTGGCGTCAGTGGCGAACCCGCTGGAAGTGAGGCGCTAAAAAGTTGGATACCCTCTTTCCCAACGATCTTTCCGGCTAAGTACATCCACCAGGTGTCGCCGCGCTTTGCAACTGACGAATCGGTGGCCACATAGACATCGGTTAGCGGGGCAAAACCGTCTGCCGGATCGAAGATCTTAGTCTCTGTGATTGAATCCTGGAACATCGTTTTTCTCCGCACAGGAAAGAATAGAGCTTCACCAAAAGAAAAAGCCCCGAAGTGGTTCGGGGCTTTCTTGCGTTTCGCTGAGCCTTTAGTAGCGGTAGTGGTCTGCCTTGTAAGGTCCGTCGACCGCGACGCCGAGATAATCTGCCTGCTTCTTTGAAAGAGTCGTCAGCTTGACGCCGATCTTTTCAAGGTGAAGCCGCGCAACCTCTTCGTCGAGCTTCTTCGGAAGGATGTAGATTCCCACTTTATAGGTGTCCTTGTTCTTCCAAAGATCAAGCTGCGCGAGGGTCTGATTGGCAAAGCTGTTCGACATGACGAAGCTCGGATGACCTGTTGCGCAACCAAGGTTTACCAGCCGGCCTTCAGCGAGGACGAAGATGCTGTTACCGCTCTCGAAGGTGTATTTGTCGACCTGCGGCTTGATGTTCAGCTTCTTCACGCCCTTGAGTGCGTTCAGAGGCTCCATCTGAATCTCATTGTCAAAGTGACCGATGTTGCAGACGATGGCCTGATCCTTCATTAGCTTCATATGCTCGACTGTGATGATGTCGACGTTGCCAGTACAGGTCACGTAGATGTCACCACGTCCGAGAGTCTCTTCGAGAGTCGTGACTTCGTAGCCTTCCATCGCTGCCTGAAGAGCATTGATCGGATCGATCTCGGTCACGATGACCCGTGCTCCCATGCCACGCAGTGAAGCAGCGGAACCCTTGCCAACATCACCGTATCCGCAAACCACGGCAACCTTACCGGCAACCATTACATCGGTCGCGCGCTTGATGCCATCCACCAGGGACTCGCGGCAGCCATAAAGGTTGTCAAACTTCGACTTCGTCACCGAGTCGTTCACGTTGATCGCCGGCACCAGCAACTGACCCTTCTCCAGCATTTGGTACAGCCGGTGAACACCAGTGGTCGTCTCTTCGCTGACGCCGCGCCACTCTTTTGCGACGTCCTGCCAGCGGGTCGGAGTTTCCGCGTAAACCGTCTTCAGCAGGTCTTTGATGACCGACTCTTCGTGTGATCCCGAAGGCGAATCGACCCACTTATCACCCTTTTCCAACTCGACACCCTTGTGAATCAGGAGGGTTACGTCGCCGCCGTCGTCGATTACGAGCTGCGGCCCCTTGCCGCCAGGGAAACTCAGCGCCTGATTCGTGCACCACCAGTACTCCTCGAGCGTCTCGCCCTTCCAGGCGAATACCGGAACCCCTGCAGCCGCAATCGCCGCCGCTGCGTGGTCCTGAGTCGAGAAGATATTGCAACTCGCCCAGCGAACGTTAGCTCCCAGAGCAACCATGGTTTCAATCAATACAGCGGTCTGAATCGTCATGTGAAGCGACCCGGTGACGCGAACGTCAGCCAGGGGCTTGCCTGCTGCATATTTGTTGCGGATTGCCATCAGTCCGGGCATCTCCTGCTCGGCGATATCGATCTCCTTGCGGCCAAAATCTGCAAGCGAGATATCCGCCACTTTGTAGTCAAGCGCCTTGGTCGCCGAGTTGTTATCGAGTGTTGCTGTTGGCATAGAAGCCTCTGGTCTGTTTTGAATGGTAGAAATACCGCTACCGGGCAAGATAAACTCGCCTGTATATAAGACTATCAACCTGCAGGCCTAACATCAACGAACCCTTCAAAAGAACAACTCCCTGGAACAACACTGACAATGAGCCGATTGACCTTCGTAACCAGAATCCTGTTGAACTACGGATCCAGCAAAAACTGTCCTTACTGCCAGTCGCCGAGAACAGATCTTCTGGCACGAAAAAACGTCCTCCTTCATCTCCGTAAATGTGTTTCCTGTGGCCTCATGTTTCGCTGGCCTAAAGAAACTCCCAGCTTCAGCGAAAAGTTCTATCAGAGTTCCTATCAAGAGGTCAGCTTTACTACGGAACTCCCCGACCCAGACACGCTGAATTCTTTTGTGGCGAACAACTTCGTCGGATCTCCAAAGGACTTTGCCGAACAGATCAGTGTGCTCAAAACGTTTCTGCCGCAGGGACGCGTTCTCGACTTCGGATGTTCCTGGGGCTATGGAGTCTATCAACTCAAGCAGGCTGGGTACGATGCCTTCGGCTTTGAGATATCGTTACCGCGCGCGCAAATGGGCCGCAACAAGCTGGGCGTCGAAATCCTCGACAAACTTGAAGATCTCGAGCAGATCCCCTCACAATCCGTCGACGGCATCTTCGCCTCTCATGTCCTTGAACACTTGCTCTCCCTCAAAGAGGTCTTCGAATTCTTCGCCCGGGTGCTTAAACCAGGTGGCGTCGTCTTCATTATGGTCCCGAACTCTGGTGGGAAAAAAGCCCGCGACCTCGGTGTTCGATGGCAGGCCATGATCAACGAAAAACACACGCTGGCGCTCAATGGTGAGTTCTTCGAAAAGAATATGGCGGCTTTCGGATTCAAGGTATGGGCGTTCTCAGAGACAGAGAACTCATCCACAGTCGGAAGTCGAATTAATCAAAATGCAACGCTCTCGAAAGAGGGGGAGGAGCTTCGGGTCATTGCTCTGCGCTCAGTCTGACAGCAGACCAGTTCGCAGAACGGCAATTCTCAGACGCGAGTCCCTCCAACCTTCGGTTGCGTGACGCGCACCGCCAGCGCGAGAAGAGCGGCAGCCAACGCCAGCCCGGCGATAAGGTATAGTCCGCCCGCAAAGCTATGAGTCGCATCACGTAATCGCCCAGTCACATATGGCCCAAGAAATCCCCCAAAACCTCCGATCATCGTAATCATCGCAACTCCTCCCGCCGCTGCGGCGCCTCCAATCATGCGTGTTGTCAGGGCCCAAAACGGCCCCATCGTGCTCCAAAGGCCGATCGCCACCATCGACATCGCGCATAACGCTATCGGAACATTTTCCGCCCTCGCTGCCCACGCAAACCCTACAGCCGCCAGTCCCATGCACCCAGCCAGATGCCCCCGTCTCTCATTCCACCGATCCGAGCTCCACCCCACAGCAACGGTGAACATCGCAGCAAGAAGGTAGGGCACAGTCGAATAACGTGCAATCAAGCTCGCATCGAGCACTCCATCACCATGCGACAGCCCACTCAGAATCAGAGGCATCCATAGATTGACGATGTATACGCCGATTTGAATCACGATGTAGACGCCGGCCATCACCCACACTGCCGGCAGCTTGAACGCATCCAGGAGATTGTGATGTTCCGCAGCGCCATATCGTTCCTCATCGCGACGCAGCTCACTTTTTAGCCAAGTTCTTTCTTCCTTTGTGAGCCAGCCTGCTACTTCAGGCCCGTCCTTGAGAACAAACAGCACCGAAACTCCCAAAAGCACCGTCGGCACGCCCTCAAAAAGAAAAAGCCATTGCCATCCACTGAGCCCACAGAGGCCATCCAGCTTCAGCAGAGCACTCGATAGCGGCGCTCCTACCACACCCGCCAGTGAGGTTGCCGTCATAAACTTCGCTACGGCTCTCGCTCGCTCGTGAGAGGGAAACCAGAAAGTCAGATAAAGAAGCATTCCCGGCACAAATCCTGCCTCAGCCACTCCCAGGAGAAATCTCAAAAGATAAAAAGACTTCGCCGATTCGATCCATGCCATGGAAGCCGAAACCATTCCCCACGAGATCATGATGCGGGCAATCCACAGTCTGGTCCCGACCCGTCGCAGAATCAAACTGCTGGGCAGATCACACAGCGCATACCCGAGAAAAAATATTCCAGCGCCCGTCCCGTAGACCGTGTTGCTGAAGTGCAGATCGCGTTGCATATCGAGTGCAGCGAACCCGACATTTATACGATCTACATAGGCAACGATATACAGCAGAAACATGTATGGAATCAGTCGCCATGTGATCTTTGAATAAAGTCCGCGACCATTCACCGTCACCCCGCTGACCGTCTCTGTCATCGCCCTACTCTAACTGCATAATAGAAAACGTGTGAGCCATTGTTTGCCAGCCTCAACTCCGCATACTTCTTTTTTGCATTCAAACCTGAGATACCCGAATGGCGTAGACTATGGTCGATTATGCGACACCATCTCACGTTAATCTTCGCCGCGATGTTTGCAGTCACAGCCCTGGCAGCCGCCCAAAATCCGACGCCAGATCCCACAGTCCCGCCGCCGACGCAACATCCTATTCTCATTGTTACCGGCAAAGGCGTGCAGATCTACGCCTGTCAGCAAACCGCAACCGGCCCGCAGTGGGTCTTCCGAGCCCCGGAAGCCACCCTCACAGACGCCGCCGGCAACAATGTCGGCATCCACGAAGCCGGACCAATCTGGAAGTCCAAGGACGGCAGCGTAGTCAGAGGTGAGCTCCTCCAGAAGAGCGCCTCTCCCGAACCAAGTGCGATCCCCTGGCTTCTTCTCAAAGCCGTCGGCCCCTCAGGCCCAGGCATCATGACGAAAGTTGAATTTATCCGCCGCTCCGACACAGTCGGCGGCATGGCTCCTGCCATGGGTTGCGATGCCCAACACCTCAACGCTGCCGCCCGGATTCCTTACACAGCCACCTATTCCTTTTATTCTGCGAAACCCTGAGGCGGCTGATCGCGCAAAGGAAAGGCAGGCCCGAAGGCCCGCCTTTTTTCAGTTTTCTCTAAGACTTATTTGGTGGCTGCGACCTTGACACCAGCCTGCTCGGCCAGCGCGGCAGCCTTGTCGGTCTTCTCCCACGTAAAGCTTGCGCCCTTACGTCCGAAGTGGCCATACGCCGCAGTTGCCTTGAAGATCGGCTTGCGCAGATCGAGCCCTTCGATGATGCCCTTCGGGGTCAGCGAGAAGTTCTTGCGAACCAGCTCTTCCAGTTTCGTCTCATCTACCTTGCCTGTCCCGAAAGTATCGACGAGCACGCTTACCGGCTCAGCCACGCCGATTGCGTAGGCCAGTTGGACCTCGCAACGGTCAGCAAGACCAGCGGCAACGATATTCTTTGCAACATAGCGCGCCATATACGCAGCAGAACGATCGACTTTGGTCGCGTCCTTACCGCTGAATGCTCCGCCACCGTGCCGTCCCATACCGCCGTAGGTGTCGACGATGATCTTGCGCCCGGTCAATCCGGTGTCACCCATTGGACCGCCCACTACGAAGCGGCCAGTCGGATTGATGTGGTATTTGGTGTCCTCATCCAGCAGATTCGCGGGAATTACGGCCTGAATCACATTCTTCAGGATGTCTGCTCGGAGTTCTTCATTTCCGACTGTCTCCGCATGTTGGGTGGAAATGACGACCGCATCCACACGTACTGGCTTGTGGTTCGAGTCGTACTCAACCGTCACCTGGCTCTTGCCGTCGGGCCGCAGGTAAGACATCAGGCCGCTTTTGCGGACCTCGCTCAGCCTCTCGGCCAATCGGTGGGCCAGTGAGATCGGGGTCGGCATCAGTTCCGGCGTCTCGTTCGTCGCGTAACCGAACATCATGCCCTGGTCGCCCGCTCCACCTGTGTCGACGCCCATCGCAATATCACCCGATTGCTTGTTGATGGTTGAAATTACTGCGCAGGTATTTGAGTCAAATCCGTAAAGCGCGTTGTCATAGCCAATCGCCGCGATCGTTCCGCGGACAAGCCCCTGGAAGTCCACATAGGCTTTCGTCGTGATCTCGCCCGCAATGACCACCAAGCCGGTACATGTCAGCGTCTCGCACGCCACTCGGCTGTAAGGATCCTGCGCCAGGCAGGCATCGAGAATCGCATCAGAAACCTGGTCGGCAATCTTGTCAGGATGCCCTTCCGTCACAGATTCACTCGTAAACAAAAAACGGTCGCGTTTAGCCAAAACAACTCCTCCAGAGAGTCCGATAGTGGCTGTCCAGAGGTTCAGTCCTGAACAGCGTATAACCCCTCTATTCTACCTGTCTGGAAGCCGCCGGCCAAATGCATACCCAGGCACTGACAACCCTGTCAGAATCAGTGCCGCATGGTAAGAGTATTTGTTGCTTAGAACAAACGCCCGTGCAGCGCAAACTTCCACACACCCCAGCCCAGAGCAGCTACAGAAACCACCATCATCCCGACGCCAACCCATCGCGATCCGGTCCCTGAACTAACGCCAATCCGATTTCTTCTGACATTCTCTGCGAATTCAGCCCAGTCAGTGACCTCCGGACCATCCGCTCCGCTCTCTCGCAAACTGGTTTCAAACCGTTCCATCCACGAAGGTTCGTCTAAACCGACTGCCACCAGATAGCTTCGAACAATGCCTTTACGGAAGACGCCACCCGGCAATGCGCCATAATCTCCTGCCTCGAGCGCAACAATGTGCCGTGAGGCGACCTTCGTCTCTTCGCAAATCTTGGCGATAGAGACCTTACGTCGCTCGCGTTCTTTCCTCAATTGCTCGCAGAATAATTCCATTCGATCCGTTTCAGTCCGTAAACACTCCAACCGCCCAGCCACCGCGGGTTCACCGAAGAATAGAACGAGGAATTTGTCAAAGTCAAAGCCCCGTTTGGGTGAGACACATTCGTGTTATATCGACCAGGCCACAAAGAGGAGTCGTCATCTTTCCCGAGTAATCTCAATCAGTTGCGGGAAAGATACAACAGAGAACAACCATGTTGCCGAGCCGGTGCAAATTACTGATGAAGTCATTTTCCCTTTCGAAGGGTGGCAACCACGGTCGTCGCCTCTGTGGAATGCTCCGCGAATTGGTTTTCAAATAGGTCAGCACTCCACGACATCTGCATCGAAGGCTTCGTCTCGGCAAAGCATGAAGCTGAGGCATAACCGCGATGTCAATTCACCGACTCGCCACCGCCTCCTTGTTTGATTGAGAAACGGTGCGGCTATCTATCGCTCCTGGGATACCAAGGCGGTTATTAACACCCTGATCAAGTCCGGGACAGCATCTTTGACGACGCGACTGGCAGTTATTATGATCGACGCAAGATGGAGCAGTTTTCGACTATCCGCATTTGAGATAAAAATGGCTGCTTTGACACCGGCTCGATCGAATTCCTTAAATCAGACTCGGCGTTTAGTGGAAAAGGAGTACGAGTGCGTCTCCCGTTTCCCGACCGAATTCCGTTCGTAGCTGTCTTTTCCTTCGCATTTATTCTTTGTGGAATTCAATTGGCTGAAGGAACCAGCGGCATTTTCTCGCTCTGCTGCTTCCTTTTTATTCTTGTCGCAGGAATTGCATTCAATCTTGCCGGCGGCCTAACGAGGCCTTCGGGCTCTTATGTCTTCTTTTTTGCCACGCTGACTCTTATCGTCGGTCTGTGTTGGAAGGCTATTCTTGGAGAGCCTGCTGATTCCCATCTGGAAGATCCGATGTTGGGAATCTCTGTTTATCTCGGTACCATGTGCTCCATTTGTGTCGCGGTCCTTCTAAGCCGCCGGATTGCGACCAAACGCGCCTTCCTGAGGAACATGGTGACCGAGTCGAAGATGCAGACAGCCACCGTCGGCTGTATAGTGACCGGATTTTTGCTCTTCTTTATCAGTGCGTTTTTTCCGGAGTTAGGCGGAAATGGATCCGTCCTCAGCGCAATCGGTCAGGTTAACCAGTTCTTTCCGCTCGGCATCGTCCTTGGCACCATCCATACGATCAGGCGCTCCGGCGGCACACGAAGTATCAATCTCCCAGTTCTATTGGCGATGGTTTTCTCGTGCGGTGTCGGCATTTTCGGCTTCTCGAAACAAGGCATTATTGTTCCATTGGTCTGCTGGCTTCTGGCTGCAGCCTCGCAGCGTTACTGGGTCTCCAGAACTCAGATTGCCGTAGGTCTGTTTGTGGCCTTCTTTATTTTTCACTACCTCGTCCCTTATTCGCAGTACGGCCGTAACTACCGTCAAGATACTCTTTCCGGAAACTTTAATGTCGTTGTCACTTTGCTTTCGGAGCTTGGCAACGTTCGTGAGCAGTATCTCCAAAACTCAAATGACGCCGAGCAAACACTGTTTTATGGCTACTATCAGACGCCGCAGGGCTTCTTCGACCGACTACAGGCATTGTCCATAGATTCAGCCCTCATTAGTAATAAACATCAAACCGGATTTGTCGGCATCGCCCCAATCTTTCAGGCCTTCGCAAATTTCGTCCCGCACTTCATTTGGAAGGATAAGCCTGCGATTAACTTTGGAAACCGGTACGCCCACGACATCGGACTTCTTGCGGAAGAAGACAACACCACTGGCATCTCGTTCTCGCCCGCGGCAGAGGCATATGCCCTTTTGGGGTGGACGAGCGTGTTTTTCGTTGCTCCTATTGTTCTGACAATGCTCTTTACCGTCTTTGATTCGCTTTGCGGCAACGTTCGGGACGCGCCCTGGAGCCTGATTATTATGGTGATCTTTGCTCACCTGGCGCCCGAAGGTGGGTTGGAAGGTGCTATCTACACCATGGGATTCATTACTTTCGGCATTATCTTCTCAGCGATCGTCGGAGCTTACGTTATGCCGATCGTTGGCAGCTTGTTCATCGGCCCTGAAGGGATTATTGTTCGTCGCGGGAAGCCGGTGCAAAGTATTCCCAACAGGCTTCGGCCGGCTTCGCAATCGCTTCTTCGCTAAAGCCATCTGCGAATGCCATGGACGCGTATCGTTCGCCTTCCCTCTTACTTAGCTCCACTACACTGTTAACAACATGAACAAACTCGTTGTCGGCAATCTTGTCCATCGTCCCCTGCGATCCCTTATCAGTTGTCTGGCTATCGCCATTGAAGTCATCATGATTCTTTCCATCACTGCCATCCTTATGGGCAAGCTCAACGGTTTCAAGACCCGCCAGAACGGTATCGGCATGGACATGATCGTGCGCCCCAACTCTGCCAGCAACCTCATCGGAATGAGCCCAGCCGGAGCCTCCATCAAGGTCGCAGACGTACTCGCGAAAATTCCCCATGTCGTCGTCTCCGCACCCGTCAACGTTCAGATCAACAGCTCGCTCGACACTATCTACGGAATCGATTTCAAGAGCTTCGACGACCTGCTGCCCTTTACCTTTCTCTCCGGCACCTCCTTCCAGGGCCCTTATGACGCTATCATCGACGACTACACCGCCACCGGCAAGAAAGTCGGAGAAACGATACAGATTCTCAACCACCCCTTCCGAATCTGCGGCATCGTCGCGCACGGCAAGGGGGGGCGTAAGTTCGTTCCGATCGATACTATGGGCAGCCTTACAGGGACCGAAGGTAAGGCCACGATGTTCTATCTGCGCACCGAAAACCCGCCAAATTACGAGGATGAGGTTCGCAAAACCATTCTTGCCACCCCAGGGATGACCACCTACAGTGTTGCCACCGCTGAAGAATATCTCTCTTCTATCTCACCTGATCGCCTGCCGGGCTTCAATATTGGACTCGAAGTCGTAATCGGCATTGCAGTTATCATTGGATTCCTCGTTATCTTTCAGTCCATGTATACCGCGGTCATGGAGCGCACCCGCGAGATTGGCATTCTCAAATCCATGGGAGCCTCCCGCACTTATATCGTCGGAATTGTCCTCCGTGAAACCAGCGTTTTGGCTGTCGTTGGTATTGTCCTCGGGATTGTCGCAAGTTTCATCCTTAGCGCTGCACTTCAGGCTCGCTTTCCCACTCTCGACTTCGTAATCAATATTCCCTACGTCTGGAAGGCCACCCTGATTGCCTTTGTGGGCGCAATCCTCGGAGCGCTCTACCCCGCAATGAAGGCTGCGGCGAAAGACCCTATCGACGCGCTTGCTTACGAATAGCGATTAGCGCTCGGCCGCAGAGGCCAATACTTTTTGATAATTCCGCACTCGGGAGAAGGATTGACTGGCAACCAGACACTGATCGCACGCGCAGCGCTTGCTATAGTTGCCGGGACGACCTCTCTCGCAGCTACGAACTCTCGCTTCGCTGCTCTGTCGTGCAAGACCTTTGATCGTCTGATGTTGGGAATCTTTATCTTCAGCCGACTCGCGCTTTATCTCATCGTTTTTTTTATCCTTCGAATTCCTCCGCGCGGAGACGTTGTCGGATTCTATTGGAACGAGGCCGATGAAATTCTCCACCATCTTTCTCCGTATAGTGACTTTCAAAGCAGCTACGCTCCTCTGCATTCGTTCCTCGATGCATCGGTCATCCGGCTCTGGCACAGTCCACTGGCACTAATCGTTCTAGCAATCTGCATCGAAGTCTTTGTTCTTCCTCTCTGGCTCCGTGTTGGCCGGCTTTTTGCCTCAGAAGCCGATATGCGCACCGCCACTCTTCTTTATCTCACCAGCGTCCTCAGCCTTCAATTCGTCACGATCGACGGACAGGATAACGTCATCATCGCCGTGCTCCTGGTTCTCGCTCTGTTGTTGATTAATCATCGATCCAGCTTTGCCTCAGGATTCGCCGTTGGCGTCGGACCTGTAGCGGTAAAGTTTCTTCCGTTGGTATTTGCACCGGCATTCTTCTTCGCTGTGCCGCGGCGCTGGCGCTGGCTCGCAGGATTCACTACAGTTATTGCGCTCGTCTATGGAATCTGCCTCCTTAAACACCTTCCGATCCTTCAGCCTCTTCTCCTGGAGGGTAGATTCAAATCTGCGGGCAATATTCCCTATGTCATCGAGTCTGTCACTGGAATCATTTTTCCCCCCCGTCTCTGGGATGGCCTTGTTCTGTTAGTCATTGGCACTATCATTGTCTTAGTCAGAAATGTTTCACGGCATGCCAATCTCACAGCCAGGGTACGCATCCTCACGTTTGGCTGCACTGCGATTGTTCTCGCCTTGCTTCTCTTCTCAAAGAAGTCATGGCCGCCTTATCTCGTGTTCGTGCTCTTCCCCATTTGTCTTCTGGTCGCGTCCGGGCGAAAGAGTAGAATTCTGACCTTCGCGCTGTTCAGCTTCATCGCCGTGATTGGACATAGCTACTGGGCTAGTATTTTGGGGCAAATCGATGCACCGGGACTCCATCGCGGGTTAATGGCCCTCGACTCGCGATGCCTCATTCTGCTATCACTTCAATTCCTCCTCCTGGTCGGCTATCTATGGCTGCTTGTTCTTACTCTCCGCGCGATCACGCCGGACCATTTACCCGCATCGGAACCCGACCGGATTGAAATGCAACGAGAAGCCCAATAGCTATCGAGTGTCAAAGGGGGGCGGCCGGAAGCACTCTTAAAATAATGTCTTCTTTTCTCCTAACTTAGTTTTGAGTCACATTTTTGTAATACTCAGGAACTGCTGCTCTAGACTTGCGTTAGATCTTAATAGTTAAATGAACCAGTCCGGCCCGATAACGCTCCGTACCCTTAAAGCTCTCGAGCTTCTCCTCCTGGCCGCGACGTCAGTCTTTCTCGCCCTCCATGCCTTGCACCTGAACGCTGACTTTCCCAATCACTCCCCTTGGATGGACTGGGCGAAATATACCGACGAAGGTTGGTACGGGGATGGTGCTATCCGCTATTTTCAGCGTGGGAACTGGAACGTTCCCGGAGACTTCAATCCTGCAATAGCCTTACCTGCGTGGCCTCTTCTGGAGGCCGCGCTCTTTCGCTTCACCGGGGTCAGTCTCGTCGCCGCGCGCGCGCTCACCGTGGTCATATTCGGACTCATTCTCGTCGTTTCCTATCTTTTGCTCCGTCGCTGGCAATCTTCTGAAAGGAAAGAATTCCGAACCTATCTCGTTCCCGCGCTCGCGGTGTGTCTTCTTGCGGTTAGTCCTTTCTGTTTTGTTTTTACCCGTATTGCCATCCTCGAGCCACTACTGATCCTCTTCACCCTGCTAGGACTACTCGCAGCCTCCATTGTTGAATTACCCGAGCATGCAAGCTCGACCTCGCTGAGAATTCTCCTCAGAAGATTGCTGCCGCTCATCTCCCTGGGGCTCCTTGTGCCTCTCATGGTCTTCACCAAGACCACTGCCATCTTCCTTCTTCCTTCAATCGCCTGGATATTGTGGGCTCGCTCCAACTATCGTTTTCGTTCTTTTTTTCGCGTTAGCCTTCTACCCGCGATCCTCGCCGGAGTCATTTGGTTCAGCTACTACGTTTTTGTAGTGCGCCCCCGCTTTTTACCTGACTACCGATACCTCTTCGACGCTAATAGTTACACCGGCATCACGCCGTCCAATCTCGTATCGGTCTTGGGCGACACGCTCGCCGATGGCCTCTGGATGGGCAAAATTTTCTATCCCCTGTCACTTTTCGCTGTCGTATGTGTAGTCCTCCTGCGTCCCCGTCTTCTCCGTAATCCCCTTGTTCCAGCCCTTATCCTCTGGGCGGGTGGCTATGCAGCCTTTCTCGCCTATCACAACAACCTGCAGCCCCGGTACTATCTGGTCGTTGCGGTTCCTCTCACGCTTCTGGTTCCAGTTGTCTTCTCGAGCTTCTGGACCTCTTCCCGGCTTGTTCGGACCTCAGTTCAGCTCTTCCTTAATCGTCTGACTGTTGCTTCTATTCTTGCCGTCCTTGCAATGCTCACCATCACCGATGCCCGGCAGATTCTTCATTACGTGCGCAACCCTGAGTACGCCTTCTCCAATGCGAGCGGTCAGATTCGCGAGATCATCGCCGCTGATCCCACTCACAATCCTCTGATCCTCTCGATCAGCGGATCCCAGCTCTCGCTCATGACCGGTCTTCCTTCTATCTGCGATGACTTCGGCACCATGGACCTGCCGGTTCGCGTTCAGGCATATCATCCCGGTTGGTACGTCACCTGGAACCAAGTCGAAGACGACAAGATGGACGCCCTTACCCCCTTGTACCGTCTTCGACGCGTTGCTTCGTTCCCCGCCTTCGACGATCCCGAGCGCAATCTCCTTATCCTCTACCGCCTCGACCCTATGACTCCCGCGGTGCCGCCCAGCCATCGCCATAAGCCCCCCCGTCTTCTTCGAACCAGCTTCGGCCAACCCAATCGCCAACAACTCGAGCACTAGTTCAGTCCCGTGGATGGACAGTGTCTCTATCACCCACAACCGCGGTCATTTGACTGTCTGCCTCGCTCTTCGCTTCGGATATCAATGGATCAACTTGCCGTACGGATCCCGCGAATCTCCGTAGAACACTCTTCCGAAAGAAGCAGGCGCCCGCCGTGGGTTCTCTTGGGAATAGAAACGTAAGCCCCCCAGAAACAGTCGTTTACGAGCAGAATGGAAATTTGGCCCTGCGACCTTCCGTTCTTGGACGGGGCGATCCGAAG
>Ga0210397_10001690_pt1 | contig 14096 bp, 10 predicted proteins | sample IncBWH2OmetaG_FD_160126 | JGI IMG/M metagenome (GOLD analysis project Ga0210397, IMG submission 160126) | Forest soil microbial communities from Barre Woods Harvard Forest LTER site, Petersham, Massachusetts, United States - Inc-BW-H-2-O ...
GATGCGGAAGAATCGAGCACACGAACAGACGCGGTTTCGGAATTGAAGAGCTGCACGCCGTTGCCAGTTTTGTCTTCGGAGTTGATGGCCATCGCGAGAAGCGTGCCCCGCTTCGGAAGATCCTGCCAGGCAAATTCAGAAACATTGCCGAAGGAAGTGTCGTGTCCTGTGGAGAGTTGGCGGAGGATGAGTGTAGCGCCCGGCGTATCTTCGCTTTCCGTGTTCGCAGCGGCATCGGGCGCTTCTTTTTTCTCGGGAGCATAGCGGCGCATGGCGAGATATGTTCCTGTCGGACTGAACGAGAAGGACTCGATGCCGTCGACGACGATTTGTTCGCCGGTCGAGAGATTGAGAAGGCCGAGCCTTCTTTGCACGGGCTTCTTGTCTTTTTTCATCTTGTCTTCTTGCGCTTCGGAGTAGCCGATGGCGTAGGCGACCCAACGTGAATCCGAAGAAAAAACCGGCTGCGTGCCGAACGCGGCGGTCTTGGTCGTGCCGTCCGCAATGTTTGTGACGCGCAGCTCGTTCTCGCGATTGGAGCGGTTGATGCCGTAAGCAAGCCATTTGCCGTCCGGCGAGAGGCCGCCGAATTCTCGCGGCACGGCGAGTGATTCCCATTGGCCATAGTCGGCCGGCTGCACAGGGGATTTTTTTTGTGCGTGGATCGAGGTGCAAAAAACAAATGCCAAGAGGAATGCCGGAACTAGTCGTCGCATCGCGCGCCTTCCTTGCTGGTGAGAATGACTGGATCGAGCACGCGAATTGTGCCTGCGATGGCGTCGTTGGCGCAAGCGGGGAGGGCCCCCCTCCTGGTTTTTTCATAAATGCGGATTCTAAAGGACTTTAAGTGCTGTGTTTTGAAACTGCGGATTCTGAAAGGCTTATAGGCACACTTTGCTGAAGTGCGGATTTCAAAGGGGCTGGGCTGTTTTCCGCGCCGCGTGGAACGGCCGAGCGAGAGTGGAAGTTTAGATTCTAACGCCCCGACCCGGTAGGGGCGGGCGCCAGGCACGGAGTTCACAGAAAGGACGTCGATGGGGAGGAAACGGAGCCTGTTTAAGGATGACTGGGAGTTTGACGGAGTGGATGGCGAGCGAAACATAGGATATGGTAGCAGGAGGAGTGCTCTATTGTCAATTATTTTATCATTATGTTTAGTACTTATTCGAACGCGGTGCGCGGATTCGAATGCGACTGGCGGAAGTTGCGGGATCGCCAGGAGTTGGCCGGGGGTTAATTGGCTTGATACGGCTGTGGAAATATGTGGAAAAGCCCGAGGAACCCGCCTCAAAAGGGCAGACTGGGCATCTCTTGAGTCTTTTGAAGCCCGCGTCTGACCCGTGTCCTTATTGACAAGTGTAAAGCGACAGGCTACAGTGCCTTGAGTGAAGATACGCAACTTCACTCACAAGGGCCTGAAGAAGCTCTACGCGGAAGACAGCGCGAAAGGCGTTCCGCCTGACTCGGCGGACAAGCTCCGCAAGATGCTGGCATTCCTCGACGATATGCAGGACCCGGAGGAATTGCGCACGCTGCCGACTTGGAAAGCGCACATGTTGACGGGTGATCGCAAGGGCACATGGAGTCTGAGCGTTACACGCAACCGGCGTTTGACGTTTCGAATCGATACGGCAGAACTCGAAATCTGCGATCTGAATTTGGAAGACTACCATTAGATAGAAGGAGCTGAAGCAATGCCTATGAAGAACCCTCCCCATCCAGGGGATTTTATTCGGACAGAAATTATCGAGGCGGCAGGCCTGTCGGTGACGGCTGCGGCAGCGGCGTTACAGGTTTCGAGGCCCGCACTTTCTAGTTTGCTTAACGGCAAGGCTGACCTTTCCGGGAATATGGCGTTGCGTATCGAAAAAGCGTTTGGCGTGAAGATGGATACGCTGATGCGGATGCAGGCCTCTTACGACATTGCGCAGACCCGAAAACGTGAGAAGCAAATCCGTGTACGACGTATCCATCAGCTGGTACACGCGTGAAAATGAATTAGTCGGCGGAGGAGTTGCCGACCGGGTGGCGCGTGCGAGTGAAAAGGCGGCGGGCGGCGGTGGCCCAGGGCACGGTTTCGAATTCGGCGAGATATGAGTAGGCGACCGGGACGACAAGGAGAGTTAGGAGGAGGCAGAGGGTTTGGCCGCCGATGATGGTGACGGCGATGGACGCGCGTTGTTCGGAGCCGGCGCCTATGCCGATGGCTACGGGGATTAGGCCGGCGACGATGGAGAGCGTGGTCATGAGGATGGGGCGGAGGCGGACGCGGTTGGCTTCGAGGATGGCTTCGCGGACGGGCATGCCGGTGGCGCGAAGGCGGTTGGTGTAGTCGACCTGCAGGATCCCATTTTTCTTTACGATTCCCAACAACAGGAACATGCCGAGGGCGCTCCAGAGACTTAAGGCGCGGCCTGTGATCCAAAGGGAGAGCAGCGCGAACGGGATGCTCAGCGGGAGCGTGAGCATGATGATGAAGGGGTGGGAGAAGCTTTCGAACTGGGCGGCGAGGACCATGTACATGAAGATCGAAGCAAGGAGCATTGCGAGCAAAAGATTCCAGGTGGTTTCTTCGAGGACTTTGACTTGGCCGGTGAAGCGGTAAGAATAGCCGGCGGGGAGGCCGATTTGCTTAATGGAGTCGACAGTGTGGGCGGCGGCGAGGTCGAGGGGATAGCCGCTGGCAACGTTGGCGTAGACGGTGACTTCGAATTCGCGGTTGTAACGCCAGAGCGTGGCGGGGCCGGCGCCGCGCACTATGCTCGCGACATTTTCCAGGCGCACCTGGCCTAGCTTTGTAGAGGGGACCATCATTTGCGCGAGGACGTCGGGATTGTCGCGCTGCTGCTCGAGCAACTGCATGATGACCGGGTACTGCTCAGAGCCTTCCTTGAAGCGGGTGATTTCGTCTTCGCCGGAATAGAAAAGGCGGACGGCGTCGCTGACGTCGGTCATGCGGACGCCGATGTCGGCGGCACGCTGGCGGTCGACTTTGACCTGGAGCTCGGGAGTGTTGAGGTTGAGGCTGGGGTTGACGTCGACGAGGTCGGGATATTGGTGCATCAGGTCGGCGACTTGCTTGCTGATGTCGGCGAGCTTGTTGAGCTCGGGGCCGCGGATGACCGCGCCTATGGGAAAGTAAGTTTCGCCGCCAAAGACGGACGGGAGGCGGACGTTCGAAACCATGTTGCGGTAGCCGGCTAAGAAGCCGCGAATTTCAGTGGCGAGCTGCTCATGGCTACGTTTTCTTTCGCTTCGCGGGACCAGGCCGATGAAGAGATGCGCGTGGTTTGTGGGGCCATGGGTGAAGGATTGCACGAAGGCGACTTCGGGGAGGGCAACGACGCGTTGAGCGATCTCAGCCGCGCGATCGGTGGTTTTCGAAAGAGCTGTGCCTTCGGGAAGCGTGAAGGAACTGATCAACTCGGATTGATCGTCTGAGGGGATCCAATCGCGGCCAACCAAATGATAGAGGCCGAAAGTCGAGAGGAAAGTTCCGACGCAAATGAGAATGATGACCCAGCGATGAGCCAGCGACCATTGCAATAGTTTTAAATAGGATTGCTCGATCCAATGGAGGATTCCGGTGGCGTGGGCTTTTTTCTCTTTTTCGCTGACCTTGAGGAGACGCGAGGACATCATGGGCGTGAGGGTGAAGGCAACGAGTAGAGAAACGAGAATCGCCATGGCCATGGTCCAGCCAAACGAATTCACATATTTGCGCGCATAGCCGTTCATGAAGGCGATGGGCAGGAAGATGATGACTAGAGAAAGCGTGGTGGCCATAACCGCGAGGCCGATTTCTTGCGTGGCTTTGATGGCGGCGTTTTTGCGATCTTCACCCTTCTCTTCCATGAAGCGAAAGATATTTTCGAGGACGATGATGGCGTCATCGATGACGATGCCGACGGCGAGGGTGAGCGCGAGGAGGGTCATGTTGTTGAGGGAAAAGTCCATGCCGCGCATAAGCGTGAACGTGGCGATGATGCTGGCAGGGATGGCGACGGCGGCGATGAGCACGGCGCGCCAGTTGCGCATGAAGAGAAAAACGATTGCGCTGGCGAAAATGCTGCCGAGGATCAGGTGTTCGAGGAGCGAGTGGACCGACGCTTTGATGAAGTCTGAGATATCGTGAATGACGAGAAGCTGGACGCCGGGAGGGAGTTGGGCACGGAGTTCGTCGAGCTTGGCTTTCACGTTGTCGGCGACTTGGACGGTGTTGGTGCCGGACTGCCGCAGGACTTGAATGCTGACGACGTCCTCGCCGGGAGCGCCTTTGCGATAGAGAGCGGACCAAGTGCGCAGCTCTTGCGCGCCGTCTTCTACTTGGGCGACGTCGCGGACGCGAACTTGCGCTCCGCCGCGCGTGCCGATGACGATTTCGCCGAACTGCTCCGCGGAAGTGACGCGGCCGAGAGTACGAAGGCCGAGTTCCTGCGGGCCAGTGATCATGCGGCCGCCGGGAGCTTCGATGTTTTCGCGCTGGAGAGCGTCGCGGACGTCGAGGACCGTGAAATTGTGCGCGGTGAGTTTTTGGGCGTCGAGTAGGACGCGGATTTGGCGCGCTTGGCCGCCGTTGAGCTCCACGCTGCCAACGCCATCGACGGTTTGGATCGCGCGGCGGATTTGTTTGTCGGCGATTTCCGTTAGTTCGCGGCGGCTGATGGGGCCGCTGACTAGCAGCGTGAGAATCGGGTCGGATTGCGGATCTTGCTTGGTGATGACGGGAGGCAGCGTGTCGCGCGGGAGGCGATTTACCGCGGCGGCTACTTTTTCGCGAATGTCTTGCGCGGCGCCATCGATGTCGCGTTCGAGGACGAAGGTGCAGGTGATGTCAGCAAAACCTTCGCTGGAGTAGACAGTGATTTCGTCAATGCCGCTTACCGACGAAATAGCGTCCTCGAGAGGCAGGACAACGCCAGTGACGACTTCTTCGGGAGTCGCGCCAGGTAACTGGACTTCGACGTTGACTGTGGCGGGATCGGCCTTAGGAAAAAGGTCTACAGCGAGGCCGCGATAGGAGAACGCGCCCAGCGTCACAAGAAAAGCGATCAGCATCACGGTGAAGACGGGATACTTTACGCAGGTTTCGGCTAGCTTCATCGGCGTGTTTGAGTGATCTTCCGGCGAAATTACTTAAGCGCCGGAGTGTTCCCTTCGGCTTGTTCTTGAACGGTGGCACCGTCATGCAAATCACCGGAAATGGCTACCGCGACGCGATCGCCGGGCTTCAAACCTTCGGCCACTTCAAAGCGCTTGCCGCGCTGGTCTTCTGTCTGGCCCGCAGGGCGGATTTGGTGCTCGGAAACGCGATTGCCGTTCAGAAGAAAAACTTTGTAGACGCCGTAGCGGTAATTCACTGCGCCTTCCGGAAGAAAAATGGTCTTTTCTTCCTTCTCGCTGGGGATGGAAGCCTGCACGAAAAAGCCGGGCTTCAGGCGGCCGTCGCCGTTGGCGAGAAGCGCTTCGGCTTCAAAGGTTCGCGAATCCTGCGCGACGGCCGGATTGATGCGTGAGACGCGGCCGTGAAATGTTTCGCCGGGAAATGCTTCGACCTGCAAATCCACGTTGGCGCCGGCTTTCACGGAGCCGGCCCAGCGTTCGGGGACGGCGAGGCGGGCGCGAAGAGTGTCGGTTCGAACGAGGACCATCACCGGGCCTTGCACGCGAAGATATTCGCCGGGATGAACGTCGCGTGTTTTGATGGAGCCGGGGAAGGGCGCGCGGATCGTTGCATCTCTCAACTTTTTCTCCGCTAAATTCTCGCTGGCCTCGCTGGAGACGAGGAGAGCTTTCAGGCGGTCGACTTCCTGCAAAGCGACCGTATAGCCGGCTTGCGTGCTTTGAAAGCGGCTGGCGGCTTCATCGAGCTGCTGCTGCGAAATCAGCTTGCCTTGGAACATTTCTTGCGCGCGGCCATATTTGCGCTCAGCGTCGAAGAGGTCGGCAGCGGCGCGTTGGACGGAGGCGAGTTTTTTTGGATCAGCCGGCGGCGGATCATTCGGGCCGATGCCGAGTTGCGCGCGGACCTGCGTCACGAGGCCGCGCTGCCGGTCGACTTCCAATTGTAACTCTTGTGGATCGATGAGAATAAGCGGCTGGCCTTCTTTTACGGTATCGCCGACATCGGCGAGGACCTGGGAGACGCGGCCTTCGACCTGCGCGCTCAAGATGCTCTCTTCCAGCGCGAAAAGCGAGCCGGCGGCCTGGACGCGGCGTTTGGCGGTTTCCTCCGCGACGGTGTAAACGTGAACCGGCGTGGGATGAGCAGCGTCGCCGAGCATGCTGCTGGAAACGGATTTCGAGCAGCCGCCGGCGAGAATTGCAGCGAAGGCGGCCACGACCGCCCAAGGTAGACACATTTTCATAAAGTTGCGAATGGAATAGTGAGTCCGCGTTCGCTTGAGGGCGATTCCGTGAACGCTCTTAGAACACACTATGGCCGTCATCTCCTGCTTGCCCTTTGGACGCACGAAGTTACCACAATGTTTCGTCTCCGGGAGCTTTTTCTGAGAGAAACATTCGTTGCAATTATGACGCGAAGTTGCGCGCGAAGCCAGGCTAACCCAGGCTCGTTGCGTTGTTCAGTCGTGGCTCGGTAAATTGTTCGCTGACGTACTCTGGGTTCCGCCAATTCCGTTAAATTTAGGTCTTAGCAAGTATGTTACTTTTGGAGTACACTCCCGATATTCTCTCCTGTAGAGGCGCCCATGCCTAAGTTTTTCCGCCGATTGGGATTTCTTACCGCGCTTCTGTACATGTGTGGCGTTCAGCTCTCCGCGCAAGACTTGTCGGTGCGAGTCGAAGCGTTCAAACTGATGGAGCACGCCAACGCAGTGAGCCGCCCGACTCACAGAACTCGCAATCACAAAGAAGAAGTTACGTTTCGCGCCTACCGCCTTGACGGAACTACGGTCGACGGGCGCGCCGATAACATCATTGCGGGCGATATCGAGCGTTACGAGACGACTTTCGGCGACTTTCACAGCATCAGCATTCACTTCCCGGACAAGATCGTACAGAACGACTTTCCGCCCGAGCCCGCGGAGACTTTGGAGTTGGAAAAACTGACGCCACTACTCATCGGGAGCTTCGACAAGTCGGATATCATTCATTCCATCACGCCAGCCATTCTAAATGGGCGCCCCGCCAAATGCGTTCAGTTCGAGACCGTGAATGGAAAAACGCGGCAACCAGCAAACGAAATCTGCTTCGACGATGAACTCGGCGCGCTCGTCCGCTGGAACGTCGCCGAGGACCTCATCGAAGACACTGACTACGTCTCTTTCGAAGGCGTTCTAATGCCTCGAACGATCCGGCATTACATCAACGGCAAGCTGCGCATGGAAGTGAAACAGGAGTTCAGCGTGATCGAAGATCCGATCGATTGGGCTGCGCTTACACCGCCGGACGCGCACCCATTGAGGACTTGCCATGACTACAAGCCGCCGGCTATTCAATCCGCGCCTCAGCCGGCTGATGCCGGTCCGGGGCCTTGGTATGACGTCCAGGTTCATGGGGGGATCGGCCCGGACGGGCGGGTGCAGCAGGCGACCGTACTTCCCGCCGGAAGACCCGACTTGGAGAAGCGCGCCATTGAGATTGTTTCCTCGTGGGTCTTTTCCGCGCCGTTATGCAATGGAAAGCCGACGATTATTGGCACCGACCTGGTCGTGCACTTCGCGCCGCGTTAGCCAGGGACGATAGTCTTCTCTTGTAGGAAAAAATGGTGCGCCGCGTAGGAATCGAACCTACAACCTATGGATTAAGAGTCCATTGCTCTACCAATTGAGCTAGCGGCGCGCAGAGGATCAAAGAATTTTACACGGGACGCGCAATTTTGTCGAACAGGCTTGGCGCAGGTGGTGGGCCAATTTCCGATAACGGCGTTGGCCAGGATTTGGCGATTGATTCATCGCCACCGTTTTGCGGGGTTATCGACCACCCACATTTCCTCTTGAAGCCGGTAGACGTGGCGGTATTATTCAGAGAGCTTTTGGAGATACCGGGGTTCCCGCCAGTGAACGAAAAACAACATCGGTCCTTTCAGATCTTATTCAAGCGCATCGTGGAGTTGACGCTCATCTCCGGAGCCGCATTGCTGATCGCGCCGCTTGGGCACACGTGGCAGCACGGCCAGCAGCAAGGCAGCATGCCCGGAATGGACATGCGCGACAACGATGACATGAGCAGCATGGGCCCGAGCATGGCAGCCATGGCGGGCCACATGTATGTAACGCCGCTTCGGCCAAAGCAGCCCGGCGACGAGGAGAAAGCAAAGGCCGTCGTGGCGCAAGCGAAGGCAACTATGGAACGCTACAAGGATTACCGCAAGGCTTTGGTCGACGGATATGTCATCGCGAATCCGAAACTCAAACAGCCCCAGTATCACTTCATGAACAAAGCCAATGCCCGGGAAGCTGACCTCCATTTCGACCCAAGCAAGCCAACCGCTCTGCTCTACCGCCGAACTCCCATGCTGGAATACAAGCTAGAGGGCGTAATGTACACCGCCAACCCCGACGCAACAGAAGATGAACTGAACCAAGGCATCCCGCTCAGCATCGCGCGCTGGCACAGGCACATCAACTTCTGCGAGGCCCCGGAAGACCGCATAAAAGACTACCAAGCCGCCCATCCCAAGTTCGGAATGTTCGGCTCCATAAACACGCAAGAAGCCTGCACAGCCGAACGGGGGATTTTCCACGCCCATGTGTTCACCTGGATGCTCCACATTTTTCCGTACGAACCCGACTTCAAAGAGGTTTTCTCCTTAAACGACGACGTGCCCCACGTGCATTGATCCAGGCGAATTCCGATCGGAAATGAAGACAGAAAGCCTCTGCCGAGGGTAAATCCCGCGGTCGTAAACCCCTAGTCCTTGGCAAGCGCGTCAGATTGCGGTGACGGATGCGACGCGAAATCTTCGGACCGACGGGAATGTGGGTTTACTTGGCGCGGAGTTGGGCGGCTAAGTCGCGGGCGACTTGGCGGGCGCGCGGGAGGTCGGCGGGATCGAAAGAGATGGCGGAGACGCGTGGATGGCCTCCGCCGCCGAATTTCTCGGCGAGCGAGGCGAGATTTTTGTCGGCGGTGGCTTGATTCCACGGGTTGGTGCCAAGCGAAACTTTGGCGCGGACAGCGGAAGAGCTGACGCTGACCGAGTAGACGCACTCAGGATGCAGAAGATACGGGATGAACTTGTTGTAGCCCTCGAGGTCGAGGTCGCTGACGTCGAAGAAAATTACGCCGTCGATGGCTTCGGCGCGCTGGCGAAGAATTTCGATGGATTTGCGGTGGCGTTCGAGCAAAGGCCCCAGGTGTTTGGCGACGAGGGGAAGCTTCACCATTTCGGCGAGGGGACGATAGGCGAGCTCAGGAATGATGCGCGCGGGCAATCCGTCCTCGGGAGCCGCTTCGATGACTAGGCCGAGCTGCGTGGCGGGTTCGGTGAGCTCGACAGCAGACTCTGGCGTGGGATATTGCGCGCCATCGATGATGTCGCCCCAGTGAATCAGTTCCTCGAGCGGCTTTGTGTCAAAGCCGAATCTTTCTTTGGCTACCGTCGCGATAAGTTTTGTGCAGGACTTATAGTCCGGCTCGTAAAACATGTGCGGGCCGGGATTATTGCGGAACTGCTCGGCGTCGGCGGGCGTGAGAAACGCGCTCTGATGGTGGTCGAACCACCAGCTGACCTTGGGTGAGTTCGAGTACTTGAAATCGACGATGGCGTTTTCGTCGCCATCAAATAGGCCGGGAGTCCACGGCTGCGAGGCGCGATGGGTCATGCCAGTGAAACCGAACTCCGCGGCAGAATCGAATTTTTCCTTGTAAAAGCGATAGAAGAGAGCGGCAGAGGCAGTCCCATCAAAACAACGGTCGTGGAAGCACAGCCGGACGCGGGTCATGTGTAAGCGATGGCGCCTTTCGATTTTTTCTGCCTTAGGGGCAGAAACAAAGCCTTTTAGGTTGGCGGGACCTGAAAAAGAAGTCAAGCGGAAAGCGTCGATGAGATGCACCAAAAAAAGAAAGCCGCCCTGCATGGCCGGACGGCTCTCCATAGACGTAAAGTTTCACAAATTCCTAGTTGTTGACCATCTTCTCGACAATGTCTCCAATGATCGGCAGCTTGAATTTCTCGTGTAAGTAAGCTTTGTACATAAGGAATATCCAGGCCACAAAGACAGCCAGCCCGAAGATAGGGAAGATGGCCACTCCAAGGAGGCCGATGATTGGAACATGAAGGAGGATAAGCCACACAATCCACAGAGCAAACCAAATCGGGACGATGCAAATGTTGAAAGCGATGGATTGGGCGCCATGAAATTTTACGAACGGACGCTTGTCGATGAGCAAAAAGATGAGGCCGGAGACCCATCCAAAAAGGTAGCAAAGCAACCCGGCGACGTTTTCATCAATTCCTGCGGTGGGGGAATCCGCAGCCGCAGCGGGAGCGGCTACCGCCGAGTTCTGCGCGGCGGCTTGCGAGGCGCCCTGCGGGGCTCCGCACTTGGGACAAAACGAGGCATCCCCTGCATCCTGACCACACGCTCTGCAAAATGCCATGAACGCACCTCCCGGAGGGCTCAACTGAGCGCGGAGGGTAGCAAAAGCAGGTTTCTAGAGCAATGGCTTTTGTCAACGCAGAGGGAACGAGACAATGGATGCCGAAAAGGAAGCCGTCACAGCGGCCTCCTCCTCGATCGCTAATTAAGCCGTTCCCTGTCCTTACTTCACTTCCCCCCTTTTTCCGGCTTTTCCGCTGCCGGGGCAATGGCAGGGATGTTGGCTCTCTGGATGGCAGCGTTTAGCGCGGCGAGATCCTTGGACTCGATCTCGTGCCAGGCGGCCAACTGCACTTCAAGGCGCGAATTGAGCTCCTCGAAAACAGTGAACGATGCAGCAGTTGGCGCGGTGTCCGCGCTTTCCACGGTCTCCTGCAGATCTGCGAGCTGGTTGGCTACCTGAATCGGAAAATTCAGCGGATCTTCGCCGCTCTTGGATTTCGGCTGAATGATTTTTTCCTCGACGGCGTTCATTTTCTTTATCAGGGCGTCTCCCGAGTCGAGAATGGGCTTCGCACTCGGGTCCGCGGCGAGCCGCTTCTTCAGGGCTTCGAGTTGGCTGCGCACGCTGCGAATCTGGTTCACGGCTTCGTTGCCTGCGCCAACACGGTCGCGGATTCGCAACGCAAACTCCAGCTGCTTTTCGAGGTCGGCTTGCGACGCGGAGACGCGCGGATCCTTGGTCAGTTCCAGAGTGGCGCTGGAAGTCTTTCCACCGACGGTTAATTTGATTTCGTATTTGCCAGGAACAACGAGTGGGCCCGCTGGACGGCCACCCCAGCCAACCGCGCCCGGAACGATCGTTGGTGCGTCGTATTGCAAATCCCAGACGAAGCGGTTCAAGCCGACTTCGACAGGAAGCTCTTGTCCGGGCCTGCTCACGCCGAACTCTTCTTCGTCGGGAGAAGGGCCGCTGACGGATTTCTTGCTCGAATATTTGCGAACGAGCTTGCCGCTCGCATCGAGAATTTCGAGCGTGATTTGGTCCTTTGGCACGGTTTTCAACGAATAGTCGATCACCGCGCCAGCAGGCGGATTAGTTCCCACGGGAATGCCGGCGGGCAGCGTGAAACCCGGCCCGCGAAAGCGGACGACGCTAGCCGGCTGATAAAGATGGGCTTCGTCCGTTGTCGGGGCCGCAGTCATTTGGCGAATGGATGCGATGTCATCGAGCACCCAAAAGGCGCGGCCGTGGGTGGCCACAATCAGGTCGTTGTCTTTTATGATGAGGTCGTGAATGGGCGTGGTGGGCAGATTGAGTTTCAGAGATTGCCAGTGTGAACCATCGTCGAAAGAAATGTAGACGCCATTCTCCGTGCCAGCATAGAGCAGGCCCTTGCGTTTCGGATCTTCGCGGACAGAGTGCGCGTAACTATTATCGGGCAAACCCGATGTGATCTTCGTCCACGTCTTGCCATAGTCAGCCGTTTTAAAGAGATACGGACGGAAGTCATCGAGTTTGTGGCGATCGATGGCGACGTACGCGGTGCCCGCGGAGTGCGGCGAAGGTTCAATGATACTCACGAGGCTCCACTCGCCGAATTCCTTGGACGTCACGTCGGCCCAGTTGTTGCCGCCGTCGCGCGTGACGTGCACGAGCCCGTCGTCACTGCCGGCCCAAATAAGGCCTTTCTCGACGGGCGATTCGGCGATGGCAAAAATGGTGCCGTAATACTCGACGCTGGTATTGTCTTGCGTGAGTGGACCGCCGCTGGATTGCTCTTTGGCCTTGTCGTTGCGCGTCAAGTCTTTGCTGATTGCCGTCCAAGTCATTCCACCGTCGCTGGTCTTAAACACCGCTTCCCCGCCGTGATAAATGACCTTGGGATCATTCGGAGAGCTTGCAATCGGAGCGGTCCACTGAAAACGGTGTCTCAAATCGGCATCACCCGCGCCCATCGGGTTGAGCGGCCAGGAAGAGATGTCCTGAACTTGATGAGTTTTCTTGTCGAAGCGCGTGATCAGTCCGTCGTAAGAACCGGCGTAAACGACGTCAGGATTTGCGGGGTCGGGAACGACAAAGCCCGCTTCGCCGCCGCCGACTTCGTACCAATCCGAGCGGTCGATGACGCCATCATCGCTGCGGCTGGCGATCGCCACCGTGGAATTGTCCTGTTGCGCACCATAGATGCGATAGGGGAAAAAGTTGTCTGTGGCCACGTGATAGAACTGCGCGGTCGGCTGGTTCCCTTGGGTAGTCCAGGTTTTGCCGCTGTCATGAGAAATGGTGGCGCCGCCGTCATTGGTATTAATCATCCATTCCGGATGCGTGGGGTCGATCCATAGTCCGTGATTATCACCGTGAGGAGAACGAACGAAGCCGAAACTGTGCCCGCCATCGGTCGAACGGTAGACGGCTGTGTTCAATACGTAGACCGTGTCAACATTTTTAGGATCGGCGAAAATGTGATGAAAATACCAAGCGCGCTGTGTATAGCGATGATCTCCGGTAAGGAGTTCCCAGGAATCGCCGGCGTCGTCGCTGCGATAGATGCCGCCTTTTTCCGCTTCAATGATGGCATAGACACGATTACCGTCGGCGCCGGAAACGGCCACGCCGATGCGCCCGAGGACGCCGGAAGGAAGGCCGTGGCCTTCAAGACGCTTCCAAGTGGCTCCATCGTCGCTGGACTTATATAGACCGCTGCCGGGCCCGCCGCTGACGGCAATCCACGGATAGCGTTGCGCCTCATAGAGAGCTGCGAACAAGATATGCGGATTTGAAGGATCGAACGTGAGGTCGATGGCTCCCGTCTTGTTGTCCTTGAAGAGAACTTTTTGCCATGTCTTGCCGCCATCCGCCGAACGGAACACACCGCGCGTCTCGTTAGGGGCATACGCATGGCCCATCGCAGCGACAAAAAGGATGTCAGGATTAGTTGGATGGACGATGACTTTGGATATATGGCGCGTGTCGTCCAGCCCAATATGCGTCCAGGTCTTCCCAGCGTCGATGGATTTGTACATACCATCGCCGTACGAGATGTCTCCGCGCCAGCAGGATTCGCCCGTTCCAACGTAAATCACATTCGGATCGGATGGGGCCGCGGCAATCGCACCAACGGACATGATTCCCGTTTTGTCCGTCATCGGCGTCCAAGTGTTGCCGCCGTTAGTCGTTTTCCAGACGCCCCCCGCAACGGAGCCGAAGTAATATGTTAGCGGGTCGCCTGCCACACCTGTAGCAGCGAGGGCGCGTCCCCCGCGGAACGGACCGACCTGGCGCCACTTCATTGCCTTCAGAGCATTTTCATCGAGCGTTTGTGCGCGCAGAGCCGTACCTGTGAGCCCCAGCAGAAGCATCGCCAGCAGAACCGAAGAAATATTCGCCAATCGTTTCAGACTACTCATCGTCGTCTCCCCCAGAGAAACAAATGTTGCACCGGTACTACTGCGGATAGTAATGCGCGGAGCAGAATAGTACATCCTGTGTCGTAATCCTTGCCAGAAACTATGGATGGATTGTGCTTGTCCAGTTCTTGACGCGCTGAGGAGTGCTTTTGGGTACAATCCCGGCGTGACGAACCCGTC
>Ga0210397_10001691_pt1 | contig 14093 bp, 13 predicted proteins | sample IncBWH2OmetaG_FD_160126 | JGI IMG/M metagenome (GOLD analysis project Ga0210397, IMG submission 160126) | Forest soil microbial communities from Barre Woods Harvard Forest LTER site, Petersham, Massachusetts, United States - Inc-BW-H-2-O ...
CTCAAGGAGCGGTTACCAACCACGCCGATGTCACATCGCCGTGGTCAGGAGCACCGCAGAGTCACATCGCCGTGGTTGCGTGCCTGGAAGAGTAGGGGCCTGTGCGGTGGGTTAGCGGACGCTGGGGGGGAGGGCGGGGGGGTGACGGTGCTGGGTGGCCTGCTCGAAGGCGTAGGCGAGAGCGATCAGCCGCGGCTCGGTCCAGCGCGGGCCGAAGAAGGACACGCCGACCGGCAGGCCGGACACCGAGCCGGCCGGCACGGTGATCGACGGGCAGCCGGCCACCGCGGCCGGGCTTGAGGTGCCGAACACGTCGTGATCGCCGAGCACGTAGTCGGTCAGGCCGGCCGGGTTCGTGGTCAGCGCCACGATGGCCTCGAGTTCGTGGTCGGCCAGCGGCGCGGAGATGGCGGTGCGAGCCATCCGGGTGGCGTCCCGCCGCAAGGCCAGGTAGGCCGGATCGGCCAGGTCGCCGCTCGTGCCCTCGGACTGCTCGAAGATCTCCTGGCCGAACCGGGAAAGCACCAGGTCGGCGTTCCGCTTGTTGAAGTCGATCAGCTCGGCCAGGGTGCCGGGCAGCGGCCCGGCCGTGCTGAACTCCGCGACGTAGGCCAGGTACGCGTTGATGCCGTACTTGAACTCGTAGTGCAGCGCCTCGAACTCGGGCTCGCCGATCTTGTCCGTGCCGGGCAACTCCACCGGGTCGGTCAGCACGGCGCCGAGCGAGCGCAGCCGGGCCACCACCTCGTCGAGCACCGCCGCGGTGGCCGGCCCGGCCGCCGCCGAACCGTCCCGCCAGATGCCCAGGCGGGCACCCTCGAGCGCGGCCTGGTCGAGGGCGTGCGAGTAAGAGGTCGCGGACGGATGAACCCCGGCCCGTTCGGCCAACTCGTTCTCGGCGGCTGAGACCGGATCCTCGGGGTCGGCGGCGGCCAGCACCGCGAGCAGGGCCGCCGCGTCCGCCACGCACGTCGCCATCGGCCCGGCGGTGTCCTGTACCGGTGAGATGGGCACGATGCCGCGCCGGCTGACCAGCCCGTTGGTCGGCTTGATGCCGACGATGCCGCAGGCGCTGGCCGGGCTGACGATCGAGCCGTCGGTCTCGGTGCCGATCGCGAGCGGCGCCAGCCCGGCGGCCACCCCGGCCGCCGACCCCGAACTCGACCCGGACGGGTTGCGGTCCAGCGCGTACGGGTTCGCGGTCTGCCCGCCGAGGGTGGACCAGCCGCTGGTCGAATGCCTGGAGCGGAAGTTGGCCCACTCGGACAGGTTCGCCTTGCCGATGATCACCGCGCCGGCCTGGCGCAGCCGCCAGACCAGGAAGGCATCACCGGGTTCGGCGGACAGCAGGGCGGGCGAGCCGGCCGTGGTCGGCATGCCCGCCACCTGGACATTGTCCTTGACCAGCACCGGAATGCCCTCGAGCGGTCCCCGCGGGCCGTCCACCGCACGCGCCGCGTCGCTGGCCGCCGCCTCGTCCGGGGCGCCCGCGTTGACCGTGATCACCGCGTGCAGCGCTGGGTTCAGCCGCTCGATGCGCTGCAGGTAGAAGCCGGTCAAGGCGGCCGAGCTGAGTGTGCCCGCGGCCAGCGCGGCCTGCAACCCGGCCAGCGACGGCTGGCTCACGCTGACCTGGCTACCCGGGATCACGTCACGGAACTCCGGCATGCGGGAAGGATAACGGTGGAATCGGTGGTGATAAGCGGGGGCGCGGGGATTTCACGGGCCTTTATTCCTATCGGCGGGCCCTATCGGCGGGCCCTATCGGCGGGCCCTATCGGCGGGCAAGGCGCAGGCCGTCCTCGATAGCGCGGGCCGAGGCCCGCACCTGGCCCAGCAACTGCGTCCGCTGCTCGGCCGGCGCCCGGACCAGGGGGGAGGGCACGGTGAGCACCGCGATCATGCGCTTGCCCTGCATGACCTGGGCCGCGGCGGCCCAGACTCCCCGGTGGATCTCCTGCTCGCTGGTCGCGAAGCCCTGCTGGCCGGCGATGAGGATCTTCTTCTCGAGGAGGGCCGCGGCCTCCGGGTCTCGTTCGGCCAGCGGGGACAGGTACTCCCGGCGGATGTGCGGCGCGAGGCTGGCCAGCAGCAGCCGGGCGCTGGCCCCCCGGTCCAGCGGGAGCGGCTGGCCCGCCTCGAAGGAGATGCGCAGCTGCTGCGGGGACTGGACCCGGTGCACGCAAACCGCCGACCGGCCGATCAGCCGGACCAGGATGACGGTCTCGCCGGTCCGCAGGGACAGGTCGCGCATGACCGGGTCGGCCACGTCGATGATGCTCTCGGCGGCCTCCGCCGCCCGGGCCAGGCCGACGAGCCGGGCCGAGAGCCGGTAGCTGCCACGCTCGTCGCCGGCCAGCAGCCCGGTCTCACGCAGTAGCGTGAGGTACCGGTAGACGCTGGGCAGCGCGATGCCGGTGCGTTCGGCGAGCTGGCGAGCGGTGAGGGTGTGATCGTCGGCGGAGAACGTGAGCATCAGGGCGAGGACGCGGCGCGCGCCCTCACACCCGTGCGCGGCGTTCGCCTCCGGAGGCATCTTGACGGCGGAAGCCCTGGCCATTGACCCTTCTCGGGGAGTCAGAATTTTCTTCTCGGCAGATGATAACGGCGCCTATCGTATACCGTCAACGAAATTCACTTAGCTGATGCGAAATACTAGCGATCTAAGCGCCGCGCGGGTCAGGAGTTGACAGAGGGAAGGCCGAGGTGCCAGCCGGGCGGCACGAGCAGGGCGGCCCCACCGACCAGGGCGGCGACCGCGACCAGCATAAACAGCGTGATCCACACGCTGGCCGGGGCGCCGGTCAGCCGGGCCAGCTGGGCCGCGTCGGAACCCCGGGCCCACCGCTGATGACGACCCCGGGCCAGCTCCACCACCGGGCGCAGCCCGCCGAACAGCAGGAACCACGCGGCCAGGTAGGCGAACCCGGCCTGCACCGCGGCCGGGGCGTAGTAGCTCACCGCGAACACGCCGCCCGCGGTGACCAGCACCGCCAGCGCGCCGAACACGTTGCGGATGGCCAGGAACGTCGCCGCCAGCAGCACCAGGGCCAGCCAGAGCATCGCGGTCAGGTGCCGCTCCGCGAGCAGCAGCGCCGCGCCCGCGCCGAGCACCGACGGCATCACGTACCCGGCCGCCGCGGTGAGCACCAGGCCGGGGCCGGTTCGCCTGCCGCGCGAGTAGGTCACGCCGGAGCTGTCCGAATGCAGCCTGATGCCGTCGAGCCGCCGCCCGGACAGCACCGATACCAGCGCGTGCCCGCCCTCGTGCGCGATCGTGATGACCTTCCCGGTCACCCGCCAAGACTGTGAATTCAACACGACGCACAGGGCTAGGAGCCCGGTCAGGCCGACCACCCAGGCGGCCGGCAGCGGCTGGCTGCCCGACACCCGGTCCCAGAGCCGGGCGAGCACGCTCATGGCTTTGGCAGCCAGGACACGTGGCCCGCCAGCAGCGCGTAGCCGACGAAGGTCACCGCGTCGATCAGGAAGTGCGCGATGATCAGCGGCATCACCCGGCCCCAGCGGCGGTAGAGGTAGCCGAAGATCAGGCCCATGACGGCGTTGCCGAGGAAGGCGCCCGCGCCCTGGTACAGATGGTACGAGCCGCGGATCACCGCGCTGAGCACGATCGCCCGGCCGGGCCTGACGCCGAGCCGGTCCAGCCTGCTCAGCAGGTAGCCGATCATGATGACTTCTTCGGAGATGGCGTTCTGCAGCGCGGACAGCAGCAGCACCGGGATCCGCCACCAGATGTCGGGCAGGCTCTCCGCCACGACGTTCAGCTCGACGCCGCTGTGGAACGCGATCAGGTACAGGCCCAGGCCGCTGCCGCCGATGAGCGCGGCCAGCACGGCGCCGCGGGCCAGGTCCCGGCCCGGCTCGCGGGCGTCCACTCCGATCGATGACGGCCGCTCCCCCGCCCGCGCCAGCAGGTAGAACACCAGGAATACCGGGGCTAGCGACAAGGTGATGTTCAGCAGCTGCGAGAACAGGTCGAGCAGCGGGCGGCCGGGGGCCAGCGAGCCGTTGAGGGTGGCGGTCTGATGGCTGAGCGACTGCTTCGCGGTCAGCGAGCCGATGAACGAGAGCAGCGCGTACAGGGCGCTGGCGCCGAGCGAGACGGCCAGGACCGCGACGATCTCCCAGCGCTGCAGCCAGGGCGGCGGCGGGCCCAGCTGCGGAGGGGTGGCAGGCTGTGCGGCCCGCGCCTGCGTATCATCCGTCATCGCCCTTCAGTATCGCCGAAGCGGAGGAGCCGAATAGCCCGCTATCCGCCGAGCCACTAAGCTCGGTAGATCAGCGGGACCGCGGTACATCTCGCTTCGTCACCCAGCAGAGGTCGCCATGAGTTACCAGCCCTACCCGTCGAGCGGGAAGCCCGTCGAGCCGGAGCGGCCGCCCGCGCCGCCCTCCGTGGTGAACGCGGTCAAGCTGATGTACGTCGGCGCCGCCATCAGCGTTATCAGCCTGGTCATCTCGCTGGCCAGCATCGGCGGCACCAAGGACGCGATCAGGAAGGCGCGGCCGACCCTGACCACCACCCAGGTCAACCAGCTGAACACGTTCATCATCGCGCTCGCGGTGGTGTCCGGCGTGATCGGCGTGGCGCTGTGGCTGTGGATGGCGCGGGCGAACGGCCAGGGCAAGAACTGGGCGCGGATCCTGTCCACCGTGCTGTTCGGGCTGGCCACGCTGGACCTGTTCGGCGTGCTCAGTCAGCCGAAGACGGCGCTGGGCTTCATCTTCCCGGTGCTGACCTGGCTCGTCGGGGCAGGCGCGGTGTTCCTGCTGTGGCGGAAGGACAGCACCGACTTCTTCCGGCCGCTGGGCAAGTACGACCCGTCCGTTGACGCGCGCGTCAAGCCGCCGTCGAGCCTGCAGTGAGCGCCGCTCCGGTCGTCTACTCCGCTGTCCCGACGCTGTTCGGCCCGGACGGCGAAGTGGATCCCGGTGCCAACCGCGCGCTGTACCGGCTCCTCGCCGGGCTGGTGGACGGGATGCTGGTGGCGGGCACCACGGGCGAGTTCCCGGCCCTGGAGGACGCCGAACGGCTGTCACTGTTCGAGCTCGCGCTGGCCGAGGCGGGACCGGACCGGGTAATCGCGCACATCGGCGCGCCGGATGCCCGGCACGCGATCCGGCTGGCCCGGGCCGCGGTCGCGCTCGGCGCGACCCGCATCGCCGCGATCACGCCGTACTACCTGCCGGCCCGTCCCGACGAGCTGGCCGGGCACTACCGGCGGATCCGCGACGCCGTACCGGGCCCCGAGCTCTACGCCTATATTTTTCCCGAACGGACCGGGCTAGCCGTCGCCCCGTCACTGTTCGCCGAGGTGGCGCAGGCGGCGGGCCTGGCCGGAGCCAAGATAAGCGGGTCGGCATCGGCCGACCTGGCCGGATACGTCGCGGCAGCGCCCGGCCTGCGGATCTTCTCCGGTAACGACGCCAACCCCTGGGCCACGATGCGGGCCGGAGGTGCGGGCGTGATCTCCGGGCGCAGCTCCGCCTATCCCGAGGTCTACGCGGCCCTCTGTAAATCGACACCGCGGAGCGACCCGGGGGCGCAGGAGCGGCTCGACCGGATCGTGGCGCTCGGCGCGAGTATCGGCCGGATCAAGCATGCGCTGGGGGTGCGCGGCCTGGCGGGTACGGCCGCGCGGATGACCGTCGACCCGCCGGGCCCGGAGCTGGCCGCTGCGATCGCGGCCGAGGTCTCCGCCACGGCGCAGACCTTGACCCGTTCGTTATCAAGCCACCGGTGAACCTGCCCCGGGGGTGGCGCGTCCTGTTGTATAGAGGTCCGGCGTAAGCGGGGCGCCGGGCCTCTACAGCTCGGCAGGCGGAAGCCGAGCGGAGGGCCCGGCGAGAGCGGGGCGCCGGGTTCCGGCCCGGCGTGAGCGGGGCGCCGGTGACCCGCCCGTCTCCGCCTGCGGAGCTGCCTAGTTCAGTCGTCCGCGTCGAGTACCTGATGAGCGCGGGCGACTGGCTTCGGGACGACGAGGTCCCTCCCCGAGCCTCCCTCAACCGTTCCGGCCGGCCAGCTGAAACTCCTGGGAATTCCCGGAAGAGTGCTGGTCAGGAACATGATCAACCGAATCGAAGATCGGGTGGGTCGCGAAATGATAACGCCCTACCTATGGACACTTCACGAATGCTGACGTAAGCAGGTGAAAGGAAGCTAGAAGGTCTAGACCGTTTGAAACTGGGAGGGAAACCCTGTGGCTGACGCGTGGATGCCGGGCGCGAGATGCATACGGGCCCAGATCGACGGGGGACAGCTCGGGGGTGGAGCACCGCGCGTGGTCTGGCTGACGCTGGGCGCCGATCCGCGCGTCGTTTCTGTCTGGTCGGCCGCGCAGCGGCTCAACCAGGAAAACCGTCCGACCCACCTGGTGTGGGACCCGCTCACCGGTGACATCGCACAGCTGCTGCCGATCGTCCGGGCCGGGTGCGCGCTGGGCATGCCGGAGTACCTGGATTACGAGCCTGACCGGCTGCCGCTCAGTACCGCGGGCGTGAATCGCGAGGGCAGGCTGTGCGTCCAGATCGGCGTGCTGGGTACGCCGCGGGAGCCGTTCACCAGCTTCCAGATGATCGGGCTGGCCGCCATCCTCGCCTGGCTGGACTCGTGGCGGATCCCGCGCCGCTGGCCGGCTGGCCAGCCGGCCCCGTACCGGCAGCTGGCCCGGCCCCGCAGCCGGGCGCTGTGGGCACTCGGCGGTCACTTCGGCGCCTCTCAGGTCCCCGAGTGCGACAACCTCGGGCCCGGCGGCATCGACATCGACCACCTGACCCGGCTCGACGCCAGCATCGCCTGCGAATTGGCGGAACCCGCCCCCGCTAACGGGTCCCCGGTCCGGCTGGGCGCGCGCACGCACGAACTCCGCGCCGCGGCGGTTTAGCGGGCTGCGGAGGGCGATGGCTGGGCACGCGCTTCGGTTCGTTTGGTTAAAAAAGGGTTCTGCTGGCGACGTGGGGCAGCCGAGGTCCTACTCTTGTGAGGATGAACGACCGGCTCGTCTGGATCGACTGCGAGATGACAGGGCTCGACATCGAGCGCGACGCCCTCATCGAGATCGCCTGCCTGGTGACCGACGCCCAGCTCAACCTGCTCGACGAGGGCATCGACCTGATCATCAAACCGCCGGCCGAGGCGCTCGAGTCCATGCCGGAGATAGTCCGGGAGATGCACACGGCCTCGGGGCTGCTGGCCGAGCTGCCCGGCGGGATCGCCGTGGCCGAGGCGGCCGAGCTCGTGCTCGGCTACGTGCGCGGGCACGTCAGCGAGGCCAGGAAGGTGCCGCTGTGCGGCAACTCGATCGCCACCGACCGCTGGTTCATCGCCCGCGACATGCCCGAGCTCGACGCCTACCTGCACTACCGGATGGTCGACGTGTCCAGCATCAAGGAGCTGGCGCGGCGCTGGTACCCGCGGGTCTACTTCGCCTCCCCCGGCAAGCACGGCGGGCACCGGGCGCTGGCGGACATCAAGGAGAGCGTGCAGGAGCTCCGGTACTACCGGGAGGCGCTGTTCGTACCGCAGCCTGGCCCGGACTCCGCCACCGCGCGGGAGATCGCGGCGCGGTACTCCTAGCCGGGGTCCGTCGGGCGCGTCACACGCGGGACGCCGGAGACCGCTATACTCGTCTTCAGCCGCGCGATGTCCCCCCGGGCAGCGCGCGTCTTGCTGTGGCCTGGCCGTACGGCCAGGCGACGATGGTGGGCGTAGCTCAGTTGGTAGAGCGCCAGGTTGTGGTCCTGGATGTCGCGGGTTCAAATCCCGTCGCTCACCCCAGGTAAATACGAAGGTCAGGCGGCTCAGGTTCCCGGGAGGACCTGAGCCGTTTGTTTTACGGGCGGTCAGTCCCAGCGGCGGAAGCCGCCTTCGGAGTTGATGACCTGGCCGGTGATCCAGGCGGCATCGTCGGTGACCAGCCAGGCGATCAGGCGGGCCGGGTCGTCGGGGATGCCCCAGCGGCCCCGCGGGAAGTGGCGGCGGACGATTTCGTGCACGTCCGGCGGGGCGTAGCCGGTGTCGACCGGGCCGGGGTTGACCGTGTTCAACGTGATGCCGCGGCCGGCCAATTGGTCGGCTAGGGTCTGGGTGATCGAGGTGAGCGCGCCCTTGCTCGCGGCGTAGGCGACCTCGCCGGGCATCGGGCCGAGGTCCTGCCCGGAGGTCATGAAGACGATCCGCCCGCCGGGGCGGCTGTCGTCGTGCTGGGCGGCGAAGGCCTGGGCCAGCAGGATCGACGAGCGGGCGTTGGCGGCCCAGTGGGCGTCGAGCATCTCGGCGGTCAGCGGGCCGAGCGGGCCGTCGCCGCCGCTGCGAGCGTGGTTGCAGACCAGGATGTCCAGGAATCCGGACGTTGCGGCGGCCGATTCGATGAGCCGGGACGGCGCACCGGGGTCCGATAGGTCCGCCTGCTGATGCCAGACGGCCGCAGCCGGGTCGGCCAGCGCCTCGGTCACGCCGCCGGTCACGGCCTCCTGGCCGCCCGGGTCGGCGCCCCACGGCTGGTCGCGATCGTGCGGGGCGTAATGGTGAAGGACCAGGCTGGCGCCTTGCGCCGCCAGCCGGCGGGCGATGGCGTACCCGATGCCGGCGCGCCGGCTGACGCCGGTGACCAGCGCGACCCGGCCGCGCAACGGCAGCGGGTCCCGGCGGAGCTGATCGGGAGCGGGTTCGGCGGGAGTCATGATGGCTAGTCTCGGGCCAAGCGACGTTTCATGTCAGCCCAGCTGGCGAAAATATCGCCATCCGACCTAATAGCAAGGCCGGCTTCATACGTTCCGGGTGCTGCCTGGCGGAAGCCAGGTGCGGACGGCAGTCACCAGGGCAGCGACGCCGGTGGCCAGGGTGGGCTGGAGCACGGGGGCGTAGAGCGGCGAGTGGTTGGACGGCAGGTCCCGTACCGCGGCCGCGATCCCGGCCATGGACGTGGCGCCGGCGAAGTGGCCCGGGTCGGCGCCGCCGAGAAGCCAGTACACGCACGGGGCGCCGGCCGCGATCGCGAACAGGCCGACGTCCTCGCTGCCGGTGACCGGTCCGGGATCGAACACCCGGTCAGCCCCGAACCGCCGGGCGAACGCCGCGCCGATACGGTCAGCCGCCTCCTCGTCGTTGACCACGGCACCGAAGCTGTGGGTCGTCTCGATGACCGGGTCACGCGGGGCGCCGGACGCGGCGGCCTCGGCGCGCACGATGCGCCCGATCGCATCCAGCACCCGACCGCGCACGGCGGGATCGACGGTCCGGACGCTCAGCAGCAGTTCAGCGTCGTCGGGGATGATATTTTCCTTCGTCCCGGCCCGCAGGGCCCCGATGGTGACGACGGCGGTCTCGTCGCCGGCGACCTCCCGCGAGACCACGCCCTGCAACCGCATGACCGTGGCCGCGGCCATCACCACCGGGTCGATCCCAGCCTCCGGACGCGAGCCATGGGCTCCGCGGCCGTAGAGGGTGACGCGCAGCCCGTCGGCCGCGGCGAAGGCCGGCCCGGGCCGGATCCCGATGAAGCCAGCCGGGATCGGGGCCACGTGCTGGCCGAGCACGACGTCGGGCAGGCCGACCCGGTCGAACAACCCGTCATCGATCATGGCCTGCGCCCCGGTCCCCAGCTCCTCGGCCGGCTGGAATACCGCCATCAGCGTGCCGGACCACGAGCCACGGGCGGCGGCCAGTTCGCGCACCGCTCCGAGCAGGCAGGTGACGTGCATGTCATGGCCGCAGGCGTGCATCACCGGGACGTCGTACCCGTCCCGGTCGGTGGCCCGCTGGCGGCTGGCATAGGGAAGGCCCGTTTCTTCCCGGACAGGCAGCGCGTCCATGTCGGCGCGGACCAGTGCGGTCGGCCCGGGGCCGTTGGCGAGGACGCCGACCACGCCGGTGCCGCCGATATTCGTCGTGACCTCGAACCCCGCGGCAGCGAGCTGGTCGCCCGCCAGCGCCGCGGTGCGATGCTCCTGCAGGGACAGCTCGGGGTTGGCGTGCAAGTCGCGGTACAGCTGCTCCAGGTCGGCGACACCGGTGGCGGGACTGAGCTCTGATGCGGTCATGAGGCACTGGATCCGGACGATGCCGACGGTGACGGGCAGCTCGGGCTGGCCGCGTCCAGGAGCTGACGCGCCGCCGCGGACACGCCGCCGAGCGCGGTGACCACGCCGGACACGCTGCTGGCGTTGCGCTGGGCGGCGAGGGTGCTGACAGCGGACTGGAGCTTGGTCAGGGCAGACCTCAGATTCTGGACTTGCACGCTCCACAAGCTGCCGGCGGCGCTGCCGAGGGCAGCCAGGTTCGTCTGAACGTTCTGCACAGCGGACCTGAGCTCAGTTACCGTGCTAGCGCTCGGCCTGATGCTGGTGAGTTCCTGCAGTGATCCGCGCAGCGCGGCGACATCTGAGCACAACGCCGCCGAGGTGGACGTCGCCGAGCCGGACGCCGACGGAGCGGCGGCACTCGACGAAGGACTGCCGCCGGACGCTGGACTCCCGGATCCGCTGCCGCCGGAGCCGCAAGCGGCCGCCAGCAGCACCAGGCCGGAAAGGAGAATGCCCCGGCAGGCGTGGCGGCTCAACGTCACTCTGCTCATACTGCGCGAGCCTGCCGCCGGGCGGCCAGCTTCGCCTCATACACGGCGGGTGAATTCCGCTGCTCCCCGCCGTCACCCGTCAGAGGTGATGCTGTCGTCACCGCCGGCCGGCGATCCGCGAACGCGGCGCACTTCGACCAGGTCAAGACCGAGAAACCGGATTCGCTCAAGCACGCCATGCAGGCCGGCCTGATCGAATTCTCCCCTGATCACCGTGACGCTGCCGCGATCGGCGACGTCCAGGCCCGCGAACGCGGCGGTCGCCCTCTCATCGAGCCGACCCCCGATACGGATCTCGTAACGCGCGAGCACAAGGTTTCTTCTTTCCCGCCGTCCTGGTGTTTGCTCGCCGGAAAACCTACGCGTCAACCCCGTGCGGAGGTGTGACGTGTTGTCGCCAGCTCATGGCTGCGCGGCCAGGGTGACCGTTGCCTTGGCCGAGTGACCGGCCCGGTCGTAGCCGATTGAGACCGTGTCCCCTGGCTTCTTGGTCAAGGTCAGTTCCTCCAGCTGAATGTTGCTGGTGGCCGGTTCGCCATTGATGGTGGTAATCACGTCGTCAGGGCGCAATCCGGCCGCGGCGGCCGGGCCGCCCGGCGACACTGCCTGGACGAACAGCCCTTCGGGTACCCCGGCTTGGGCGGCGGCCGCAGGCGGTATCGGCGTCGTCTGCACGCCGAAGAAGGCGTGGGTTACCCGGCCGGTGGCGATGATCTCGTCAGCGATGGACTTGGCCAGATCGACCGGGATGGCAAAACCCAGCCCGATGCTGCCGCCGCCCGACTCGCCGGAAGGGCTCGGCACCGTCGCGCCGGCCGTTGGCACGCCCACCAGCTTGCCCTCGCAGTCGACCAGGGCGCCGCCGCTGTTGCCGGGGTTGATGGAAGCATCCGTCTGCACCGCGGACACGAGCAGCGCCGTTCCGTCGTTGTCGCCGGGGACCTGCACGGTCCGGTTGAGGGCGCTGACGATGCCGGACGTCACCGTGCCGGACAAGCCGAGCGGGGCGCCGATCGCCACGACCGGCTCACCGACCTGCACCGATGACGACGAGCCCAGGGCGATCACCTTGAGCTGGCGGGAAGTCTGGACCTTGAGCACGGCGAGATCGGTCTGCGGGTCCCGGCCGGTGATCGTGGCGGGCTCGACCTGGCCGTCGGAGAACTGCACCTCGACCGAACCACCGCTGGCGGCGGCTATCGAGATGACGTGATTGTTCGTCAGGATGTAGCCGTCTGACTTGATCACCTCGCCGGACCCGGTGCCGCTCCCGTTGGGCCCGTGCGCGGCAATCGTTACCACGGAGGGGATGACCTCGTTCGCGACCGGAGTGACCGCGCATGCGCTGACCGTGGCACTACCCGAACCGGCGCCGGAGTTGCCCGAGGCGGTGCTGGTGGCCGACGAGCTTGCCGACCCGGTAGTGCAGCCGCCGACGACCAACGCGGCTCCGAGCACCATCCATGGCGACCACCGGCGTGAGCCCCGCGCGCGCTCCGACTCAGTCACATCGGCTCCCTGTACCGCAATCACGACGACCGGTAACATCACAGCCTCGTCGCGGCGGCCCGCGTTCACATCACCCGAAAGGAGTGAGGCCGCGGCGGGTCGGGGGGAAGCCTCAGCGTAGCGGCCGTCCAGGATGTCCAGGAATCTGGAAGTTGCGGCGGCCGACTCGATGCGCCGGACGCAACGGCAGCGGGTTCCGGCCCACCTGACCAGGAGCGGGTTCGGCGGGAGTCACGATGGCTGGTCTCAGTCGGGCGGCGTTTCATGTCAGGGGTTGACTCAAACATTCTCGTCTTGCTAATAGCATCTACTCCGTGCCAGCGCAGGGATTGGTCCGTCTCATCCGGTCTGGCCGAGGATGTAGCCGCAGCGCTACGGTCTGGGGGCGTCATGAGCAATGACTGGCCACACGGGTGGTACAGCGACGAGCCCGGCCGGCGCGGCGCGGGCGAGCAGCGGTCGCAGCCGGGCTTCACCCCCAACTCGCCGGGTGCGCGGGGCCAGCGCCCGCCGAACCCCGCCGGGCAAGACTGGAACGCTCCCGGCGACCGGGCCACATGGCCGGCGCAGCCGCCGTCGCGATCCTGGACCGGCGGCGGGGGCGGTGCCGGCGGCGGTGGTGGGTACCGGCCGCGCGGCGGGCGCCGATGGCTGCGCCCGCGGCGCATCCTGGCCATCCTGGCGGGGCTGATCGCGCTGATCGTGGTGGCCGCCGTGGCGGTCTACTTCAGCGTGAACTCCAAGCTGACCAAGGTCGACGCGCTCACTCCGGTGTCGTTCACCTCGGCCGGGACGAACTGGCTGATCACGGGATCAGACAGCCGCGCCGGGCTGACCAAGAAGGAAGAAAACCAGCTCGCCCTCGGGCACGACATCTCCGGCAACCGTTCGGACACGATCCTGCTCCTTCACGTGCCGGCCAACGGGACCCGTCCCACGCTGGTCAGCCTGCCGCGGGACTCCTACGTGCCGATCCCGGGGCACGGCTACAACAAGCTCAACGCGGCGTACGCGCTCGGCGGGCCGAAGCTGCTGGTGCAGACCGTGCAGAACGTGACCGGGCTGCCCGTCAGCCACTACATGGGCATCGGCTTCGGCGGGCTGGTCAGCGTGGTCGACGACATCGGCGGCGTGCGCGTGTGCCTGCCCAGCCCGATGAAGGACCCCAAGGCCGGCCTGAACCTCAAGGCGGGATGCCAGGTCCTCAACGGCGACCAGGCGCTCGGTTTCGTGCGGACCCGCAACTTCGCGCAGAGCGACCTGCAGCGCGAGCAGGACCAGCGAATCCTGATCAAGGGCATCCTGTCCAAGATGACGTCGCCGGGCACGCTGGCCAATCCGTTCGCGGTGGTCCCCGCGGCTAACGGCGCGGCGTCCGCGATCACGATCGACCAGGGCACCGGCCTGACCCAGCTGATCTCTGTCGCGTTCGCACTGCGCAACCCGGTGACCACGACGGTGCCGATCGCGAACCCGAATCTGTCTACGGCCGCGGGGTCGGCCGTGCAATGGAACCACGATGAGGCCACGCAGTTCTTCAACGACCTCGCGCACGATAAGCCGCTGCCGAAGGACCTCGTCACCGGCTCCTCCGTCCAGGGCACGGCCTAGCGGCGAACCGAGCACTCTGGCGACCCGTGTATGCAGGTCGGGATGCTGGGTACAAGTACTGATTAGGTCGGTCCATATCGGCTCATGTGCGCATTTGCATGAATTTCATGGGATTGACGCGGTACCTACCGTGTTTGGTACGTTCGCTGCGGTACAGCTCCCCACCCGGGCCGCCGTCCGCAGCCGGAGGTCAGATGGATGATCGGAAGGTCTCTCGACCGGACGGCGAGGGGCCCGCTCTCAGCTCTGCTGGCAATGGCGCAGGGGAAGCGCACGGGCTATCCGCGCGCGAGGTAGAGGTCATGTCTCTCATCGCGGACGGTCAGACCAACGGGGAGATCGCCGCTCGCCTGTTCCTGGCCGAGAAGACCGTGAAGA
>Ga0210397_10001693_pt1 | contig 14086 bp, 21 predicted proteins | sample IncBWH2OmetaG_FD_160126 | JGI IMG/M metagenome (GOLD analysis project Ga0210397, IMG submission 160126) | Forest soil microbial communities from Barre Woods Harvard Forest LTER site, Petersham, Massachusetts, United States - Inc-BW-H-2-O ...
ACTGGCGACCAAGCAGCTGGAACCGTTCGAGATCGTCACCTCCGTCAAGGTCTACACCAACATGGTGATGACGGAGATCAAGATGGAGCGCGACAAGACGACCTCGCTGCTCGGTCGCTTCGAGATGTCGTTCGAGCAGATCGTCACCGTCGACTCCCAAATCACCACCTATCAGGCCCTCGGCCCTACAGGTCGATCCGTGGCCCCGAAAAAGAACAGCGGCAAGGTGCAGGCTCCGGCACCGAAAGAGGATCAGGCGAAAGCGGCGCAGGCAGCTGCAGCAAAGAGTACGGGAGCAACTTTCGGCGATGCGACCGGCCTCACCAAATTTTTAGGACTCGGTAAGTAAGGAACGGCTATGGTATTGATTCCATTCACGAGCACGAAAGAAACCTTCATCTGCCAGTGTGGAGACTTTCAGTTTCAGTTCGACACTCTCTACAACGACTATGAGGGCATCTGGCACTTCGATCTGACCGACGCGCAGGCGGGCACCGTGCTCTGCACGCAGGTCTCGATCCTGCTTGGAATCGATCTGCTCCGTCCCATGAACCTCGGCATTGGCTCGCTGTTCGCCGCCGACATGACCGGCGAGGACTTGGAGGCCGGTCCCAACGACTTAGGCACGCGGGTGATCGTGGCGTACTACACCCCGGCAGAAATGGAGGCGCTTGCCCTTGCACTCCTCGTGTGATCCACATCCCTACTACCTGTCGCAGCAAGGCCGCCTGCTCTATCCCGGCAGCGAAGCAAACCGCTTCGGGCCGGAGCGCCCCAACCGGGTGAGCCGTGTCAATCGTCTTCTGGCTCCGCTGATGTACGGCGCTGCGGTCTGCTTCATCCTCGACGATGGTGCCGGCTGCCTGCCACCCATCGATCCTTTTGATCGCATCCTCGGCTTCGCGCTGCAGGTCACGGAGGAGGACATCCTGCCCGGCCTCGACTGGGTGCCGCAGGGTCCATGGTACGGCCCCGGCGAGATCGTCTGCGTCTCGCGCAACGACCGTATCAAGGTGGTCGCTCCGTGCGACGTGTTCGTCGGCGATCCCGTCCTCGTGCAGCCCGGCACCGGCGTACCCGCAGCCGATGGGCTGCCCGCAGGCAACAGTACATGGATCACGCAGACCAAGGCCGGGACGCTCGGAGCGATCCAGATTGCGACGGAGAGAACATGAACTGGTTTCGTCGATATCAACTCATCGTCGGCACGCAGGGCCAAGGCGTCTCCATCGATAACCTCGGGACCAAGCCTGCGCTCAGGATCAAGTTCGAGATCATCAAGTCGCTGCAGAAGGAGCCGAACTCGGCGACGATTGACATCTTCAACCTCAGCCCGGATACCACCAACTCCATGCAGTCCGAGTTTACCGACGTCACCCTGAACGCTGGCTACGACGGCGCGGTCAAGCTGCTTTACTCGGGCAGCATCCAGTTCGCCAGCCACTACACCGACAAGACCGAGGTCATCACCGAGTTGGTCTGCGGCGACGGCGACAAGCACTTCCGAAACGGCTTCGTCAATAAGACCTTCGCCAAGGGCACCACGGACGAGCAGATCGTCGACTACTGCGTCACGCAGCTGCCGGGGCTGATCAAAGGGCCGATGCAGTTGAACGCGACCGGGTCTCTGCGGGGCCGCTCCTTCTCCAAGATGGCGCACGAGCTACTCGACGAGATCGCCCGCACCAACGGCTGCAACTGGTCGATACAGGACGGGCAGCTGCACATGGTTCGCGCCGACGCCATGCTCAACCCCAATCAGGCCATCGTGCTCACCGCTACCACCGGCCTGCTCGAAGCTGCCGAGCGCACCGATAAGGGCATCTCGGCCAAGTGCCAGCTTGACCCGCGCATCGCCATCAACACCGCCATCAAACTCGACAACGCGTCGATCCGAACCAAGCAGACACAGAAGTCGCAAAATCTTGCGAAGGCAACGTCCACGCAGCCGGTTGCGCTCAACAAGGACGGCATCTACAAGGTCTTCAAGCTCAAGCACACCGGCGACACGCGAGACAACGACTGGTCGACCGAAATCCTCTGCGTGGGCCTCGGCCAGCCTATCCCAACCACCGGCGGCAACAAGGGCGCGGCAGTGCCGGTCGGAGGAGTGGAGGACGAAGAGTGATCGACGCCAACACTCAAGCGATGCTCCTGCGTGACGCCCTGCTCTGCGGTGACGACAGCGAGCAGAACGTCGGCCAGCGAGCGCAGATCGACAGTGCGCTCAACAACGTGCACACGTGTTGTCCGGGTGTAATCGACAGCTTCAATCCTTCGACCATGACGGTGGAGGTCGTGCCCGCGCTGCGCAAGCTCTACTTCCCCGACGGCGAGGCCGGGGTGTGGATGGACCTGCCTATGATCGTCGACGTTCCGGTCGTCGTGCTTTCGGGCGGCGGCTTTGCCATTACCTTCCCCATCCAGCAGGGCGATGAGTGCCTGCTGCTGTTCAGCGAGCGTGCCATCGATAACTGGCACGAGACCGGCAACGTCAGCGAACTCGCCCACGCCCGCTCCCACTCGCTGTCGGATGGCTTCGCTCTGGTCGGCGTGCGCTCGAAGCCCAATGTGGTTACCAACTACAACACCGAAGAGATCGAGATTCGCTCCGAGGATGGCCTCACCCGCGTGCGCATGAACGCCGCAGGATGGATTCATCTGGAGCAGGGCGGCAACCACATCGATATTGGCGGTGGGCAGATCGTGCTCTCCGCTCCGACCGTGCAGATCAACGGGCAGCTACAGGTCACAGGCGACATCATCTCGGGCGCGATCTCGCTCGAACACCACGTCCACTCCGGCGTGCAGACGGGCGGTGGAACCTCGGGGCCACCAGTATGATTATTCGACGCGAAGACATCAACGGCGACTTCGTCTTCGGCCATGGGCTGGCCGACTACCTGACGGAAAACGAAGCCATCGCCCTGCTCGTGAAAGACCGTCTGCTGCTCTGGCTCGCGGAGTGGTTCCTCGACATCTCGCAGGGCGCGAACTGGACGATGGTTCTCGGGAAAAAACCGCCACCCATCCTGCTTGCGGAGCAGGAGGTCAGGCGCATCGTGCTCGGTACGACCAACGTCACGGCGGTCACCAAGCTCAGTATCGCCTTTGACCACACAACCTTCATCGTCGCTATGGTTTGCGAGATCTCGACGATCTACACGACCGGCGTGCTCATTCAGTTCCAGACGACACTTCAGGTAGGCAGACAATGACAGAGCTAACCTCAGCAGGCTTCACCCGCGACGACCTCGCCACCATCCTCGCCAACATGCAGACGGATATCCTTGCCATCTACCCGGACGCCACGCTCGACGCCAGCACGCAGGACGGCCAGCTGGTCGGCATCTTCGCCAACGCCATCGATCAGATCGGGCAGGTGGTCGAGGCCGTCTACGACTCCGGCTCGCCCTCGCTGGCCTATGGCGTCACGCTGGCGCGGATCGTCGAGTACAACGGCATTCAGATCATCAACGGCACCCAGTCGCAGGTGGCGCTGCAGTTCGGCGGCAACGTGGGCATGGATATTCCGGCTGGCACGCAGGTCAAGTGCAGCGCGAACAACGAACTCTTCTATACCCTCACGGACGCCGTCATCGATGCGACCGGCTATGTCCTCGTGGATGCGCTGGCGGTGAACGTGGGCGCGATCCCGGCCCCGGCGACGACCCTGTCGATCCTGATGTTCCCGATGTACGGCGTGCGCACGGTTACCAACCCCAGTGATGCGCTGATGGGCAAGGACCGCGAGACCGATGCGCAGCTTCGCCTGCGTCGCACCTACTCGACCGCCACGCCTTCGCAGTCCATCCTCGAAGGCATCAAGGGCGCGGTGGCCAACATCCCCGAAGTGGTTCAGGTGCAGGCTTACGAAAACAAGACGGACTATACGGATGCCAACGGCCTGCCGCCGCACTCGTTCTCCGTGGTGGCGTTGGGCGGCGACGATCAGGAGATCGCGAATACTATCTTCATCCGTGAGCCGGTTGGCTCCAATCAGTACGGCGATACGACAGTCACAGTGCTCGACGGCAACGGGCTGCCGCACTCGGTTACCTTCATGCGGCCACCGGTAAAGCAGATTTACATCACGCTTCAAGTGACGCCGCTGACGGGATGGTCGGATGACATGATGGACGCGATGAAGGCGAACATCGTCGCGTGGGCGCAAGCGAACTGGCTGATCGGCACGCCGGTCATCCGTTCACAGCTATACATCCCCATCAATCAAACCGGGACGCAGTTTGCCGTTTACAAAATTATGCTCGGCACAACCCCGGCAGCGGTGGCCGACGTGGAGATGATCGTGATCGGCTACAACGAGATCGCGGAGGTCTCGACCAACAACATTCAGGTGGTGAAAGTCTGATGCCTATCGATCCTTACCATATCGACTTCGTGGAGCAGGGCCTCGGCGAGATCACGAACAAGCACTGGACGCAGCCGAACTATCGCGCCTTCCTCACGGCCATCCTCAAGCAGTTTCAACCGCTCATGGACGCCTGCGAGCAGATGTTTCTGTGGCGCGACATCGACGAGGCCGAGGGTGACGCTCTGCTCAAGATTGCCGAGATCGTGGGTGCGCCCAATGTGACGGATGATCCCCTGCTCAGTGGGGCCGACGATCCATGGGATTCGCAGCGCATGGTGATCCGCGCCAAGATTCTCAAGAATCACTCGCACGGCTACACGCCCGAGATACAGCGCAGCCTCGCCATCCTGTTCGCCACCGACTTTGCCTTCGTCGACAACAACTTCGACATGAGCTTCGATGTCAACATCGGCGCGATCCTCACGGACATTGAGAGGCAGCTGGTTGAGACCTACGACATCCTGCCGCGCCCCGCAGGCGTGCAGATCAAAAACTTTGTTTACTGGGATAACACCCTGCACGTGTTTGGATTCGATCACCAGCCGGACACCTACGGCTTCGATGATGGCTATCTCGCACTGTCTGTAGTGGTGAGCTAAAGAGGAGTTCCGATCATGGCCACGTATACACGCCCCGATGCAACCTATCCTGCCGTCGCCGAAGATGCCGTCAGAACGCCAATGTCGCCTGCGGATGTGGGCGCGGGGTGGTCAACATCCTCGCAGACGCGCCCGCCAGCGGCCACGTTCAACGCACGCGACTACCTGACATCATCGGCAGTGAAGTATCTTCTGCGTCTCGGCGTGGCCGAGTGGTCGCCGACCGAAAGCTATCAGGGCCTCGGCCTCTGCATTGGAACGAACGGCTCCGTCTACTGGAATCTCGTGCCCTGCGTCAACGTCAATCCAGTTACTGATGTCAGCGGTAAGTGGGAGAAGACGGCGATCCGCCGCGCCGACGCAGCCGAGCTGATCGGCAACATCACTGGCGGTGTGATCCCCGAGACGACGAATTTGCTCATGGGCAACGGCACCGGCAGTGCAGCAGATTCGGGCGTCACGACGGATAACAACATCTTCGCTTTTCCCCATGCCGTGTCTGTGCAGGGTTATGCCGAGTTCAAGTACAACGCCAGTGGCGCAGCCACCGCGCCGACGACGGGGGGATTGAAGGTCGTCTGGAATCTCGGCTATGGCACTGGCGAAACGGATTTTATCAACGCTCGCGGCAGTGGAAGCGGCGGCTTCAACTGGTACAACATGGCTTCAGGCGCGGCCCTGACAAATGCGACGCCGTGGTCGATGCAGCTAGACGGCTCCAACCACCTGCATCTTGTCGGGGCACTCAAGATGCAAACGCTCACCCTCTACACCTATGAGGGAAGCTATATTGACGCTGGCATCGGGCAGGCCATCATCAGAGCGAATCCTCAGCCCCAACCGCATATCGCCATCTCTCCCGGCAAGACCAACTGCGGGATCAGCTTCGGGATTGACTCGACGTTCGACACCGACCAGAGCGGAACCTATGACTTCTGGTCAGGCGCAGACGCGACAGGTGCTCAAACGAAAGTAAGTTGGCTCGACCGGCAGGGGAACGCGGCGTTTAGCGGAAACGTCACCACCGGGCGGGGCCTCAACACTGTGGGCGTAGCTCAAATTCGCAACGGTGGAGTTGCGCTGTCCTACACCAACGAGTGCGCCTACATTGACTCGCAGGGATCGGGCGGCCCACGTGGCCTGTTCTCCTTTCGGCAATGCGCTGCGAACGGCAGCGCGGTGCTGGAAACTCTGAGGTTCAGCGGCAGCGGAGATGCTTCGTTCCTTGGCAGCGTCAGCATCGACTGGAATGGTCATCCGAGCGGGCTTCCGGTAAACAATAACGGGCTGACGATTGGATTCAATACCGGGGGTTATCAGCAAGTCGACTTCGTGAATGGAGTCTCGAATTACGGCGGCTTCGGCTTTTGGGTTGTGAACGCGCCTACGACGATTGCCCCGACCGGCGACTATCGGCGGCTTATGTCGCTAGACGGCGGGAACGGCACGCTGTGGTTCAACCTTCCCGCGCATAACAACACTCCCATTGCTCAACTTTCGCCCGACGCGAACTTCATGTGCGGGAATGGCCAGTTGAGGCTCGGCCAGAGGAGCGCAGGTTCTGGCGTTACACAGTGGGCTGGCGGCTCTCCCAACATCAACAGCGATGGCGCTGCTCTCATCCTGAATGGAGCCGGGAACGGTGGAGTCTACCTCAACTGGGATCAGGGAGTCGGAGGGGTCCACTTCGGAACCGGAAATCAAGGCAATTCATCGACGGCTTACATCGACAATCAGGGGCAAGCCTTCTTGCATGGCTACCTCATCGACAACGGCTCGGGCAACGCATCCACGTTCGCCAGCTACTGGGCCGACACTTCGGGCATGAACCTCGACGGCAGCAACGGCATCATCAACATGAACGCGCATCGCGCCGGGGGCTTGGGAGCGGTCAACGTCACCGGATACCTGAACGCTGGCTATCTTCAAGTCATGGGTACGGCACCCGATGGCCAAGTGCTCATGGGCAACGGTACGAGCTATGTTCCCACTGTAGTGGGAACGCTGAATGGTGGTGGCGATCTTGCGGCGGGGGGTGCGCGAGCTTTTGGCGTCAGCTATCCGAACACAAACAGGACACTCTTTGTTTCGGTTACATACACCGTGGGGAACGGCGGCGCAGCAGTTCGCGCCTACATCGGCGCAGGTTCGCCGTCCATGTTAGTTGCCGGGCAAGATCGCATCAACGCCGGGGGAAACGCCAATCTCGGCGGCGGTGCCAACTACTGCTTCCAGATCACATTCATCGTGCCGCCGAGATGGTTTTTTGAAGTGACGCAGGCACCGGGGAATACAGGGGCACCCACCATCGTTGCGTGGATTGAGAATTTTCTGTAGTAAGCGTCATTCAAAAAGGAGGATTTACCGCAATGCAAAAAGAACAGGATGTCATCACAGAGTTGGACAAGGCCAGCAAGGAAGAGTTGACCGAACTGGAACAGACGAAGCTGGAGAACTTCGCGCTCAAGCATGGCCTCATACAGCAGCAGCTTCAGCGCGTCGTCGCTGATCGTACTGCGTACATCAGGCAGATCGAAGAGGCGCATCCCGGTCATCGATGGGACGAGCAGACGGCGACTCTCGTGGCCGTATGAAGTCGAGACGCCATGCAGTGCTGGCCTTGCTGCCGTTGTTGCTCACCGGCTGCTGCCACACCCTCGTCGTGGTGCAGTGGGGCATCGGCAACAAGACAGCGGCGTCGCTCGCGCCGATGACGCCCGAGGCCTACTGCATGGCGCTCATCTCGCCCAATATCTCGCTCAAGAAGCTGCCGCCCACAGCGACCACCGAGCAGAAGCAGTTCTGTCAGGAGTTGCTCCAGCACCCACCCACGCCGCAGAAGAAACCGCCCGAAGACGTGAAGGAGAAATAGATGCCCGCCGCCGCCGACTATGCCGTCACGCTCAAGCCCATCAAATCCATCCGGCCCTATGAGAAGAACCCGCGCACCATCCCACCGGAGGCGATAGACGCGGTCGCCAACTCGATCACCACGTTCGGCTTCCGGCAGCCCATCGTGGTCGACATCGCTGGCGTCATCATCGCCGGGCACACGCGCTACCGGGCGGCGCTGAAGCTCGGCCTGAAGGACGTGCCGGTGCATGTGGCCGAGGGCCTCACGCCCGAGCAGGTGCAGGCGTATCGCATCGCCGACAACTCCTCGAACTCGCTCTCGACGTGGGATTTGGAGATGCTGCATCTCGAACTCTCCGACCTACCCCAGTTCGACTTCGCCGACTTCGGCCTCGACCTCTCGGAAGTCGAGCCGCACCGGATCGCGATGGAGGACGAGTTCGATGTGGACGACGCCGTCGCCAACGTCAAGGTGCCGAAGTCGAAGCGCGGCGACGTGTGGCTGTGCGGCAAGCACCGGGTGATGTGCGGCGACTCCACTGTGCCCGAGGATATGGCCAAGCTGGTGGGAGATGCGCTGGCCGACTGCGTGTGGACCGACCCTCCCTACAACGTCGATTACGTCGGCAAGACCAAGGACAAGCTCACCATCCAGAACGACGTGATGAGCACCGAGCAGTTCGACGAGTTCCTCGGCAAGATCTTTGCCGTGGCGTTCGACCACACCAAGCCGGGCGGCATCGTCTACGTCGCGCACGCGGACTCAAGCGGAGAGCAGTTTCGTCGCGCCTTCCGGCAGTCCGGGTGGATGCTCAAGCAGTGTCTGATTTGGGTGAAGGACGTCTTCGTGATGGGGCGGCAGGACTACCAGTGGCAGCACGAGCCGATCCTCTACGGCTGGAAGCCGGGCAAGGCGCACGGCTGGTACACCGACCGCCGCCAGACCACGGTGCTGCAGTTCGACCGGCCCAAACGCAGCGAAGCGCACCCGACGATGAAGCCGGTTGCGCTCGTTGGTTATTGCATGGGGAACTCCAGCCGCAAGGGGAACGTGGTGCTGGACATGTTTGGCGGCTCGGGTACGACGCTGGTGGCCGCCGAGCAGCTTGGCCGCGAGGCTCGCTTGATGGAACTCGATCCCATCTACTGCGACGTGATCGTGACCCGGTGGGAGCAGCTGACCGGGCAGAAGGCTACCCGCTAACGTCCGTTGACTCCTGTAGCGCACCACGCTACACTTGGAAACATGATAAAGACGTTCAGGCATAAGGGGCTGGAAGAGTTTTATACGACCGGCTCCAAGCGCGGCATCCAGCCGAAGCATGAGAAGCGCCTGCGCCTGCAGCTGGAAACTCTCAATCGCGCCAAGCACGCGCAGACGATGAATATCCCCGGCTGGCGATTACACCCACTCGACAAAGACCTCGTCGGCCACTGGTCGGTGTGGGTCAACGGCAACTGGCGCATGACCTTCACCTTCGACGGCGAGGACGCGATCCTCGTCGATTATCAGGACTACCACTAACCCAAGGAGAAACTATGACCCGCATGTACAACCCACCCCACCCCGGCGAAATCCTGCGCGATGCTCTCGAAGGCCTCGAAATGACCGTGACCGACTTCGCTGCGTACATCGGCGTCGCCCGGTCGACCGTCAACCGCGTCCTTTCCGGGCAGGCCGGTATATCGCCCGACATGTCGATACGCCTGAGCGAGGCGTTCAACCAGAGCCAGCCGGATATCTGGCTGCTGATGCAGACCGACTACGACTTCTGGCAGGCGTCGCAGGCCAAGCGAAAGAAGATAAAACCGCTCAAGGCCGCTTGACTCGTGTAGCGCGCCACGCTACAGTTGTAATCGTACTAAGGAGATAGGCATGAAGAAGACCAGCTACAAAGTAACCACCGCCGAGGGCAACATCGAAACCCGCAAGAGCGCCCGCCCCTACGTCGCGGTCCTGCTCGGACGCCCCGACTACGTCGCGCTCCGCGCTCGGATGAACTCGAAGGATTACGCGAACAACTTCGCCTACTACACCAAGGTCGCCGAGGGCCGGTACGAATGGAGCAGGTGGGACACTGCCGAGGAGATCGCCCGAAGCGTCGAGAAGGCGAAGACCGAGGTCGCAGGCTTCGCCGACGCGAAGACCTACGGCGAGGCGAAGGTGGCGAAGTACATCGCCGAGAACTGCCCCGAGGGGCAGGATCAAGGCGAGGAGGTCGCGCTGCGCTGGTCGCAGAGCGTAGCCAACGCGCAGGGCGCGATCAGCGAGTTTCAGGGCCGCTTCTACACCGCCTTTCGGGTAGTACCGGCAGAGGTAGCAACCACCACCACCAACCGCGCCGGGGCGACCCCCGGCAACAAGGAGAGCAATATGAACACCGCCGCAACCACCACCGAGAAGACCACCACCACGAAGAAGGCCACCAAGACCGCGAAGCCCGCCACGAAGAAGCAGCCCGCGAAGAAGGCCGCCACCAAGAAGGCCTCCACGAAGACCAGCCCGAAGGTCGCCACCAAGGTAGCAGCGAAGAAGACCGCGCCGAAGGTCACCAAGGCCGCCAAGCCCGCGACCGAGAGCAAGGTCAGCCGCAAGGGCACCATCATCGCCCTGATCAGCCGCCCGACCGGCGCGACCCTCAACGAGATCATGGAGGCCACCGGCTGGCAGGCGCACAGCGTGCGCGGGACCATCTCGATCCTGAGCAAGACCCTCACCATCACCAGCGACAAGACCAGCAGCGGCGAGCGCGTCTACACCGCCGAGGCGAAGGTCGCCTAACCGCCTCACCGCCAGCCGGGGCGTCATCCGGCACGATGGAGAACGGCAATGAAGATCGGCAACACAATCAAACTCGGCGGCGGTTCCCGCCTCACCGAACAGCAGGACGCCTTCCTGCGGCACCTCTGGCGCGAGACGATAGAGAACCCCATCGGCAAGGGCCGGGTGTACGAGATGCAGGTGTTGATCCACGTTCGCCCGTTCAACGGGTACATCTACGTGTCCGAGGTTCGCGCCCTGCGCGGCTTCCGGCGCGGCTCGGGCACCAAGGCGATGCGCTACCTCACCACGCTCGCCGACACCTTCAACGTGCGCCTGCAGCTGGCCCCGGAGCGGATCGGCAGCGAGGGCATGACCAACGCGCAGCTGCGCAAGTGGTATCGGCGCTTCGGGTTCGTCAACAGCAAGCAGGACAGCGGCACGATGATCCGCGAGGCGGTAAGACCGGCCTCGCTGCAGGAGGCGCGATGACGCACAACCCATCAAACAACAACTGTCCGCGCAACGCCGACCCACGCAACGAGTCATGCTCATGCGCGAGCGACAAAACCACCCAAGGAGCAACAGTAATGGCTAAATCACCCGCATCCATCCTCGCCGCCACCCTCGGGTGGGACATGGCCGAGGCCCGCGAGCATCGCTATCAGGACACCCGCACCGGCAGGCTGGCGATCTTCACCGTCGGCGACGACTACTACACCGTGTCGAAGACCAAGCCCACGTGGGACGGCATGGACTGGAAGGAAGCAGCCGACCAGTTTTGGGCCAAGCAGAGCGGCACCACCCTGTGGGTCGCCACACCAACCGAGGAGCAATCATGACAACACCCCCAACCCCCAATAAAAAACGGACGTTCAAGCGAATCGCTACGGCAGTCGGCATCGCCTACTTGGCCGCCGTCGCAGTGGTCGTAGTGGCTGCGATTCTGATCATGCACCATCACGCGCAGCTTGCGCCATCGTCACCGGCACCGACGCCGCAACCCACCACCGACATCTACAAGGCCATCAGTTCGCAGCAGCTGGAGGCCGAGTATCGCGCCGATTACAACAGGGCAGACAGCGAATACACCGGGAAGGTGCTCCTGATCCACGCCGTGGTGGAGGGATGGAACGGCAGCCACCTGAGTCCCGCCCTCAACCTGAATGCAGGCTACATGGAGGCAGACTTCGCCAGCGCCGCCGACGAGGAGTGGATTCAAACCCTGCACCGTGGGCAGCGGGTCGACATCATCTGCAGGGCCGTTGGAGCGCCGAGCGTTACCTTCTACCTGCGCAAATGCAGAAGAGCAACCGAAGGCCCGGAGGCCCACTGATGACAACCGAACAGAGACAGCCCGGAGAATCGCTGGCCGCGTATCGCGGTCGGATTCGCCGCGAACGTAACGCCGCAGTCGATGCCCTCAAACTCAAGGACGGCGACCCAGTGATGTATGGCGGGAAGCTTCGCCGCTTCAACTCGAAGACGATGACCAAGGCCAATCCAACCTACCAGCACACCCGCGTCCTCACGCCTTCGGAGACGAGGCAACTGGAGAACGACGAACAAGGGCGGCGCGAACGCGACGCCGAACTGGCTGACCGCGTCAAGCGGCGCGAGGCCTATGAGGCCCGGCCCGAGGTCAAGGCTGCGCGGGTCGTCCAGTATGCCATCGAGTTGGAGTTCGAGAAGGCGGTCGAGTGCCTCACCCCGGAAGAGTGGCAGGCCCTCGCCGCCAAGATGCAGGAGGCCGAATGAGGAAGCGCAACACCAAGGGCTGGCCGGTGATGCCAGCCATGTGCAAGACCTGCCCCTTCGGCCCGGACGGCGACAAGCAGCTGGCCGCCAGCGTCCTCGACCGCACCCTCTTCCAGTCGGCGCAGATCTGCCACCACCCCGTCCTGCACGGCAAGAAGGAGACCCACCTCTGCCGGGGCCAGCGCGACGAGCAGCTGGTCCTCCTGCATCGCATGGGCTGGATCGAGGAGGCGACCGACGCCGCCTTCGCCAAGCGGTCGCGGGAACTGGGGGTGACGCCATGAAGCGATGGGAACCTTGGCGCATCGAGGAGGTCACCGTGTCCGGCCAGAAGCAGCTGCTCTATCACAACAATCGCTACCACGTCTTCCTGCGCAAGGACGCCCCGGTGGGCGACTGCCCATACGAACGGGTGTGGCTGTCGATACGCAACAACGACCGGAGCACGCGCCGGGACTGGCGGGACTTCCAACGCATCAAGAACGAGATTGTCGGGCCGCAGGTCGAGATGGTGGAGTTATACCCGCAGGAGGACCACAAGGTCGACACCAGCAACCAGTACCACCTGTGGGGCTACAACACCACCGAGCCGGTCTTCACCAACGCCGGGCTTGGCTGGCAGCAGGGCAAGACGGTGTGGGACGGCAAATCGCCACACAGCGTGCCCGGCACCGAGAAGGCGGTCCAGCGCCCAACCGACGAGGAGAGCACCGTATGAGCACCTGCCCATTCCATCGCCTGCTGCGTAAGCTGAAGGTCTTCGCCGGGCTGCCGGTGCCGGTGACCGCCAAGTGGGTGGAGGACAAGCCCGACTTCCGGCAGACCGACGTCGACCAGATGGTGCGCTGCGTCCGCTTCGGCCTGTGCGGTGTGTGCGGCGGCAAGCTCGGCTTCCACGCCTTCTGGATCGGCGGGCCGCTCTGCCAGCAGAACCGCTTCTTCGCCGACGCCGCCATGCACCGGGAGTGCGCCGAGGAGTCGATGCGGCTGTGCCCCTTCCTCAACGGCAAGCGCCAAGCCTACCGGGGCGACCTGCCCCACGTCGAGACGCAGGAGGCATCCGGGCGACCGGCGCGGATGTTCCTTATGCGCGGGATGACCTCGGCCATGGGCTGGCGGGACGTGCGCGGCACCACCCTGATCTACGCCGGGGACGCCCTGCTCACGGTGAGGGAGTTTTGAGGCCCGCACCGCCGCCCTTTGTGCGCTTCAGGCGGCCTCACGCGGGGCCGTTGGCCGTTCGGTGGGCCTACCGTACCATTCCCGGTGAAATGCCTAAAAAGCCCGGAAAAGGGGTGGTACGGTAAACCGGAATGGATACGGTTTTCGTGGAGTATATCGTCGCTATTTGGTGCTTTTGTAGCAAACTGTCGTATTCTGTGTGTGGTGTATGTGGCTGACCCCTTGGGGTTTAGCCTTTGTTTTCAAAGAGTTACGAGGGATTTGGTGGGCACAGCAGGAGTATACAGCTTATCCTATCAAATCAAAGACTTACAGCCGGTGGTACGGTTATGGTACGGTAAACGCGCAATTCCAGCGTATAATCGGCGCATAGTTTTTGAACCCCTCGGAACTCCTCAACCTGATAGGAGAACCATCTTGGCAAACCTCAAAGCCTCGCTCTACTGGAAGTGCAAGACCGAAGCTGGCTACCGGCTATTCCCGGTCGTCTACGCAAAGAACAACCGCATCCGAACCGGCGTCGTCATCATCGACGGCGAGGAGCGGACCTACCCGAAG
>Ga0210397_10001694_pt1 | contig 14085 bp, 11 predicted proteins | sample IncBWH2OmetaG_FD_160126 | JGI IMG/M metagenome (GOLD analysis project Ga0210397, IMG submission 160126) | Forest soil microbial communities from Barre Woods Harvard Forest LTER site, Petersham, Massachusetts, United States - Inc-BW-H-2-O ...
TGAAGAAACCGGCCGCATCGCTGCCGTTGTCGGGACGGCCGTGTTGCGAGACCACCGTGATGACTTCGGGATGGCGAAGCAGAATTTCGCGCATCCGCTCCACCAGCGGTACTCCCGCCTCGAGCGAGAGAGTCGGCGGCATCGACGCACGAATCCACAAATTCCCCTCTTCAAGCGTCGGCAGGAACTCGCTGCCGAGGCGCGAGCCGAGGAATCCGCTAACGCCAAGGAAAACCAGACCGATCGCAATCGTGATCCGCCGGTTGCGCAGCGACCAGCGAAGCATGGGCGTGTAGACCCGGCGCACCGTGCGCACGACGATCGTCTCAACTTCGCTAAGGTGCTCCGACAGCAAAAGCGAAGCCAGACACGGTGTCACCGTGAATGTTGCCGCAAGCGCTCCGATCAGGGCGTAGGCATAAGTTCGCGCCATCGGGCCGAAAATCTGACCCTCGACGCCTTGCATGGTGAACAGCGGGATGAAGGCCGCGACAATGATCACCGTCGAGAACAACACGGCGCGGTCGACTTGCAGACCGCTGATCAGGATCAGCCGCAGCCGATCGGTCCATACCGGGCTGCTGGTTGAACCCGCGTTTGTCGGGTCGTCGCCCCAGCGTTTCTCGGCGAGTTGATGCAGCAACTCCTGTCTTTCCTCCCGTCGGGAGGCGAGATTGCGATACACGTTCTCGACCACAATCACGGCGGAATCGACGATGATGCCGAAATCGACGGCGCCGACCGACAGCAGATTTGCATCCTCGCCGCGCAGGACGAGAATGATGATGCTGAAGAACAAAGCGAACGGGACGTTGGCGCTCACGATGACGGCGCTACGCAGATCGCCGAGAAACAGCCATTGAACCGCGAAAATCAGCAGAACACCGAAAATAAGGTTATGCAGCACGGTGCTGGTGGTGACGCCGACCAGGACGGTGCGGTCGTAGAACGGAACCAGCTTCACCCCCGGCGGAAGACTTCCATCTGTATTGATCTTCTCGATCTCCGAGCGGACGCGAGCGACCACGTCATTGGTGTGCAGCGTCCGGTTCATGATGACGATCGCCGCCACCACGTCATCGGAATGGTCGCGACCGGCCTTGCCAAGCCGGGGCACATAGCCCACCGAGACCTTGGCAACGTCTTTCACGAACAGCGGCAAGCCTTGCGACTCGGCAAGCATGACGTTCTCGATGTCCTGGACCTTGTAGCCCTGGGTCAGATCGGTCGCGCCCCCGCTGTCCATCAGCCCGACACCGCGAACGTTTACCGACTGCTGCCCCATATTGATGGTGCGGCCACCGACGTTGACGTTGGCGTTGCCGATCGAGCTGATCACCTGCGGCAATGTCAGGCCATAGGCTTCGAGTTTTCGCGGATCGACGTCGACGTCATATTCCTTGGTGGTGCCGCCCCAGGTATTGACCTGCACCACGCCGGGCACGGCAAGAAGCCGCCGCTGCAAGATCCAATCCTGTACCGTGCGCAGGTTGCTCAGTCCGAAGTGCGGCGGTCCGACCAGCTCATAACGGTAGATTTCACCGACCAGGCTGGTCGCCTGGATCTGGGGCGTCACATTGCCCGGGAGGGTGACGTTCTGTTGAAGGTTGATGGCCGTCTGCGTCAGCGCGAAATAATAATCGACGTTGTACTGGAAGACCACGCGAACAAAGGACAGGCCGTAGAACGAGGTCGAACGGATCACATCGACGCCGGGCGTCGCGGCAAGGCCAACCTCGATCGGAATGGTGAAGTAGCGCTCCATCTCCTCCGCGGAGAGGCCCGGAGATTGCGCCGTGATCTCCAGAATCACCGGCGCCGGATTGGGGTAGGCCTCGATGTTAAGCCGCGAAAAGGCGAACGTGCCCGCGCCAATAAACAGGAGCAGGCCCAACAGCACCAGCGGCCGCCGGGTCAAGGCGAATGTGAGAAGCCCCTTGGTCAGAGATTGCCTCCGAATCCGAGTCTTGCGCTGCGATCCAACGAATCGAATGCCCCCGGACGCCGCTCAGTTGGCTTGGATGGTAGACAGTTTACGGGCCGGCTTGAAGCCCAAATTGGCCTGAAAGCCCCCGCCGTTCCAATGATCGTATGTCGCAGTGCAAGGTGGGGCCGAGCCCACCATCAATCAGGAACTGGCCACCGGATGGCTACTCCGCGATTCACCAGCTCATCTCCGGCATTTGCGCGTCGTTATCGACGCCTTGTGCCCGAGAGCGGGCTACATCCGATTTTAGTTAGCGATTTCTTTCGCCGCTGCCCGGTTGAACCCGCAAACACCGGCGTAAGTAGCTCAACAGCGCCTTCTCGGCGCGGGAGAAGGCATCTGCCTGAAAAAGCAGCGCAGCCGGTTTTAACGCCGCTCTTAGTCTTTCGTGATTAGGTGCCCGGAAAATCATCGCTTTTTTGGGAACCGGCAGGACAACTACCGTGTGGCGCCAGATCGAAAATCAATCGCCCCGCTCCGACGTCGGGCGCCGGCGAATTGCGCAACTATTGGCGGCGCTTCGTTACGACCTGTCGTGGCGCTTCGCGCGTCCGGGTGCATTCAGGCAGCGGTTCGAACAGGCGATCGCCAACCTGCCGCAAGGTATCTGCCTCTACGCCCCGGATGACCGGCTTGAACTGGTCAACGAGCAGTTCTGCCGGATCTACAATCAACCGATGAACCGCCTCCGCACCGGCATGAAACTGTACGACGTGCTCGCCGATAGTTGCGCACTCGGCAACTATCCCGGCCGCAGCGTCGACGAGATCTACTCGGCTCGCAAAGCCTTCATCGACCGCCGGGAAAAAGGGATATTCCTCCAGGAACTTGGCGACGGCAGACTTATCGCAATCCATCACCAGCCTTTGGAGGACGGTGGCTGGGTTTGCACCTACGAAGACATCACCGAACGGCGCAAGGCCGAAGCTCAGGTCGAGTTTCTGGCGCACCATGACAGCCTTACTGAGCTGCCAAACCGGCGTCTTTTCACCGATCGGCTCAATGGCGCGATAACGCGCGCGGCTTCCGGCAACCCCTGTGCTTTGCTGTGTCTCGACCTTGACGGCTTCAAGGAAGTCAACGACCGGCTCGGACACGCCGCCGGCGACGCGCTCCTGAAGAACGTCGCGATGCGGTTGAAAGACTCCATTCGCAGCGACGACACCGCCGCCAGGCTGGGCGGCGACGAATTTGCGGTCCTGTTACCGAATTCGTCGACGACATCAGCTCTCCGCGTCGCCAACGAATTGGCAGAAGTGCTTCGGGAACCGTATTTCCTTGGCGCATTCGGCTCCGCCGACGTGGCGGCAAGTGTCGGCATTGCTATCGCTCCGGATCACGCCACTACCGCCGACGAGTTGATGCTGAAAGCCGACCAGGCGCTTTACAAATCGAAGAACACAAGGCTGGGGCGGCCGGTCGTGTTCGACAACGAGCTGGATCTTCCATTGACCGAAGAAGCGCCCAAGGCGCAAAAGCCGCCGGCCGAGAAGTCCAACGCCGATGAGCTTCGAGAAGTCGCAAACGACCTCGCACAAGCACTGCAAAACGGCAGTGAGCTTTGCCTGCACTACCAGCCAATCTACGACGCGAAAAGCGGTCAGCCAGTCGCAATCGAGGCTCTCGCACGCTGGAACAGTCCTGTTCGAGGCCACGTTTCGCCGCTCGAATTTGTCAGGGCCGCGGAGCTGCACGGATTGATCGACAAACTGCTGGATTGGGTGCTGACGTCAGCATGCCGCGAAGCGGCGCATTGGGACGACCGGCTCAAAGTCAGCGTCAATCTGTCGCCGCTTAACTTGCGTTCTCCCGATCTGATCGACTCGGTCGAGCGTACCTTGCGGGAGAGCGGCTTGCCCGCACGAAGACTGGTGTTCGAACTGACCGAAGACGCCGCCATCGACCGCTCCACCGACGATACATTGGAGCGCTTGCGCGAACTCGCTGCCATCGGCGCCGAGATCTGGCTCGACGACTTCGGCTCGGGATGGGCCAACTTCGAATATCTTCAGTACTTGCCGTGCCATGTCATCAAGATCGACCGGAGCTTCCTCGCTGAATACGAAAAGCGCCGGCAACTGCTCGGCGGGATGATCAATCTTGCCCAAGCCTGCGGCCTCAAGGTGGTCGTGGAGGGCGTCGAGACGTCAGAACATCAAACCCTGTTGCAGAACCTGGGCTGCGACCTATTGCAGGGCTTTTTGCTGGCCAAGCCGATGCCGCCCGATCAACTGAAGGCAGCTCTCAGCCTCGGTTTGCCATATCATCAAAGCCGTTCGATCGCGCCTACCATCCATCAATCTGCAGATTCGAAGGCAGCCGGCGTCACAAGCAAAGCGTAGACGTCACTCCGCGCCGGAGCCACCGACCACGATCCGTTCGTTGAGTTTCTGATCGACAATGTCGACGGTGTGGTCGATCTCGGCATTGGGGACACCCAGCTGGTGCGAGATCAGTTTCACCAGAAGGTCGACGCGCTCGATGAAAGGCGCACCATTCGCCACCGCACGGGCGGCCGATGAGGGTTTGAGCAGGCTTTCCGCCGCCTTGGCATATTTCTCGAAAGGCACCTGATCCTGCGGATCGGCGCCCAATTTGCGAGCGACGGCGTCGACATGTTCATAGATCGACTGCGACAGTTCGAGGTCGTCGTGCACGGCGTCGCGGATCGATTGTGGCTCGTGCGTCGTGATGCAGCGGTAATTGCCAGTCAGCAGCATCGACCATTTGGCGAGCGGAACAAACAGCGAGTCAAACACCTTGAGCTTGACCGGCACGTCCTGGCCATCCAGCGTCAACTTGTCGATGTCTGCCTCAAGCTCACGCAGCACCTTATTGTGCTGCTCGTCAGCGAAGATGGCGGCTTTGAAATTTGTCGGCAGGCCGACATGCAGCACATTCGCGGCCTCTTCCGGCGGCCGGAACGCCTGTGGATCGGGCGAGCACAGCGACACCAATCCCGGTTCGAACCGCTCCCACACTTGCGCGTTCGTATAAGCTTCCTCGAGATCCATACCGGCCAGCGCCGGAATCCGTTGCAGGTAGGGCAATGGCGGCATGTTCATGATCGAAAGACACGGCAGTTTCGCCGCGGCGATCTTGACCATCAGAACGCGCACCGTGTGGTTGGTGTATTGCGGCTCCTGCATCGCAAGGCAAACCAGATCGTAACGGGAGACATCGACGTCACGGGGCGTCACCGCATCGAGCTTGCCGGGCAGGTCGCGCGAAAAGATTTTCCGGTGCGCGGGCTCGTCACGCAGTTTGATGCGAACCTCGGTGCCGTCACGATTGATAAGCTCTGCGGTCTTGTTCCGGCACACGAGCGTGACGTTGTGACCGGCCATCAGCAGCTTGGTGCCGAGGAGCGAGCCATAGGAGGCCCCGAGAATCAGGATATTGCGCGCCATGCTTTCTCTTCCAAAGATGATGAGGCTGGAATTTTTGCCAGCGTCTCAACCCACGCCCTACGGAAAAGGTCCGTCCGGAATTCGTATGAGCGGTCGTACGGGCAAGCTTGATCTTGGACCAATCGATCCTGAACCAAGGTTTCAGCCTCTTTGGCAAGCACGCCGTGTCTAACGTAGACAAACGGGTAAGACAATCTCGTACAATTTTTACAAGCGATGTATGAGTTGTGACAAACGCTTCCCCCGGTGCTTTCCGAGAAGCGATTGCGGCGCGATAGCTTACCGCGCCGCCGTTTTGCGCTCGACAGGGTGAATGTCGATCTCGCGCAGGCGGCCGAGCCGCAAGATGTCCATTTTCAACGCGCGGCCAATCCGGTCGCGGTCGAGCACACGGATCAGATCGTCAACACCGTGGATGGCGACGCCGTCGAGCTTGACCACGACATCGCCCGGCAGAAGGCCGGCGCGCGAGGCCGGTCCATCGGGCTCGATCTGGGCGAGCAACGCGCCCATCTTGTTATCGATGCCGGCGATCACCGCATGCCGTCGCGGCACCACCGCCGTCTGGCCGGAGACGCCGATATAGGCGCGGCGGACATAGCCGTGGCGGATGATCTCCGAAAGCACGAACTGTGCGGTATTGCTGGCAACCGCAAAGCAGATGCCCTGCGCGCCGCTGATGATCGCGGTGTTGATGCCGATGACTTCGCCGGCCGACGACACCAATGGGCCGCCAGAATTGCCGGGATTGAGCGCGGCATCGGTCTGAATCACGTCCTCGATGGTCCGTCCGCTCACCGAGCGGATCGAGCGACCAAGCGCCGACACCACGCCGGCCGTGACCGTCGATTCGAAGCCGAGCGGATTGCCGATCGCGACGACCAGTTGGCCGCGGCGCAGATTCCGGGAATTGCCGAGTGAGGCATAGCGCAGATCTCGCGCACCATCGGCGCGCAACAGCGCCAGATCAGTGTCGGGATCGACGCCGAGCACGCGGGCGTCGGTGACGACCCCTTCGATATCCTGCAAGCGGATCTGCCGCGACGAGCCGACCACATGGCTGTTGGTCAGGACCAGGCCATCCGGCGAGATGACGATCCCGGAGCCGAGCCCGCCGCGCGCCGGTGCGCCAGCAGTTCGGGAGCCGGTCTCGACGCGGACCACCGCGGGCCCCACGCGCTCGGTCACGCCGATGACCGCATTTGAATAGGCATCGAGCAGCAACTGATCGCCGTCGGGCGTCGCCACAGCCGTCGCGCCTGAATCCGGCTCACCCGAGCCATGTTGAGTAAAATCCAGCATGTTCAATTCCTTCGGCCCGTTGAGATGGGGGCTCTCACCCCTCCTCGCAAGGGTGCGGTTTTCGGCTATGCTGAGGTTGGTCACGCGACTCGGCTCGCGTGACGGGCAGATTTTTGAATGATCACGGTTTCCGAAGAAGGCGCCATCGATTTTGAAAGCACGGCGCGCATCGCCACCGAGGCGTTCGGGTCGAAAGATGTCAGCTTCTCCGCATCGCGGATGAAGTGGCTTTACGAGCGCGGCTTCGGTCAGGGCAGCGCCGTTGTGGCCGCCTACGACGATGGCAAGAAAATCGGCCAGATCGTCCTGCTCCACCAGAAGGTTTATCTGGATGGCGAGAGCGTGGTTGCCACCCAGCTCATCGACCTCTTCATTCTGAAAGACCATCGTTCGCCTGGCCTGGTTCGCCGTCTCTATGGGGAAGTCGAGCGGTTGTGCGAGGCCAACCACATTCGCATCATCTTCACCTTGCCGAACCCGATCTCCGCCCCGCTCAACGCCCGCTTTCTGAAAGTGCGTCCCTTTCTGTCGCTGCCGCTGCGTGTTGGTGTCAGTTTCGGGTGGCGGCGCCGCAAGCGCGTGCGCGTTTCGGCTTCGATCAAGACGATGTCGAGAGATGAAGCGATCGAATGGTTGTCGCCTTTTGCAACTCCGGCTGACGAAAACGGCCTGCACTGGGACGCTGCAACCCTGTTCGAGCGCATTAGCGATCCAACCTGCGATTATGCGGTGCATGCGACGCCCGACCTGCTGTTGGTCTCATCCTCACGAAAGACACGGGGGATCAGCCACGTGCTGCTATGCGGCTTCTTTGCGCGGCCGGGAGCGGCCGTCGTCTCAAGCGATATCCGCGCATTGATCCACGCCGCCTGTCGTCTCCGGAAGCACCGCGTCTTCGTTTACGCCGGTCTCAACAAGAGCCTGCCACGACTACCGGGGTTTGCGGTGCCCGCCCGGTATCGGCAGCCGATACTGGTTCAGCTAAGGGACGTTCATTCCAACATCGTCGAATTGAGCTTCGACCGCTTTCAACTGATGGATTCTGATTTCGTGTAGCTTTTAGGATAGCGCTACTGCACCCCGAGACGCGCAAACAACAACTCGGTTTGTTGCGCCAGAGCCGCCGCATCGGCCTGATGCACGACCTGGCCGGTTTCCAGAACGTACACACGATCAGCGACGTCAAGCGCGCTGTAGAGATTCTGCTCGACCAGAAGGATCGAAAGCCCCTCCGATTTGAGATCGCGCACGATCCCTTCCAGATGCTGTACCATGACCGGCGCCAGGCCTTCGGAAGGCTCATCCATCAGGATAAGCTCAGGATCGATCATCAGCGCGCGGCCGACCGCGAGCATGCCGCGCTCGCCGCCGGACAATTGCCCGCCGCGGTGGTGACGTCGCTCGGCCAATCGCGGAAAAAGCCCGAACACGCGCTCCAGCGTCCACCCGGTTTTGGCGCGCGCGCCTTTCAACATCGTCAGATGCTCGGTCACCGTCAGCGACGGAAACAGCCGCCGCCCCTGCGGCACGATCGCGATTTTGCGCGCGGCAATATCATGCGGCCGCAAGCCGATGAGACTCTCGCCGCGCCAGGTGATCGATCCCGAACGAATCTGCGGCGGCGTGAGCCCCATGATGGAGCGGATTAGCGTGGTCTTGCCCATGCCGTTGCGGCCAAGCACGGCCACGATCTCGCCTGCGCCGACATCGAGCGAGACGCCGCGGACCACCAGCGCCTCGCCATAACCGCTGTGCAGATCGCGGACTTCAAGCATGACGCGGTCGCCCCAGATAGACTTCCTGCACTTGCTTATTCCGCCTGATATCGTCGGGCGCCTCTTCCACCAGCACGCGGCCCTCGAACATGCAGGTGACGCGATCGACGAGGCCGAGCGCCAGATCCATATCATGTTCGATCAGCACGACCGTGATATCCCGCCCCAGCGAGCGAATGATCTCGGCGACCATCGAGCGCTCCGAGGGCGACAGCCCGGCCGCCGGCTCATCGAGCAGCAGAAGCCGCGGCGAGGTGACAAGCGACAGCGCGATTTCGAGCTGGCGCTGTTCGCCGTAAGACAAATCCTTCACCATGACATCCGCGCGGCCCTCGATCCGCACCGCCTTGAGCGCGGCTGCGATTTGCGGTCCTTCGACAGCGTCGATGTCGGGCGTACCAAACAGCGAAAACTTGCGCGACGACCTTCCGCGCAACGCCAGCACCATGTTGTCGCGCACAGAAAGCCGCGGAAACAGGTTGGTGATCTGGAAGGTGCGCGACACCCCGAGCCGGGCACGCCGGTGCGGCGGCAGGCGGGTGATATCGTGTCCATCGAACGCGATCCGGCCCGCCGTCGGCGGCAGCGCGCCGGCGATCGCATTGAACAGCGTGGTCTTGCCGGCCCCGTTGGGTCCGATGATGGCGCGTCGCTGGCCTCGCGGCACAGTCAGGCTGACGCCATCGACCGCGCGAAGCGCGTCGAACGCAACGACGACATCGGAAAGCGTGAGGATCGGATCGGACACGGCTACTGATCAGCTTTCTCAACCACGCTTAAGCTTTCTTGATCCCCTGGAAGGTCCGCGAATAAGGCGGCTGCTTCATGTAGGTTTCGGGATCGTATTTCCAGAATTGCGAGACGCCCGGATAGCTCGCGATCGGCACGTTCCAGTATTTGCCGTCAGCGCGCTTAACCACTTTGCGGATCTGTACGTCGTAGATCGGATTGCCGTAGGCATCGAGCTTGACGGTCGTACCGAGCGGCGATCCCGTCAGTTCGGTCTTGAGCACCGAGTCAATGAGAGCATCGCGGTCCTCTGCCTTGCCGCCGATCTTCTCAAGCGCTTCCGCCACCCACATGATGCCGGAATACATCGAGAAGCCGTAGAGCGAGGGAATCTTGCCGTATTTGGCTTCGTAATTCTTGGTGAACTTCTGCGTGACCGGATTGTCGGAGCCTTCGGCGAAATGAGCCGCTGCGATGATGCCGTCGCACTCCTCGCCAAGTGTGCGGATCACCGACTGATCGGTGGCGTTCATGGCGCCCAACAACGGGAATTTGCCCTTGAGGCCGAAGCTTGCATATTGCTGGATCAGCCGCGTCGCATCCGCGCCGGTTTCCATGGCGAAGATCGCATCGACCTTCAAGTCTGCGAGCTGGCCGAGATACGGGCTGAAGTCGGCCGTATTGAGCGGATGCCAGAATTGCTGGACGATCTCGCCACCGCCTTCGGTGAAGACCTGAGCCAGACCGCCGCATTGTTCGTGGCCGAAGGTGTAATCCTGGCTGATGGTCGCGATCTTCTTGTAACCCTGCTTCAGGCACCAATCGCCGAACGGGTGGGTGAACGCGCTCCCGGTGTATCCGGCGACGCGGATCACATTCTTGATGCGCTGGCGCTGGGTCAGATCGTCGGCGGCGATGATCGGGATGAAATACGGTGTGCCGGTGCCCTTGACGTAATTGGCAACCGCAAGGCCGGTATTGGCCAAGAGGTCGCCGATCAGCATGTGGCAATTGCCCTGCTCGACCAGGCGCCGCGCCTTCTGTAGCGCGGTGTCGGGATTGGACGCATCATCCTCGATCACCAGTTCGACCTTGCGGCCGGCAATCTGGTAGTTCACGGATTCCAGATAGAACTGCACGCCCTCAACCATCTCCTTGCCGCCGGAGGCAACCACACCGGTGAGCGGCGTCAGCAGGCCGATCTTGATGGGACCGGCTTGCGCCCGCGCGCACCGCCATGGCGCGGCCATCGTGCCGGCGGCTGCAACAGCGGCGGTGGAATTTTTGAGGAATTGCCTGCGGTCCATTTTAATACCCTTTCGAAACGATCAATTGCCCTTATAACGTCCCTTGTCGCCGTCCTTCCGCGTCAGAATGGCGCGCAGCGTGCCGATGATGCCTTCCGGTGCACAGATCATGATCACGATGAAGGTGAGGCCGAGCACGGTCTGCCAGCGTTCGGTATAGGCGCTGACGACGTTCTCCAGCGTGATGATCGCGGCGGCCCCAACGAAGCCGCCGAACAGCGTGCCGACGCCGCCGGCGATCATCATCAATACGCCTTCCACCGATTGCGCGAGCGCAACCGTCGAAGGACTGACGAAATTGTTGAACATCGCATAGAGCGCACCGGCAATGCCGGCGAAGAAGCCGGAAACCGCAAAGCCCACGAACAGATGCAGCGGGACATTATAGCCGAGGCTCTTCATGCGGCTTTCGCTGTCGCGGATGCCAAGCAGCGTGAGGCCGAACGGCGAGCGGACAAATCGCCACATCGCGTAGCTCACCAGCGTCGTAACCCCGAGCACCGCCCAGTAAAACGCGCGGTGCATCACCAGAAACGCCGGCCGCACGTCGCCCCGCATGCCGTTCTCCCCACCAGTCACCTGGGTCCAACGCAGGCAGATGCCCCACACGATCATGCCGAGCGCCAGCGTCAGCAGCAGGAAATAAACGCCTGACGTGCGCACCGCGAGCAGCGCGAAAACGATCGCCACCGCGGTCGCCGCAGCCATGCCGAGCACAAAAGCGAGCGCCGGCGGCAGACCGGCCTGGGCGGAGGCGTAGACCACCACATAGCCGGAAACCCCGAAGATCGCGCCGTGGCCGAGCGAGGTTCGTCCCGCAAATCCCGCCAGGATATCGATCGACATCGCGAGCATGCCGAAGATCAGCATCTCGGTGGCGAGCCCAACCTGATAGTTCGACAGGGCGAGCGGCAGCGCGGCTGCGATCGCCAGGATGGCGAGGACCACGACCGCCGTGCGGCCGGTCATGCCGGCGATTTTCATCGGCGTTGATCCGGCTTCGGTCATGTCGTAGCAGCCCGCCCGAACAGGCCAAGCGGGCGGAACGCTAGCAACAGCGCCATCGGCCCGAAAATCACGAAATAAGCGAGTTCGGGGAACATCACCTGCCCGAGCGTATTGAGAAGCCCGACCAGCAGACTGCCGACGCCGACGCCAACCAGGCTGCCGCGGCCACCGATGATGACGATGGCAAGGCTGAACACGAGGATTTCAGCGTCGGCCGAAGGATAGAGCGAGAGAAACGCCCCCCCCATCAAGCCGCCGAGACCGGCGAGCGCCGAACCAAGCAGGAAGGTGACAAGGAAAACACGGCGGATATTGACGCCGGAGGCTTCCACCATTTCGGCGTCGTCAACGCCGGCGCGGATCAGCGCGCCGAGCCGGGTGTGATTCAACAGACCCCAAAGGCCTGCGAATACGACGATGCCCGTCGCCAGCACGAACAGCCGGTAGGTCGGATAGAACACGCCAAATACCCGCATGCCGCCCTTGAGCATTTGCGGGATCGGCACCGTAAAGCTGTCGCCGCCCCAGATCACCAGCGACATATCGTCGATCACAAACGCAAAACCCAATGTCAGCAACACCTGGCGCAGATCGTTGCCGCGGACAAAGCGTAGCAGACCCTGATCGAGCACGAAGCCGATCGCCGCAATCGCCACCATCGCGCCGAGACCGCCGAGCGCGAAGCTGCCGGTCTTGGTCGCGACCGCAAAGCCGATATAGCCGCCAAGCAGATAAAGCGCGCCATGGGCGAGATTGACGATCCGAAGCAGGCCGAAGATCAACGTAAAGCCGCTTGCGACCACAAACAGCAGCGCCGCAAACGTCAGTCCATTGAGAAGCTGGAAGGTGCTCATCCTCTTGCGGCGCTTTCGGTCCTCACGGCGCTTTCGGTCCCGTCTTGAGATACCAGTCGAGAATCTGTTCGCCGGTCATGAACGCCACGTCGGGCTTTTGCCGGATGGTCTCGAAGATGCGGCGGAAATATTTCGTCCGATGCGGTGCGCCCATGATGTAGGGATGGATCACCAGCGCCATGATGCGCGCGGCGTCGGCCGCGTCTTCATAGATCTGCTCGAACTGGTCGAGCGCGCGATCCTGATATTCCGACGCCTTGTGATGCTGGATCAGCATCATGGCGACGTCGTTGCACTCCTGCGTGTAGGGAATATTGACGATCGGCGTCGTGGTGGTCTTGAGCCAGACCGGCTGGTCGTCGAGCACCCAGTCGGCGACATAGTCATAGCCTTCCTGCTTCAGGAGGTCCGGCGTCTCCCAAGTCTCGGTGAGACCGGGGCCGAGCCAGCCGCGCGGACGTTTGCCGGTCGCCTTCGCAATGACATCGGCAGTCTTGCGGATATCCTCGCGCTCGTTCTCGACCTTCTGCATGTTGCGTTGGGTAAAGCCGTGGCCCATGAATTCCCAGTGGCGCTCCTTCGCGGCATCGACGATCGCGGGATAGGCCGCCAGCGCCGATCCATTGATGGCAAGCGCGGCCGGAATTTTGAAATCGTCGAAGACCTTGAGCAGGCGCCAGAAACCGACACGGTTGCCATATTCATGCCATGCCCAGTTCGGAACGTCGGGCGACGGCGAGCCGCCGGCCGGCGGCGTCAACACCGTGCGCGGCATCGGCTGGTTCGCATCCCACTCCTCGACATTGACGATCACCCACACCGCCATACGCTTGCCGTCGGGCAGTTTCAGCGCGGGGCGTTCCGTGATCGGCGAATAGGAAATGCGTTCGGTGGGCAGCATCGTTTAAGCCTCTGGTGGCGTAATGGTGATGGTCAGCGACGGCAAGCCGTCGATATGGGCCGTGATCAGATCGCCGGGCAGGACGGGACCGACGCCCGCGGGCGTACCCGTATAGATCAGGTCGCCGGCTTCCAATGTGACTTGCTTCGACAATTGCGCGATCACTTCCGGAATATTCCAGATCATCTGGCCGATATTGCCGCGCTGACGTTCGGCGCCGTTGACGGCCAGCGTGATCGCGCAGTCCTCGAAATGAGCGGGGTCGCGCACCTGCGCGATCGGCCCGCACGGCGCCGAGGCGTCGAAACTCTTGCCGACTTCCCAGGGCAAGCGCATGTCGCGGGCGTCACGCTGACGGTCGCGGCGGGTCAAATCGATGCCGACCGCATAGCCCCAGATCAGGCTATTGGCGGTCTCCACAGCAATATCGCGTCCGCCCTTGCCGAGCGCGACGACCAGCTCGACCTCGAACTGGAAATCAGACGTGAACGGCGGATAGAGAACGCGCGCACCGTCCAGCACGAGGGCATCGCGGGGCTTCTGGAAGAAGAACGGCGGATCGCGCTCGTCGGCTTCCTTCATTTCCCTGATGTGGTCGAGATAGTTGCGGCCGACGCAATAAATGCGGCGAACCGGAAAGAAGCCGCCGCCTGCGACCGCGGCTTCGGTCGCAGCTACCGTCGGCAGCGCGTGCGGAGCGCTCATGCCCTCTGGCCCTGATACCAGTTCAGGATCTGCTCGCCGTTCCAGTGCACCACGCCTTCGTGCTTGTTCACGTAGTCATAAATCTGTTCGAGATACTTGATCCGGAA
>Ga0210397_10001698_pt1 | contig 14061 bp, 13 predicted proteins | sample IncBWH2OmetaG_FD_160126 | JGI IMG/M metagenome (GOLD analysis project Ga0210397, IMG submission 160126) | Forest soil microbial communities from Barre Woods Harvard Forest LTER site, Petersham, Massachusetts, United States - Inc-BW-H-2-O ...
CCACAAGGTGTTGACGATAAGTACTGGAAACGCCGCTTCCCGCCTTCCGGAAGGAACTGCATCGCGTTTTCCGGAGTGCTGAATTACCCCCCGAACGCGGATGCGGCTCTGTTTCTAATGGATAAAATTCTTCCACTTGTAAGGCGAAAATTTCAGAGGCTGGAAGTACTGATCGTGGGCCGCGATCCTACGATGGAGTTGGTGAACGCGGCGCGGCACTATGCCGACGTAACTGTCACTGGCGCGGTCGCGGACGTCAGACCCTATCTGGAACGAGCAGACATATTTGTCGCCGCGTTGCGCTTCGCCTCAGGGGTTCAAAACAAAGTGCTTGAAGCAATGGCCATGGAAGTTCCTGTTGTCACTACTCCCGTAGTAGCTGCAGGACTCTGCGTGGATGGCATAGAACCGCCGTTGGTTATCGGTCTCAACGACGAGGAAATTGCCGACGGTATTATCAGACTCTTGATTCATCCTGAGGAGCGAGCAAGTCTCTCGGCAGCGGGACGCCAATTTGTAGAAGCTCACTGCTCCTGGTCTCACAGCGCGCAGAGGCTTGAGGGACTGTGTTTGGCAGCAGCTGGATATGTGAGAGGAACCTGCCGGCCCGATCTCATTTCTACGGGCCCATCGCTGATCTATCCAAAATAAAGTCTCTTATATAGGGGGAGAAATGAAATGCGTGTATTAATTACGGGTGGCACAGGATTTATAGGCTCTCACCTCACAGAAGCGCTGTTGTCTCGGGGTGACGAAGTTTTGATTCTTGATGACCTATCTACCGGTAGCAAGGAAAACATTCGTCACCTTACGAATGCACCTAAGCTCAGCTACTGGATTGATTCAGTGATGAACAAAGCGCTGCTGGCTGAATTGGTTGACGAAAGTGATATTGTGGTGCACCTTGCCGCAGCTGTCGGAGTGCGTCTTATCGTCGAGAGCCCGGTCCGAACGATTGAGACGAATATCAAGGGAACTGAATTGGTTCTCGAGGCCGCACTCAAGAAAAAGAAGAAGGTGTTTATTGCCTCGACGTCGGAGGTTTATGGCAAGAGTTCGCACTTTCCCTTCTGCGAAGACGGGGATCTGGTTCTAGGGCCGACCGACAAGGGTCGATGGAGTTATGCCGCCTCGAAGGCCTTGGATGAATTTTTGGCCTTGGCTTATTGGAAAGAAAAAAGACTCCCAATTACGATCGGCAGGTTCTTCAACACAATAGGGCCTCGGCAGACAGGGCAGTACGGGATGGTGGTTCCGAACTTTGTGCGGCAGGCGCTGGCAGGCGAGCCGATCACGATATTTGGTACGGGTAAACAAAGCCGCTGCTTCTGCTATGTCGGAGATACGGTAGCTGGCGTGCTGAAGTTATTGGATACTCCTGCGGCGATCGGTCAGGTTTTCAACATTGGTGGCACTCAGGAGATTTCCATCGAAGGCCTCGCCAATCTAATCAAAGTGAAGCTCAACAGCAGTTCGCCGGTTTGCTACATCCCGTATGAACAAGCGTATGAGGAGGGATTTGAGGACATGCCACGCAGAGTGCCGTCGACCGATAAGATCGAACGCTGTGTTGGATGGCACCCCACTACTTCGCTCGACACGACGATCGACCTCATTGCGGAATACTTTCGCCAGAAACAGAAGCCGCTGGCGTATCGCTCGACCACGGAAATGGGTAGCGGAACACCAGCACAACTCGAAAATCCCAAAGTTGCCGCCTGAGCCACGCAGGCGGATACGACCGAGAACACTGCGATTAGTGATCGTTGAATCGGGATCGGTGCACCCGGCGGCTCGGTGTTCTCCGGCTTTTCAGTGAATAGAAGAAAGGATAATTGGGGATGAAGGCGCCACACATTGTGCATCTCAGCACGTACCCCGCGGACGACATCCGTGTCTTTCAGAAAGCATGCAAATCAGAGGTGGCGGAAGGATACAGGGTGACGGAGATTGTTTGCGGCGTAGGCGATGAAACCGTCGATGGCGTCGAGATACGATCCATAGCTCCAGCCAAAGGACGCCTCGCGCGCATGACTGGACTCTGCTGGAGAATGTACCGGGAGGCCAGACCACAAAACGCCGACCTGTATCAGTTCCACCATCCGGATCTAATTCCTGCCGGACTACTGCTCAAACTCTCCGGTCGGAAGGTGATCTATGAACCCCGCGAATTCTTTCCTGACAAGATACTCTCGATGCGATGGATTCCAGCAAAGTTGCGTCCTGCTATTAGTGCAGCCTTTGCGCTCTATGAACGGACTACAAGCGCAATGTGGGACCATGTGATCGTGGCAGATCGCTACTCGGCTAAGGCGTTTTATGACCGGCCCGTCAGTGTGGTCCCTAACTATCCGTTGCTTGTTTCTGTAGAACTCCCGATGAAGCAAAACAACAAGCGCAAGCTGATCTACGTCGGCGGATTGTCGGAGGACCGTGGCCTCTTGGTGATGGTCAAAATCGCGGAACTACTGCGGGATCACAACGTTGAACTAGAGCTCATGGGAAAATTCGCATTTCCTGAGGATGAAAGACGTATCGTTTCCTCGCCTAATGTTCGATATCTCGGGAACCAAAGCCTGCGGGCGGTGTACCAGCGTCTCGTTGAAGCGGACCTCGGCCTATTACTTCTTCAGCCAGTGCCTGCGTACACATACGCAGGCGAAAACACCCTCAAGCTATTCGAGTATATGTGGTGTGGGCTTCCGCTGGTCTCTTCCGATTTTCCGAATCTGACAGAAATTATCGAGGCAGCGCAGTGCGGAATCTGCATAGATCCATGCAACGCGGAACGGGCCGCAGGGGCAATTTTGGACTTGCTTGACCAACCGGAACTGCGTCAGAAGATGGGAGACAACGGCCGCAACGCGGTCCACCAAGCCTACAATTGGCCCGCCGCGAGCAAAGTTATGAGTCAGGCATACAAGAACGTACTTAGCGGCAACCACTCCTCGGTCGAACCTTTGCCGTTATGGATCAAAGAGCCGGTTGAGGCTGCTCCATGAGTCACCGGCACCGACAAATAGTTACGAGTATTTACCTCTTCGTGACAGATAATGAAGGACCGCTGCCTGGGGCTAATTCAAGGGTAGCCGCATGGTGAAACACCAGATGAACTGTATGCAGCGAGTCTTGGTTCTCGCGCCACATACAGACGACGCCGAGCTAGGCTGCGGAGGCACGATTGCTAGATTTCTCAGGGATGGCGGAGACGTTTTCGTGGCAGCTTTTTCCACGGCCGAGGAATCTCTCCCCCCGGGAGCGACGCCAACCCGGCTTCGCGACGAATTTCTGTCTGCCATGCAGGTGTTGGGAATACCGCCGGACAAGACATTTGTATTCGGGTACCCGGTTCGCCGCCTGTCCTATTTCCGCCAGGAACTTTTGGAAGAGTTAGTAAAACTGCGAAGACAAGTCAATCCAAATATGGTCTTTCTCCCCTCCGTCAGCGATTTACATCAGGATCACCAGGTGCTCAATGCAGAAGGGTTGCGTTGCTTCAAAGACATGACCCTCTGGGGGTACGAACTACCGTGGAATAATATTGGGTTTCCAGCACAGGCATTTGTCACTCTGGAGCCCTGCGATCTCAAGTCGAAATGGGAAGCCCTCCAGGCATATAAGTCGCAGTTTGAGCTTGCCCGCCCATACTTCTCATGGGAGTTCATCGAAGGTCTAGCGCGAGTGCGCGGAGTGCAAGTGAAGGCACCTTACGCGGAAGCCTTCGAAGTAATGAGGCTAAAATGGTAGAAAAAACAACCATAGATGAATCATGCCAACGTTCCGCAATCTGTGACCGGGATGCCGCCGAGGGTACGATCGCCGCTATTCACCAGCCGAACTACATACCCTGGCTCGGTTACTTCTTCAAGATTGCCCATGCGCATAAATTTGTTTTCCTGGATATAGTAAGTTACCCGTGCAACAGTTTCGTGAACCGAAATTATATAAAGACTCCAAAAGGTCCGGCGTGGCTAACCATCCCCGTACTTACAAGCGGCCGGTTTGGCCAGCTAATAAGGGAAGTGGAAATCCATAATCTTCACAACTGGGCAGAGCGGCATTTGAGAATTCTCCGGAGCAATTACGGCAGGGCGCCATATTTCAAAGAAACATTTGCTTTGCTCGAGCCCCACTACTGCTGCAATAGAGGAGAAAGATATCTGACGGAGTTCAATATCGGTGTAATCTGCTCAATCGCAAGGTACCTAGGCATAGGTTCGCAGTTTTTGCGCGCGAGTGAACTGAGTGTTTCGGGTCAGAAGACCGACCTGATTGTGGATATATGCCGAACCATCGGAGCAACGACATACCTGGCTGGAACGGGGGGAGCTATGTCTTATCAGGAAGATGCGAAATTGGAAGACGCCGGAATTGCTCCTGTGTACTCTCCCTTCTCTCAAAAAAGATATACCCAGTTATTTGGCGATTTCGTTGGAAACCTATCTATTGTCGACGTGTTGATGAACTGCGGCCAACTAGGGGCAAGAGAATTGTTAGATATCGAGCCCGACCAGGGGTAAGACCTTTTCGACGCGGCCGAGAACTAAGTCCAGTCCAATAGCCAACTTATTCGGAGCATCTCTGGTGCGAGTCTGGCTCGTAAATCATTACGCTCTTCCGCCGTCAGAACCGGGCGGAACCCGACACTATGCTCTGGCCCGAGAACTGATCCGTAGCGGGCATGATGTCTTGGTAATCGCCTCCACCTTCAATCACGCTTCGGGCAAGCAGATTCGTTTCACGCAAGGAAAACCAAGCACAATCGTTCAGTTTGGTGAGGTTCCCTTTCTGCTACTGCGCGTACCCGCTTATCACCACAACATGGCCCGGCTGTGGAACATGTTTGTTTTTGCTTTCCGGGTGTGGTGGGGCGTGGGCACCCAGGGAATGAATAAGCCGGACATAGTAATCGGCTCGTCGCTTACCTTGTTTGCGGCCTTTGCTGCAGCGCGGCTCGCCAGACGGCTGCATGTCCCTTTCGTCTTGGAAATACGCGATCTCTGGCCCCAGACTCTTATTGACATGGGTATGCACCGGCGCCACCCGGCGGTAATCGGGTTTGGCATCATCGAGCGATTTCTGTATCGCAATTCGGACAAGATAGTTACTCTCTTGCCGAATGCCTCAGCCCACATAGTTCCCAAGGGGGCCCGATTGAGCGACATCACTTGGATCCCCAACGGCGTGGACGTGGACCTGATACCGGATTCACCGATTCCGCCACCGTGTAATGTCTTCACTGTGATGTACCTAGGATCTCATGGCTTATCCGATGCGCTGGACCCGGTGCTTGATGCAGCTGCCATTCTAAATAGGAAAGTCCAAGGTCGCTTCTGTTTTCGGTTTGTCGGAGATGGCCCGAACAAACGTGACCTGCAGCGACGAGTTCAAACTGAGGCCATCGCCAACGTGGTGTTTAGCGACCCTGTACCGAGGCATGAAGTCTTCTCTAAATTGCAGGAGGCTGACGCATTCATCATTACCACGAAGAAAACCGATCTATACCGGTACGGCATAAGCCCAAATAAACTTCACGAATACATGGCCGCTGGCCGCCCCACTATCTTCGCGGGAAATTCGCACAATAATCCTATTACCGAAGCGGAAGCAGGCATTACCGTCCCACCGGCGGATCCTAGAGCCATTGCCTCGGCGATCGAGACTCTGGCCGCTATGCCCGTGGATGAAAGACGGGAGATGGGGTTGCGCGCTCGGCAATACATAGAGAAGCACCACAATTTCACTGGGCTTGCACGCCGCCTCGAGTGGGTGCTGCAGAGTGCTCTTGCTTCTCCCGGACAAGAAAATAACGAAACCCTGAATATCGATGGCGATCGTTCTGTCCCCTTGGAGGTGAAAAGTGCTCACCTCCGATAGACCCCGAAAGATCATAGTCAACGCTGACGACTTCGGTATGAGCGCGGAGGCCAACAGAGCCATCATAGAAGCATTCGAAGAAAACTTAATCTCAAGTACCACTCTTATGACAAATATGCCCGGTTTTGTCGAAGCCTGTGAATTGGCACATCGCCATCGACTCTCGGGCAAGATCGGAGTGCACTTGAATCTGACCTCAGGATATCCATTGTCAAACCCCATTCGGCAATGCTCGCGGTTTTGCGATGTAAGTGGGATGTTTCTGAGGAGGCACACTAGATTTTGGTTATCGAAGGAGGAAAGGCTTGCCTTGGAAACCGAGATAGAGGCACAAGTCAAAGCCTGTCTGGATCGCGGGTTGTATCCGACGCACTTGGATTCTCATCATCATGTTCACACAGAGTGGGCTATTGGAGCGTCTGTCATCACTGTTGCACGTCTGTACGGGATAAAGGCTGTCCGATTGTCCCGTAACTGCGGCCCTGGAATTGATCTTGTCCGCAGGCTCTACAAATGGGCGTACAACACTAGGCTACGGAGGCACGGCCTGGCGAAAACCCAATATTTTGGCTCCGCTGCAGACGTGCAAGATATTCTTTCGATCGCATCGGGCGATATCGAAGTCATGGTGCATCTTACTTCCGAAGACTCCAAAACAAATATCGATTACAGAGAGGAGTTCGGAATTAAGGGTCGGGTTACCGCACATCAACTCGCGAGCTACTCCTGAAGGGTGTTAGATCGACATGCTATTTGCGGCAACAAGAAGCTCAGGGTTTCTAAAGTGAGCTAAAGACGAGAGGCCGATAAGAAGTCTCGAACGATGAAAAACAGCAATCATCTCGTCAGTGGGCGAATACGGAATTCCGTTTGTATCTCGAGGACCATAAGCGCGTGCGCAGCCTCAGTAACGCTCCTGATCTACACAGCGATGTCTGCATTGGTCTTGTTGGGCCAGGTGCCCGACGCTGCGAAGAAACTGAACAGAGACTTCTACATATCTGCCGACGGCAGCGATTCTAACCTCGGCACTGAGGCAGCACCGTTCTTGAGCTTTAAGAAAGCCGATTCTGTAGTTCAGCCTGGCGGCACTGTCTATGTGGAGCCTGGAATCTACGTTGGGTACACAGCTCTCAACACGATCCGGATTGCGACCAGCGGATCCGAATCGGCTCGGATACGTTGGATTGCGAAGACGAAGTGGGCAGCTCGAATTGTCGGGCACGTAAATCCGGCCAACGATCTTGGCTGGGGGGTGGTAATTTCAGGGGATTATGTTGATTTGGTCGGCTTCGACGTGACGAGCGATGCCAACATGGGTGTGTGGGTGCTGGGGACTCATGTGCGCGTCATCAGCAACCATGTCCACGATATTCCTGGACAGCGCGGTTGTACAAGCTACGGTGCCAGTGGGGTTGAGCAGGGCAACTACGCCGGTGGCTACATGGAAGTGATTGCCAACGTAGTACACGACGTCGGCGCAGGAGGCCCCGGAAGCTGCAATAAATACCATGGCATCTACCTGGCAGCGTCCTTCGACACTGCTGTCAACAACATCAGCTATCACAATGCCTCCAAAGGTATCGGCACCTGGCACGCCGCGAATCACAACACGATCAGTAATAACACCCTCTTTGACAACGATGTAGGTATCCTCGTTGGAGCTGGTGACTCGCCCTGCCATCAAACCTGCTCCGCGGACTATGTGGTTGTCTCCAATAACATCATGTACCACAATAAGACCATTGGATTCTGGCAGTACTCCAAAGTCGGACCGCACAATATCTACACTAACAATCTGGCGTTTGCTAACCGCGTTCGAAACGTGCTGCTTCAAGGTAATTGCGGCAACGGCGCATTTGCGGCTTGTAATTCATTCGATAAAGCTGTTTTTGCAGATCCGCAATTTATGAATTCTACAGGCAGTTTCTTCACTGGAGACTACCACTTGAAGGAAGTTAGCCCCGCATTAAAGGCCGGCACACTCATTGGTGCTCCCCCGACCGACTTCGATGGCAGGTCTCGCGCGGAGGCCTTCGCTCCCGATCTTGGCGCTTATCAATCTGAGGAGCAACTGGCGAAGAAGAAAAATCCGAACTGAACCAGACATGACGAGGGTTATAAGGAGGTCTAACCTCAAATGAAACGTATCGCAATCATAGGTGCAGGGGGATTTGCCCGCGAAGTGGCGTGGTTGCTCGAAGACATTTCCACCGCGACCAGCGAAGAGGCCTCGAAGTACACAACAGTCGGTTTTCTGGTGAGCGACGTGAGCCGAATGGGATCTCACGACAGTGAGATCTTGGGAGATTTCTCGTGGCTTGAATTAAACCATGTTGACGCATTGGCGATGGGAATCGGCACCCCCGCCATAAGGCTTAAACTTGCTAAAGAACTCAAAGAGAGATTTCCGCACATTCCATGGCCGGCACTTATCCATCCCAGCGTCAAGTGGGACAGACGAACTATGCAGCTCGGCGAAGGCGTAATCATCTGCGCTGGCAGCATAGCAACCGTGAATGTTCGGTTTGAGCCCTTCTGCCTTGTCAATCTGTCGTGTACGATCGGCCATGAGGCTGTGATCGGAGGCGGTTGCGTGCTTAATCCAACGGTCAATATCTCAGGTGGAGTTGAACTGGGAGACGGCGTGCTTGTAGGTACTGGGGCGCAGGTCTTGCAGTACTTGAAAATTGGCGATGGTGCACAGATTGGTGCAGGAGCGGTAGTGAACAAGAATGTCAACCCGGACACAACAGTGGTTGGCGTTCCTGCCAAAGAGTTGGTTAAAAAGGCGCCGGTTGAGGCTATGGCGGCCACTGTCACTTCGGCCGCGTGAATCGCCTCGTGCCGAACGAGTCAACAGAGCTTTACAGAACCAGGCTAGTGCGACAAGACTAGTGCGACAACAAGAACGACGCCTCAGATGACTGCCATGGCTCCAGTAGAACCTGTTCGGACCTACAAATTAAAACGGGTATTCGATTTGAGTGTCGGCGTTACTGCGCTCATCCTGATGTCCCCGCTTATTCTGTTGGTTGGGTTGTTGGTGACAGTATTTCTGGGTAAGCCGATTCTGTTTCGGCAGCAACGCCCTGGATTGAACGGAAAGCCCTTTACATTGTTGAAGTTTCGGACCATGAAGGAATTTGTCGGGTCAAACGGGAAGCCGATGCCGGACAGTGTTCGCGTAACTTCGTTTGGGCGCTTTCTTCGTAGTACCAGCCTGGATGAGCTACCCGAATTGATCAATGTGGTGCGCGGAGAGATGAGCATTGTTGGTCCCCGACCGCTTCTCGTTCGTTACCTGGACCGCTATTCTCCCTTTCAGATGCGCCGTCATGCGGTGCTCCCCGGCATCACGGGGTGGGCTCAAGTTAATGGCAGGAACTCGGTAAGTTGGGATCAGAAATTCGCGATGGATGTTTGGTATGTGGACAACCACACCTTGTGGCTTGACTTGAAGATCATTGCTCTGACTATCTGGGCGATCGCGAAACGAGACGGAATTGACCAACCTGGCGCCGTTGGAGCTTTAGAGTTCCTGGGCAACGACACCATGGAAACACTTCCAGGATCGGATGTCACTGTGTCTTGTGATGCAAACGAGCCCGGCCTCGTAGGGGCAGGCCAGGTTGACGGAAAGCCCTAACGGACCGAGATATCCCGATAACAAAAAATATGGCCCGCTGAGCCCGATTGCTGGTCGGGCATAACTTAAACGTGTGCCCTAATGCAGACGTGTTGTTTGCCAGAGTAACTATCGAAGCTGCTCAAACCAAGGAGGTAAGTAATGGAAAGCAAAGCAACAAAACCCATCTCTGCAGAAATGTTCCCCGGACCGGGCTTTCGCGTGAAAGCAGAGTTTCATCGTTTGGATTCGGATCTTATGGAGCAATTTACAGAATTTGCAACTCCGGACATCTCTGACATGCTCAACCGCATGTACGCCATGGATCCTGGGATCGTCCGCATGACTGGAAACTATCACCGACTGTGCGGACCCGCTTGTACCGTCAAGGTGTTTCCTGGGGATAATCTGATGGTGCATAAGAGCCTCGACGTGGCCAGGCCCGGCGACATCGTAGTCATCGATGCCCACGCTTCTACCATGAATGCAGTGCTCGGTGACCTGGTATCAACCAAGTCGAAACATCGCGGCATAGCCGGCTTCGTCGTAGATGGATTCATTCGTGACTTGCCGGACATTCTCGCATTGGACTTCCCAATATTTGCACGAGGTACGACGTCCATCGGGCCTCTCCATCGCGGACCGGGTGAGATCAATTACCCGATCTGCTGCGGCGGTATCGTGGTGAATCCGGGAGATGTCATCGTTGCAGACGGTGCGGGCATTGTCGTTATTCCACAGGAGATTGCATCCGACCTGGTGAAAAGACTGCGTAGCCACAAGGCGAGTCAGGCGGCGTATCTCGCAAGCGTCAAGCGTGGCGATTTTTCAAACGATTGGGTCGACAGAGTCCTCATGAACGCTGGATGTACTGTCACTTCTGCGGAAGTAGAAGTAGCGGCCTAAAGAACTCGGAGGAAGTTCCGATGTATCCGCTAATCTACCGACCAGGTGTGATCAAAATGCTCTACCTTGGGTACCGCTTGAAAGAAGCGTACCGCGTGCGGCGTGCAGATACTCACTTAGCTCTCGCATATCGATCTAAGTTTTATAACGAACTATGGCGTGATGCCGCATCTCAGATTGGGGCCAGCATCGAGCCATTGGGAAATGAGATTCTGGAGATCAGGCTTGGCCAAAACCGCACGCGTGTTCAGCAGAACACGACGTCCATCGACCGTGTCATCGATGTTGCAATGACAGTCAACAAGCCCTTGGTGCACCGTTTGCTGGCCGAGCATCGATTGCAAACGCCCGCGTGTTGTGAATTTACGATGAACGAGATTGCCAAAGCCGTCGCTTTTGTCGACAGCGTCGCAACCAAGTGCGTTGTAAAACCTGCGAACGGTGGCGGAGGCCGAGGAGTGACGACTGGTGTCACTGGGAGGCTGGACGTGATTCGTGCCGCTGCAAGCGCAGCAGTCTATGGTTCAGACCTCATGGTGGAACGGCAAGTGCCGGGCGACGTCTATAGACTGCTCTACCTCGACGGCGCACTGATGGATGCGGTTCTTCGAAAACCATCTGCCGTGGTAGCCGATGGCAAATCTACCGTTCGCGAATTGATTCACTTCGAAAATGAGGTCAGGCTGAAGACAGGGCCGAACCTTGCGCATGCCCTTATTTTGATCGACATGGACGTGCGACGGACACTCTCGAATCAGGGTTTGACACTCTCTTCTGTGCCAAAGGAGGGCGTAGAGGTCGTGCTTAAGCAGGTTATCAACGACAACTCGCGAAATGACAATGTATCGGCATCGCACCTGGTATGTAAGTCAATCATTGAAGATGGCGCAGCGGCCGTAGCGGCCGTCGGAGTACGACTTGCGGGCGTCGATGTGATCACGCCCGATCCCGGTATACCCTTGGCCGAGGCGGGCGGCGTAATTCTGGAGGTCAACACAACACCCTCGTATCACCACCACTATTACAAGCGGGACGGGAGTTATCCTGTCGCCGTCCATCTATTGCCATTTCTGCTCGCTAACAGCGTAGCGGAACCACACCCCTCAGTCGCATGAGACAGGAGCTCGACATGCCAAAAATGTTTAACTTTGACGCAGACAGTTATGCCGACGAATTTGCGGAGCACGGGTATGTTCACATCTCGGAGGGACTGCCAGAGGAGTTTCATACCAGGCTGATTAAGTACGTCGAAGATTCCTTCGACAAAAAACACCTAAAAGAGTTTGCACGCGGCGATAAGCAGCAAGCGATGTTCGAATTTCTTGAGCCTGAACACTATGATGAATTGCGCGAGATCGTCGCGGCAGTTTGCAGGGTTGAACCGAGCAGCCTGACCTTGTCGGAGCGCCACATCAAAGAGTATGAGCCCGGTGCTGATCCATACCCGCTTGGTCACAAAGACCGCTTTGGCTCCGAAATCGCCGTCGGCTTTTCGATCCGTGTGCCAGAGGGTTCCACGCTGGTCATGTACCCCGAACATGATGTCAGCGTCAACCCATTCAACTCCACTATAGAGTTGCGCTCCAGCTTCTCTCCGTACACTCTTCCAGATGCTGCGTTGAAGGAAGCACCTCGAGTGGAAATACAGGACCGGCCGCGTGATGTGCAGATCTTCCGGGGAAACGCGATCTGGCATCTGCGCAAACATGGTGCTGGGACCATCGTGCTGTACTTGAAGTTGAATACTTATAACTGCGACACACTCGGAGAGGATCCGCACAGCGCCGAGATACGGCAATCTACCCTTTCCATCGTGGACTCCCCGCCCTCCATGTGGGCGGCCACCATACCAGTGATTGGCAGACGTGTAGATTACGTCCATCGCCGTTATAGCCGCGATTGGAGCGAACTGTTCGGTGTGGTCATCCACGGACAACCACACGCCACCATCACCGAGGCTGAATTTGAGGCACTGCGCTCGATGGATGGAAAGCGAACCGTGACTGAAATTGCCTCTCAGATGGAACGGTCGGGCAAAGTCAAAGATCCACACGAGGCCATTCGGCAGTTAGCCCATCGCGGCATTGTCGACCTCTTCGCAAGGCCTATCGCAATGGGGCAGGCAGGTCGCAGAGCCCTTGCCCAAGTAGCGTGATCATATGCAACCCGAAGTCGAAAACGAGAGAATCAGGTTGCAAAAAGCCAAGATACCACCAGCCATCATTCTTGGGGGGGACATTGGATCCCTTTCGATCGCGAGAAGTTTGGGGGCTGCTGGCATACAGGTTTACGCCATCAACTATCCGCAGGCAGAGGTCAGATACTCCCGGTTCTGTAATTGGATCGATATACCTAAAAGCAGCGCAAACGCATCAGATGCCTGGGCAGCGTACCTCCTCGCAGAGGAGTCCGATTCTCTGAGAGGTGCGGTTCTACTGGCAGCGAGCGATGAGGCAGTTGAGCTTATCGTCGATCATCGGGAATCGCTCTCTGAAAAATTTATGCTCGACTTGTCGAACCCCGCGGCACAGCTTTGCATGCTCGACAAGCTCTGCACATACCGCGCCGCACAGGCTGCAGGGGTGCCTACCCCGAAGTTCTGGGTGGCTGATACACGGGAACAGCTTGAAAAGCTTGAGCACGAATTAGTGTTCCCCTTGGTTCTCAAGCCGATCCACGGTCACAGATTCGCCAGGAAATTCTCTGGATCATATACGGTTGCACACTGCTTCGACGATTTGCTTGATGCCTTTGATACGGTCTGTTGCGCGGGTATCCGTACGTTTCTTGTCGAGATGATTCCCGGATCGGACGATAAGCTGTCCAGCTATTACACGTACCTGAATGAGAATGGGGATAACCTGGTCGATTTCACGAAGCGGGTCATTCGAAGATATCCCATGAATATGGGTGGATCGACCTACCACATAACTGACTATGTGCCTGACATTCAAAAGCTGGCGCTCGCACTCTTCCGCCAGGTTGGGCTGCGTGGCGTTGCAAACGCTGAATTCAAGATGGATGAGAGGGATGGCAAGCTTAAGCTGATCGAATGTAATGCGCGTTTTACCGCAGCAGATTGCTTGCTCGTCTCTAGCGGATTAAACCTTCCATTGTTGGTATTCAACAAGCTGACAGGTCGCTCACCTGAGGCACCATCGAGTTACAGGAGTGGGATGCGGCTGTGGAAGCCGGTGGGGGACTTTGCCGCATTCAGACAGCTGAACAAAATGGGGCTGCTAACGTTCAGTGAATGGGTGCGCAGTATCATGCACCCGCAGATATTCCCAATCTTCCGATGGAACGATCCAGTGCCTGCGATTGTCAGCACTGCGCGTCTGGTTCGTTATGCTGCGTTTCGCCTTTTTCTCTCGAAGCCAGGCACGATAGCTGATGCTGCGGCGCCGGTGCACTTGCCGCAACCTTCACCTTCGCTTTCGACTACGAGAGCCACATCTCAACCCGATCGTGGAGTTACATCGTAAGTAGGAATCCGGACGGAGTCATGGACAAAAACCAACGCCAGGACACAATAGGCATTCTGTACCCAGGCGAAATGGGAGCAAGCTTCGGGAAGTTGCTGTGCGATGCTGGCTTTCGCGTCGTCACAACAACGGAGGGCAGGAGTGTTCGCACGCATCGCCTTTGTC
>Ga0210397_10001699_pt1 | contig 14060 bp, 16 predicted proteins | sample IncBWH2OmetaG_FD_160126 | JGI IMG/M metagenome (GOLD analysis project Ga0210397, IMG submission 160126) | Forest soil microbial communities from Barre Woods Harvard Forest LTER site, Petersham, Massachusetts, United States - Inc-BW-H-2-O ...
AACGAGGACGAGGACGACGAGGACAGTGGGGCGACGGGCGGATCAACCCCGCTGCGAGAAGCTTGAATTTACCTCATTGACCCTGGCCGATGTTGAGGGCCTTGAACAATGGTGCCACATAGTTGATTTCCTGGCCCGAGGTCGGTGTCGTGCGGCTGATGAAGTCGAAGATCGCGCCGTCCTTCAGTCCATAGTTGGCGATCCGTCGCACCTGGCGCTTCTTGTCGAAATAGATCGCGATGACACGCTGGTCGACGATCTTGTCGTTCATGAACGCGATCGGCCGTTCGGAGCGCTGGGAAATGTAATAGAAAACCTCGCCGTTGAGGGTTGCGACCGTGGAGGGTGTCCCCATCACGATGAGCACCTGATCCTGGCTCGCCCCGATCGGTATTTGCTCAAGCGCGCCCGGTGCCAGGACGTAGCCTTTCTGGAACTGCTCGCCGCAGCCGCTCAGCACGGCACACGCCAAGGTGATCGCCGCGACCATTCGCAGGCGGCGCCAGGTGGCCGCAGGGCCAAGCCGAGAACACGTATGACTGGGTTCGATCATGCCGGAAACGGTCCCATCCCCTTGCGTCACCCGACGCGTTGACGTACCGGGCGCGACGTACGATTGCAATAGAAGCGGGCCCGGAGGGCTCGCTTGCGGAACCCACAATGCTTTGGCCCTTCAATCACTTCAGGAAATCCCGGACGCCCCTGCACGGCACCATTGAGGCCATCTATGGCATGATCGTGACGCAAGCGCGAGAACCGTCGTTCTACCGGGATCTGGGTGTACCGGACACAGTTAATGGTCGTTTCGATGTCCTGGTGCTGCATTTATGGATGATTTTGCGGCGGTTGAGGACCACCGGCAGCGGTACGACCATCTCTCAGGCGCTCTTTGACCGGTTTTGCGAGGACATGGATGCCAATCTGCGAGAGATGGGCGTCGGCGATCTCGCGGTTCCCAGGAGAATGCGGAGCTTCGGAGAAGCCTTCTACGGGCGCTGCGCGGCCTACGACGTGGCTTTTGCATCGACCAAGGAACCGCTCGCGCAGGCCTTGTGCAGGAATATCCTCGACGGAGAGGGCATGGAAAACGCCCGACGGCTTGCCACTTATGTCGAAAGTGCGATTGAAGGTTTGACCAATCTCGACGAGGCAACGATCTTTGGCGCGGCCTGGAAGTTTCCCTGCCCGGTGCAGTCGGGCAATGAGAGCGACGGGCAGAAACGGCTGGAAGGATGAACACGAAAGATCCCTGGAGCGTCCCTGTCACGGTCGCGCAAATACCGGACACCGGCTTGCACAGCGAATTCGAGGCTGATCGAGCCGAGCGAGAGGCGATGGCCGAGGTCGCAGGTTTGCGCAATGTTTTGTCGGCGAGCGCCTCGCTCGATCTGATGCTCAAGCGTGGCGATCGCGTCCATGTGACGGGCCGGGTGCGGGCACGGATTGGCCAGACCTGCGTGGTCACGCTCGATCCGATAGAGAGCGAAATCGACGAAGACATTGATTTAATGTTCGCTCCGCCTGAGCAGATTTCTCAGCTCTCCGATCTGGTCGAGGAGGCTGCCGAGAGCGATACCGAAATTCCGGATCCGCCGGAGCCGATCATCAATGGCGTGATCGATCTTGGCCGGCTCGCCACCGACGCGTTGTTCCTTGCGGTGGATCCGTACCCGCGCAAGCCCGGCGCGGTTTTTGAACCGCATGTGGAGGCCGCCGATCCCGAGGATCACCCGTTTGCGGCGCTCAAGGCGCTGCGCGGTGATTCCAACCCACCGGGCTCCGGGAAACAGCCCAAGACGCCCGACCGCGGCAAGGACGGCTAGTTCGCGCAAAGGACCCTGCGCCGCGGACCCGATTTCGGGGGCTCGTTCGAAATCTCCATTAGTGTGTTGAATTATTTGGTTTTATTCACATATTCCGGTTCTGCCCCGGCGCCGATCGGCCCGTAAAAGGACATGGTGAAGAGGTTGTGTCGGGACGGGGAAACGCTATTGTCGCGGCCCGGCCGGGGTACAGCGTGGCGCTTGGCCGATTGCCGCAAACCGCGGCGATTTCCGCGGCCCAATATTTTAAGCCCGCAAGAGAGTAGGTTTCCGGGACGTTCATGCCTCAAAAGGTTCGAATCGCGCTTGACGCCATGGGTGGCGACGTCGGCGCATCCGTCGTCATTCCCGGCGCCGCGATTTTTTTGACACGACATCCTGACGCCGAATTCCTGCTGTTCGGCGATCGTGCAGTCATCGAGCCGCAACTGGCGCATCATGCCGGATTGAAGAAGGTAGCCCGCATTATTCATACCGATGTTGCCGTGAGCATGCACGACAAGCCGAGCCAGGCGTTGCGCCGTGGCCGCAAGATCGGCGCGCGCGCCTCCTCGATGTGGCTTGCGATCGAATCCGTGAAAAAAGGCGAGGCCGATGTCGCGGTTTCCGCCGGCAACACAGGCGCCCTGATGGCGATGGCGCGGTTCTGCCTGCGCACGCTGCCCGGCGTCGACAGTCCGGCGATCGCCGCCGTTTGGCCCACGATGCGCGGCGACTCGGTCGTGCTTGACCTCGGTGCGACCATCGGAGGGGATGCGCGGCATCTGGTGACGCTGGCGGTGCTCGGCAGCGCCATGGCGAGCGTGCTGTTCAATCTCGAGAGGCCGACCGTCGGCCTGCTCAATATCGGGGTCGAGGAAATCAAAGGACGCGAGGAAATTCGGGAAGCCGCCGAACTGTTGCGCGCGATGAATCTGCCCCAGCTCGAATATGTCGGTTTCGTCGAAGGCGATGGGATCGGCCAGGGCGCCGCCGACGTCATCGTCGCCGAAGGCTTCAGCGGCAATATCGCCTTGAAAGCGGCCGAGGGCACCGCGCGCCAGATTAACGAATTCCTGCGCGGCGCGCTCTCGCGCAGCCTTATCTCCAAAATCGGTTATTTGCTCGCCAAAAATGCTTTCAAGGCGCTGCGCGACAAGCTCGATCCCAACAAATCCAACGGCGGCGTGATGCTCGGTCTCAAAGGCGTGGTCGTCAAAAGCCACGGCGGAACCGACGCCGAAGGCTTTGCCTACGCCGTCGATGTTGGCTATGAGATGGTCCGCTACGACCTCATCAACAAGATCATTCAGATGCTCAACCGCGACGGCAGCGCGCTTGCCCAAGCGCCGACCGCTCAGGAGGCTGTCTCGTGACTGCACTACGCTCGGTCGTGCTCGGCTGCGGCGCTTATTTGCCGGAGCGGATCCTGACCAATGCTGAACTGGCACAGCGCATAGACACTTACGACGAGTGGATCGTGCAGCGCACCGGCATTCGCCAGCGCCATATTGCTGCCGAGGGCGAATTCACCTCGCACCTTGCGATTCATGCCGCGCGATCGGCGCTCGCGGATGCGAAAGTGGATGCACAGTCGATTGATCTCATTGTGCTGGCGACCTCGACGCCCGACAGCACCTTCCCGGCGACGGCGGTAACGGTCCAGGACGGACTTGGGATTCACCACGGCGCAGCGTTCGATCTGCAAGCGGTCTGCTCGGGATTTGTCTTCGCGCTCGCCACCGCTGATAATTTCCTGCGTACCGGCTCGTTCAAGCGCGCGCTGGTGATCGGCGCGGAGACGTTCTCACGCATTCTTGACTGGAGCGACCGCGGCACCTGCGTGCTGTTCGGTGACGGCGCGGGCGCCGTCGTGCTCGAGGCCCAGCCGCAGCCGGGGCTGTCCTCAGATCGTGGCGTTTTGACCACCCATTTGCGCTCCGACGGGCGGCACAAATCGAAGCTCTATGTCGACGGCGGCCCATCCTCGACGCGCACGGTGGGTTACCTGCGCATGGAGGGCCGTGAAGTGTTCAAGCACGCGGTGGGCATGATCACCGACGTGATCGTCGATGCCTTCGAGGCCACGGGCACGAGCGCAGACGACCTCGACTGGTTCATACCCCACCAGGCCAACAAGCGAATCATCGATGCTTCGGCCCATAAGCTGCATATTGCGCCGCAGAAAGTCGTGCTCACAGTGGATCAGCACGGCAACACCTCCGCCGCCTCGATTCCGCTGGCGCTGTGCGTTGCGGTCGCGGACGGACGCGTGAAGAAGGGGGATCTGGTCCTGTTCGAAGCCATGGGAGGCGGTTTCACATGGGGTTCGGCGCTGGTGCGCTGGTGAGCGGGTGCTTAAAATTGGATATAGTTTACCTGCCTTCTTTCATGCTAATGCATTGATGTGCGCTGTTGACCGTCGGTGGTTAAGCTCTTAATTTCAGATACGAATTGATCTTGTTCGCCGTGAGGGGCAGGCGATGAGTGGAACCGGAAAAACCGTCACACGTGTCGATCTGTGCGAAGCCGTCTACCAGAAGGTGGGCTTATCGCGCACGGAATCATCTGCGTTTGTCGAGCTTGTATTGAAGGAGATTACCGATTGCCTTGAGAAGGGCGAGACGGTGAAGCTCTCTTCATTCGGCTCGTTCATGGTTCGCAAGAAGGGACAGCGGATCGGCCGCAATCCGAAGACCGGCACCGAGGTGCCGATCTCGCCGCGTCGCGTGATGGTGTTCAAACCATCGGCCATCCTGAAACAGCGAATCAATGGCCACAAAACCGGCAACGGCGAAGGTTAGGGCGGACAGTTCGGTCCTTTCACCGGAGCGAGCGAAAGAGGAGGGGAGCGTTTGGACAAGGCGCCGGATGCGTTCCGAACCATCAGCGAGGTCGCCGAAGACCTCGATATTCCCCAGCACGTGCTGCGTTTCTGGGAGACGCGGTTTTCTCAGATCAAACCGATGAAGCGGAGCGGCGGACGCCGCTATTATCGCCCCGATGATATCGATCTTTTGCGGGGCATCCGCCGTCTGCTCTACGGCGAGGGTTACACCATTCGCGGCGTGCAGCGCATTCTTAAAGAACACGGCATCGCCTCGGTGCAGCGGCTGGCGGATGCGTCCGCAGTAGCCTCGTTCGGCGCAATCGAAGAGGTCATCGGGCAAAGCATCCTCGAGGATGACGACGCGGCGACTCCAGCCGATCTCGATGACGATGATTATGAAAGCGCCGAGGAGAGCGGGGTTCCCCGCCTGGCCCGCCGTGCCCGAAACCTCGAGGCTGATGGCGAGGATTTTGACGAAGACGCGATCCCGGGCGTGGTCGAACTGTCACCCGCATTTGACGCGGTACGCCTCAAGGCCGTGCTGGAGGATCTGATCGCCTGCCGGCAAATGCTCGATGCGGTGCTCAAGGACGGTTGAGGGGTCCGAACCGGATCGTCGACCCGCTGGGGGCTGCCGCGTGTGGCCCATCGCCTGTCTTGCGCGCCGGCCTGATCGAAGCTAAGGGAACGGCAACGGAGCGTGGCGCAGCCCGGTTAGCGCACTAGTCTGGGAGACTAGGGGTCGCGAGTTCAAATCTCGCCGCTCCGACCAGTTAGATCAAACTTAGATGGTTTTGAGTGTCAAATCTTCCCTAGCATTGCCGTCGGGAAGACCATGGGAAGCGACGAATGTCGCGGCGTGAACTTTGGCGAGGGAGTTTTGACCCTCTCGCCCACTATTTTTTCTGCATAGTGATTTTTGAGGTTTGTATGTCTGCCCACCGATATCGCCAGTTAGCCAAGGAGTGCCTTGACCGGGCTACTCATGCTCGAACGCCGGAAGATCGCGATGCTTGGCTATTGATTGCCGAAGATTGGCTTAGGCTCGCCGTGGAATTTGACGCGGCGGCAGATCAGACGAGCGTGAGCGCAGGACTAGTTCCCTAGCGATAGATCAAGATCGGGCTAGCTGCTGACCTTTGCGCACGTCCCACGTTGCTGGCGCATGCCAAGGGGCTTGCACCAAAGTCCATTCGCCGCAGATACGCCATGGCAGAGGCGACAATCGTGCTACCGCATCCAAGCCGCGAAAACCCACGGGGAAATCTGCGGGTCTGAGCGATCCACCAGCGGCGCGCGTCGGTGGGAGTCTCGTAGATCGGGAACGTCTCGTCGTCAGCGATCAGCGCAGCCATGGCTGGCGCGACTAGCCCTGGACGTGCGCACCTTGATCTCCCGTCATTTCGGGAACGTGCCGCCGTGGCATCTTGGCAATCGTCCTCCCATCCTCCTTCGCTGCCAGCGGCAGCATCCTCGGGCATGCCATCGTTTGGCATCGGCCGCGAAACGATATCGGGGAACCTGAGGATTTGGCTGATGGTAAGCCCGTGTTCGGCGGCTCGGCACACCGCCCACCGCCGCAGCGTGCCGAGCCTGGCCAGTGCGCTGGAGTGAACTGGTTGGGATCGATGATGGCAACAACGGGCGATTCTTAGAACATGCGTGGCTGCAACACTGTCGAATTTATCTCTCGCTTGGTGTGCCGGTTCATACTTTCATGGCGTAGGTCCTGCTAGATCTGGTGACGCTGGGGACCGCAGGGTCCGGTAGCAGGGCGCCGCCGGCACAAGACATTTCGAGCCCGACGGCGTATTTTTTTGACTCAACGAGAACAAAAGCTCGCCCTGTTGCCGCCACACACTATCGGAATCGTTCCAATCCCGAGATAAAGCTGGGGTACGCCAGTTAGAGGGGTGGCAATGGCGAGCAGCAGATCAAAGTTGCGTATCGCACTGCGGACACTCGTTAAGACGCGCGAGCGGATTCGACGTCGCATTCGTCGGCGCAATTTGCCGGCGCAGCGATAGTCAGCGGTTCCAGGGAAAAGCAGAGCACGGGACCAGCCGGCGTCCGTTGCGAGCCTTGAGGCTCCGCGCTCATCATCGTGTGTTGCAGATCTGCACCGCTTGTCCGCAGGTCGCGCGTTTCACTCCACGGCTTGTGGCAGTCCAAGGCGTTCGGCCGGACTTCGATTGGAAGTTAACGGCGCTTGCCGGCGGGACGCTTAGATACGCGGCGAGTGCTCTTCTTGCGGTTCCGGGGCTGCACCAGACCAGCAACGCTAACTTTGGCTCGATCAAACCTACGAAGGGCTTCCGCCTGCTGGAGACGGAAGCGGGTCATGCGGAGGTCACGTCGCGCGGCCTCCACCTCGTGCAACACAAGGTCGATTGCCTCAGCAGCGATGTCCTTTTCAGCTGGTTCTGGATGGATTTCGCTCACAGCGCGGCAGGCCTGCGTTGACCAACCATTGAATTACTTGCTCCATATAGTGCTCGTCCGTCCAAGATCGGCGGTTGGAATCGATGATGGCAACAACGGACGATTCTGAGAACGGGCGCGGCTGCAACACTGCCGAATTATCTCTCGCTTGGCGTGAAGCCCGCGCCTTAAATCGGCGAGGCCGCCGCCGTATTCAGCCGCGAAAGGCCCGCCATCGATGATGGTGATTTCGTTATCTAACCGCGCGATCAACACGCTCGCGTCACAAGGGGCCTGGGAGAGATTTAAGTTCCGCAGTCAATCTTCCCCGATGCGCCTCAAGTCGTCGAGCGCCCCTCAATTGCGAAGGCTGACGTAGGCATCCGGGAAGAAACGGTGCGAGCGCTATTGCGGGCAATAAGTCGCGGAAAGACGATACTGGTAGCGCTGGAGAACGAGCATGGGCGCGGGACCGAAGCCCCACGCCTGATTTTGAGCCAACGTCAAAAGCGTCATTTCTTGTTCGCGGCGGCCTCGTTCTTGAGCTGGTCTATCACCGGCCCAAGTTCTTTCAGCGCGGCGGCGTCCTCGGCGCTGAGCTGCTCCGGCGGGCAACGCAGATCGGTGTGCTGGATGGCGTGGAACATTTGGCGTGAGAGCGGCAACGGAGCACAGCCATGATCTTGCTCGCAGACGAGGTCAAATTCCGTCCGCGCCGCCTTGTGGCATTCGAAGCAATTGAGTCCCAGGAAGTTGTTAACTTCCTCCGCTCCGCGGCTGACAATTTTCGTGCCGTTCTTGTCGGTTTCGAGGGCGAAGAACTCCCAATCGTTCGTCCCCGGGCTGAATCCCTTCTGTTGTTTGATCATGGCCTCGTTAGGGATTAGCTGCAGCAAGGTTCCCTCGGGAAATTGGCCCTTTCCCGCTCGGGCCACATCGACGGTGCCTGCCAGATTGCCGGCCAGATTGTCGACAAAGAAGTGCTTTACCGGCGTCATCTTGGTGATGCATTGGAACGTGGAAGCGTCGACCTTGTATTGCGGTTCGCCGGCCTGCACACTGCCCGCGCACAGCAAAAACACGGCAAAGCATGAAAGCTTGCCTGTCTCGGCTAAAATTTTCATACGGCTCTGCTTCATCGATTTCCTCCCAGCAGTTTGACTTAGTTTCGCCCACGCTTTTATAGCGCGCAATCTGCAGAATTTAAATTAGGGCTGTAGGTGTGATCAGCTACCACGCCCCTTGGCATCCATCACCACCATTCTGCCCTTGCCACGCGGGGACTGAAGTACCGCCGGCGTTGTCCTGCTGAAAGTTTGCACCGGCCGTCCACAAGCCAGTGGCGACGGATTGGCGACGGAGCGGCATGCCTCGGCGTATCCTGCTCTTTTGCAAATTAGGCGGAGCTGGGCCGTACCATGGGCATTGAATTTTTATCTGACGAAAGCATTTTGCGTTTCTATGAAGATATCCGGCAACAGGTCGCTGCGGATCTGGCCACGGGAAATCGCTATCGCTTTGCAGGCGAAGCCGCCAGGCAACAGGCAGAGCGTTTGCGGATAGAGATCGACCGGCGGCGCCTGCGCTGTAATCTGATTGAGTGGCGCGATTTCTGAGAATTGCGCGCTGTGTATGGCACGCATCAGCTTCAATCGTGGCTTAAGCCTTGCCTGTAACTGAGGTTAGGCCCAGCGCAGAAATTGAGCATTCCCACTGGCCGCCGACTTTCGAACATTGGCGTCTATCCAAATTTCGGCATCAATCCCCAGCGGCTTCGCTCTGGGGTTGATCGGCGCAATCATGGGGCATGTCAGCCCGCGCACAAAAGACCACCTTCGCTGAAGATGCGCAGCTCCGGTGTACGCGGGATCCTGGTCTATTGCGCGGATAATCGCTGTAGCCATCACAACGCGATCAGCGCTGACCAATGACCCGATGATGTTCGATTGTCTCATCTCGAGCCCAGTTTATTTGCTGAGCCTGCGGCAAGCGAGGCGCTGATGTTCGCTTGGGACGGGAAATCTGCCACGATGGTCGGCTGTTGGTGGACCAAATTGTCGCGTTGACTTAACGGTGGGGAGATGGGCGAAATTAGACGCTTATGAGCCGTTCACTCATGGGGGATTCAATGCATCGGATTCCGGCATTCATCGTCGCAATGCTTGCGCTGGGAATCGCCAGCGTCACGCCGGCATCGGCTCAAGGCACTTCCCAAAAGAGCGGCTTTTCAATGGATAAGTGCATGGCGACATGCCAGAAATCAACTATCGCGCAAAGCTGCGAACAGTATTGCCAGAGAATGTCGAGAACGAACCGCTAGCGAGGGTCCCACTAACGCCGCCGAACCACTTCCCTTTGCGCTCGTGATAGACGCACCGGGAACACTGCTACCGAACAAGCTAAGTCTACAGTACTCATTCTTGTACCACTGAGGCCCCGGTGCAGCGCAGGCCGGGGCTGTTTTGCAGCTCTCGCCTTCAAGCGATCACACAGGCGGAGACATGCGCAAGCATCAAGCGATTAGCCGGGTGATCCAGGTGTTGGCGTGGACTGGAACCTTTATCGAGTCACCGCTTGGTGTTGCGACTGCCCAGGTTTCGGTTCCTGAACGGTATCGCAGGCCGCTCTTGGCGAAGACCTCGGTCTGGACTGTCTTGCGTTAGGCGGTCTGCCGGACAGGAGAATGATGATTGATCATGCCGGCTGGTTTCGGAGGATTTAGTAATGCATACCTCGCCATCCATCGCGCCCCATCATGGGCCAGAACAGGATACTTACCTCGTGCTGGAGGATTTTGGCCGTCTCGGCAGATCGTGGCGCGAGACTGACGAAGACGCCACTGATCGTGAGACGCTGATCCGTGATCTGGTAGAGGGCGAGTTCAGCAACCCGGTCCGCATCGTCGCCTTCAATACCGCTGAAGGCTGGTGCCGGGATGTAACCGTCGATATTGCCGACGAATTGCGCCGCCGCGTCGTTGAGTACGGCGAGATATCGGAGTCGGCTATCCAATTTATGGATGCCAACCGGCATTGAGTCGTTCAGGCATTAAGCCGACTACTTCAACCTGTTACAATTTGCCTCGTTGGCTGATTCGCGGATCGCGGGCTTGAGGGAGCAGCGGCATGTCATGGCATGAGTTGCGGGCCGGGGTAGGTTTGGTTTTGGCGGTTGCGTTAATCATTGGCTGGTCGTTGGGTATCGGCCTCCCGCTTGCCGCGGCGATCATCTGGCTTCTCGATTAACGCCCATCGTCTCTGGCGGCTTCCACCAAATTTTGAATTGCGCCAGGCGCACTGGGGGCCTTTAGAGAATTCAGACTAGTTCATTTGCCCTCAGCAAGCGCATGTCGCCTGACGTATATTGGGGCCTCCTCCTCGGAACAAAGATGCCTCGTCCCTGGGGGGAGACTGACGGCTCCGGTGCTCTCCCTGGGCGGCCGGGGCCGTTTTTTGCTGTACTTAATTTCCTGAAGGGCGCCAATCCGCCCATGCTCCGATCGGTGGTTGACACATCGTTGGCTGACACACCGCGCGAGGAGTGAAATGGTCCGTCATTTTCGGGAGCTGAGGATCGGCGCTATGCGGCATTATCGGCCTATTTCTCGATGAGAACGGGCGTATTTCGAATGCCATCGATATGGAATGAACGCGTCAATGCCCAAGGCGTCACCGCAAGTAACTCAGCATCCATTAATCGGCACGCCGGCGATCTCGCTCAGGTTTGCAGAGCCCCCGTCGGATGAGGGGACCGGAGGCGGGCACATGGGTGAGGAAGCGCCGGGCGCTGTCGCGGTGGTGCTCGCCGCCTGCGTGGAGGTGTCCGGTATCTCACCGGGCAATATCAGCGGTGACTGAGGGTTCGTCGACGCAGGCGCGCTTATTGCTCCCGTGCCTCCGACCGCCGATCCATTCGTCGTTGTCGATCCCGATGTAGTGCCGGATGCCGATCTTGACGAAGGCGATGACACCGGCGGCAATGCCAATGTCGGTACGCTGAGTGGATCGGCGGTCACTCCACCCACGGGCGCACCGGTTTGAGCGTGGGCTGTCGTGGTGCCGAGGAGCATGATGGCAAAGATGAAGCAACGTCGCATCGTGTTCTCCTGCGTTGAATTCAACCGCAAAGCTGCGCCGTCGCCCTTGCCACAAGACAACGCCCGATCTTCAAAAAATGAAAATGAACATTAGGTAAGATGCAGCAGGAACCGCGAGGAGGCCGATAGGCACGCAAGCCTAACGTTCACTTGCAAGCCTCACGTTCACTTGAATGCAGGAACGCCTTTCATAGAGCCGGGTTTTGCAAAGGGAACGCCCCAGGAAGGTCTCGCCAGGTTAACGGAGTAATCCGATGAACATCAAAACACTCAGCGCGATGGCTATCGTTACCGCAGCCCTCACGGGCCCGGCATCCGCGCAATATGATCGCGGGTACGGGCCGAGCTATTACGGGCCAGCCTACGGCTATGGCCCAGCCTACGCCCCAAGGGTCTATCGCGGAGCCCGCGTCTACCATCAGGTGCTGCCTTTCTATTACGGCGACGGCTGGGTCCCCGAGAGCATTTGGGATCCTTCGAGGGTCGGCAGCATAGACCCGACGATCCGCCCCTCCGGAAACTAGTATTGCGATGGCATCTTGAGATTGGCTCTACTCACCAGATCAAAGCCGCGAGCGCGGCGACAAGTGCCGGCGGGCTCACCAACGCACCGATCTGCAGGAAGCGCCAGGCGGTTACCTCGATTTTCTGGCGTCGCAACGCCACGAGCCACAGGATGGTCGCGAGGGAACCGGTAACCGACAAATTCGGTCCGAGATCGACGCCGATCAGCATGGCGCCTACGACCTGTGGAGGAAGATGATTCTGGGCCGCAACCGAGCCGGCAACAAGACCGACGGGCAGGTTGTTGGCGATGTTGTCGGCAATCGACGTGATGAGGCCTGCGCCCCACGCGGTCCGTGCCGGCGATTGCGCGACGGCGTCGCGCAGCAGGACACTGAGATGGCCGATCACGCCGGTTCGCACCAGCGCTTCCACCATCACGAACAGCCCCGCCACCAGGGGAATCACGCTCCACGAAACTCCTTTCAGGACGGGCCAAGGCGACTGGCGGCTGAGCGCAAGCACCGTCGCCGTCGTGATCAGGCCGCAGATGAAGGTGGGCAAGCCGAGCCGAATGTCGAGTGCGGAAGCCGTTACCAGCACCGCGCCGATGGCCGCAATTCCGATCGCGGCAAGCTTGCCGCCGTGGCTCAAATGCGGGGTGGGGACGCTGGCTTCAATCCTCTCCTCCTTGAGCGCGCGATGCTGAGTCAGCCGGAGCACGATAAAGGTCGCGAGAATGGCGGCGAGTGATGGCAAGGCGAACTGGCGCAACCATTCCCCCAGATGCGGCATGCGGTCGCCGAACACCACGAGGTTCGCAGGATTGGAGATGGGCAGCACGAAGCTCGCCGCGTTCGCAATAAACGCGCAAACGAAAAGATAGGGCAGGGGCTTTGCGCCGGCGGCCCGCGTTGCCGCATAGACCGCAGGTGTCAGCACAATGGCGGTGGCGTCATTCGACAGGAACACTGTGACGAGGATACCCACCGCGTAGACCAGCAGAAACAGCCGCTGTGGAGAGCCGCGCGCATGCTCGACCGCAAAGGCCGCGAGATAATCGAACAGACCCTCGCGTTGCGCGAGTTCTGCAATCAACATCATGCCGATCAGGAACAGATAGACGTCGATTCCCTTGGCGACACCCCTTACCGCATCGTCAAGGGGCAACAATCCGAACAACAACAACGCGACCGCGCCCGCGAGCGCCCAGACCGCTTCCGGAAGACGAAAAGGTCTGATGATGACGCCGGCGGTGGCCAGGACCACGACGCTACAGGACGGGATTGCTTCGTGCGGCGACATCGTCGCTTTGGCTCCATAGCGGGTTGAAAATCATAAGGCAGCGATAGCCGAGAGCGTCAGCGCCGTCTGCCCCCGACCGGGCTATATGCCCATCGGCGCGCGTTTTCGGTAGGGCAAACCAGCAGACGGGAAAACCGACCGCGGCCACCGCACCGAGCGCCAGGAAAACAAAGACTTAATGCATACGAACTTCATGCTTGCGGCGGTTGGCTCGCGCATCGTCTCCGTTCGCTTCGCTCGGTTAGATCCAGTAGAGCGCGGTTGGCGCTGGGCCTGCTCCTGTTCACCGGCGCCAGGATATGGTGACGTTCGGCAAGCAGCACGTAAAGGGCGACTGGTTGCAATACGTCCAGCGAAGTCGTTTTCTAGTTGCTGTTTAAGGCATGCAATTCAGTCGATCACCAGCCTCAGCCCCCGATTTGATTCTTGCACCTAGCGTCGCCTTTAGCCGCGGAACGTTCACGCGCGTCAAGACGACCGGCTGATCCGATCCCACCTTGAAGCTTGATGGGCGAAATCCGTGAGAGCTCGGATTCCGCTAGTGTGCGGCGCTCAGCCCTTTGTTCTCAAAGCCGCGCGATGCGCGCGGGGATGCATATAGGCCTTGGGAGCAACATAAACAGGGCAATGATCATTCCATTGATATTGCTGCCAATTCCATCTCCAGCAGCCGGACTGGATCTGGGGCCAGTGGTCCCAGTAGGGGAAATAACCCCAATCGAGCGTGTAGGGCTCGTCGCCGAAGGGATAGCTGCTTGCGCTTGTGGCCCCATTGCTTGACAGAATTAGCGCCGAAAACGCTGCGGCCAAGATGGGGCCGGAGCTCACCAGCCCCAAGTCCGCGGCAGCGGCCTGTCGCAGATTGATGCTCACGGCAAATCCAATGAAAATGGCCGCCGCTAAAAACCGGCCAAGCGCGTTGCGCATCGATGCCCCCAAGCTGAAAAGCCTCTGCTAGACCAGACGGAAGCGATGATAGCCTCTGTGCTGGTTGCCAAATACGCCTGGCACTTGCCGCTCTATCGGCAAGCCCAAATGCTGGGCGCCCAGGGTATCGACATCAAGCGGGCCGTGCTGGCGTTCTGGGTGGGCTATGCCGCCG
>Ga0210397_10001702_pt1 | contig 14047 bp, 17 predicted proteins | sample IncBWH2OmetaG_FD_160126 | JGI IMG/M metagenome (GOLD analysis project Ga0210397, IMG submission 160126) | Forest soil microbial communities from Barre Woods Harvard Forest LTER site, Petersham, Massachusetts, United States - Inc-BW-H-2-O ...
GGATAGGGCACGCATTCGCCGCGCCCCATATGACCCACATGCCTTACCTCCGCCACAACCATCACGGCCTCTGTTTTGGCGCCGCGGCTGATGGTGAAGGAACCTGCGATGGGAAAGCGCTCGATTTTCACGTCAAGTGTCGGAAGATGGTCGGAAGTCATTTTAATGTCTGGCGATTTTTGAACCCCGCGCTTGCGAGGCGCAACCAACTATGGCTGGTTAGGGCGGCGACCACAAGTTTCTGCAATCTTTTCAACGGTCGCGGTTGGGTCTGTGTCAGCCAGCGTGTCAGAAACGCCCAACAAAAAACCCCGCCGACGTTTGGCGGGGTTTTTCTGTCAGATCAATGAATTAACGCCCGAACTTATGCGCTGCCTCCAATACCGGTTTGAAGATACCGGGCAGGGCGTGCCCGTAAACCTTGCGAATGGTCTGTACCGATACTCCGGTAAACTGCGCTACCAGTTCGATATCAGTGCCGCTGGCTAGATACCACGAGATCGCAGTATGGCGCAGGGCGTGCGGGGTGATCTTGAGACGCTTGTCATCGGTCGCTAGACCGGCCCTCTCGACGGCGGCTTCAAAGCCAAACCTGACGCGATCTATCTGCTTCCCATGATGTTCGATCACGGAATGACGGCTAATACCGAGACGACGCCATCGGCGCATATGGGCCAATAGCCGGGGCGGGAGCGGGGTCGTGGGCTGGCGCTTGGAAGTTTCCCTCTTGTCGTCAGGCTTGCGCTTGAAGATGCCCCGGTCGAGATCAACATAACCACGATTGAGGCTTGGCAGGATGGCGGCACCGCAGATATCAGCGGCTCTGCTTCCGGTATAAAGACCGACAAGGATAAAGCGGGCGATATGGCGTGACGTATAGAAACTTGCGCCGTTCAGATGGCTCTGCTGCCGCCATGCGGCCCAAATAAGCTTCGCAGCTTCGTCCCGTGTCAGCCATCGTTCCCTTGCCTCCGGAGCATCAGGCAGAACCGGCGAAAAGCGCACCTGTACCCCGCCGACTGTTCGCTTGAGATACCTGTTAATCCCGGCTGACAACAGCTTGAGATCGCGCCAAGCTGCGGCCTGATACACCCTCTCGACGGCAAAGCGTTCTTGAAGTTCACCATTAAGATCGCCGACAGTGCGATTGCCGAACCAGTTACCTATCCTGCGAAGGGCGTTGATTAACTCCCTTTTCTTCGCATCCGGCCTGTCTGATTTAGCAATACGTTGCATTTCGAGCGACAGGATATCGGCTATCTTGGCCTGATTGGCGTCACCTTTGCGGATGGCCCTTTCCGGGTCGTGCTTCGACAGGATGTAGGCTGCAAGTTTTCGCTCAGCACCTTCGCGGTCATGTTCATGGCATCCAGTGCCACGGTTTGTTTCTCCGTCGCGGATGATCCACATGCCTCTGCCGTTGAGGGCGAGGCGGGGGCCTTTAGATTTACGCGGCATTTTCCCCTCATCTGTTCGATATCTGCCAGTGTTGTGTAAAGCCTCCCTCCGATGCGTTCTGCACCAAGCTGCCCAGCGGCAACCATTCGACGCAACGCCGGGCCAGTTTTACTGCCGTCAGGGAATGCCAGTTCGGCGGCGATCTCTAACGTTAGCGGCGTTGTCGGCGTGATTGCGTCGGGGGGCGGGGTTCGCAGGGTGGCCATCATTTGGATTCGCCGTCCAGAACTTTTCGTCGGGGGCGGTTCAAACCGCGCCACGAACGAAGTTCACAATTTGGTGGGCCGGCAAATCCATCTCGGCAGCGGTGAACGCCCTTCCATGTCCATGGATGGACGTTCAATGAAATTATGGGCGAGGTTGCGGATTCCGATGATCTCGCCCGGGTGTACCGATTTGATCTCGCCCGGGATTCCGAGATGATCTCGCCCACCATTCCGATTTGATGTCGCCCGGGGCGCGAGGCGTTCTGGCTGCTTGGTTTCTGGCATCGGTGAAGCCGCGGGGTCATGCCGCCGACAGATTTCTCCCCGCCTAGGGTCGGATGATCCTGGGCGCGTGAGGGGTCGTGGACACTGCCCCGCAACTCAACTGCCGTGTTTGGTCGGCGTTGGGTCTGATGGTGCAGGTCCGCTCGGAGGCTCCCGCTGCATTTGAGGATTCAACTCTGGCTGCCGCGAGAATGGCGGGTGGTTTTGGTCCGGTCTTTTCCACCTGCGGGCTCTTGGCCTTCGATAAACGACAGCAAGCCTGTAGGGGGCTCTAGCTCTGCCAGAAAGCCAATTCTGACTTATAGGACATTGGTAATTGTCACGGGCTCTTACCCTGACGGAACGGACGATGAAGCCGCATGTCAGGGGTTCCGGCCCCGCTCCCTCATCACGATAAGGGGCGATATACCGAGGCTAAGATACACCCCCATGAAAAGGGATTTCCCTTTCGGGGAGGGCGATTGGTACCCGTAAGGTACGCCCGGATAAAGTGACTGGAAATCGTGGCCTGAAGACCGTGTTTCTCGGTCTCCGAGGACTAAGTACTGGTTTATTTGATTTTTGGGAATGCGCTTGAAAACAAGCTCCGCTTTAGGCTCCGCTTCTTTTCTTCGCAAGGTTCTCTGAACTCTAATTGCTGGCACTGGTTCTCGGGGAGGGGAGGGCAGACGGAATGGAAACCTATGGAAGAAGCTGATTAGCGGCAGGGGGATGCCATGAATATTCCGATGAAGCAAAGGCCAGTGCTCAAGCTCAAGCTTGGTGCAGCACCGAAATCTATTGCCCGGTCGAAACCTGCCCCGGCAGCACCCATACCTAAACCGGTCTCTGCTGAGGATATGCTGAAACGCCGTGCGCTGGCGATGCAGGAAACATTAGTCCAGAGATTTCCTGCCGCCTTCAAACCACAGGGGCAGCCAAGGCTGCCGTTAAAGATCGGCATCTACGATGACATTATCAACTTTGCACCGGACCTGCCTGAGGCAGAGGTGAAGAAGGCCGTCATGTTGTATGTCAACCAAAGGTCCTACAATCGGGTCGTCATCGAAGGTGCCGCCCGTGTTGACCTTGATGGTGAACCCGCTGGTTTGGTAACGGCAGAGCATGCGGCGTGGGCGAAGATTAAACTCGGAAGGCGTTCTGCTAAACCAGGCCTAAATGCGGGATGATCGCATTGAGGGCTCGCGAGATGGTTGCCACCCCGACCTGATATTGTTCGGCCAGTTGGCGCTTGTCATCTTCCTCGATAAATCGTTTGAACGATTAAAACAAAGCCGACCAGATTTTTTCCAGCGCCGCTTGAGCATGAGCCTTAACAACCTCCTTGATCGCTGCGATGGCGCCATCGATCATTGGGGATTTTGCAGTATTAGCGAAACGCTCGGCGGCGAGCTTGAGCGCTTCAATGGTTTTCCGAATCCAAGCCACGCTTACCTTGGGGTTAAGGCGGTGAAGGAAAGATCCAGCCAGAAAGCCCGTGACGTTGCTGCGATTATAGCACAAATCAAAGCAAGCGGCGCTGTTTCTCTACGGGCTATTGCTGCTCAATTGAATGCAAGGGAAGTGCCTGCTCCGCGTGGCGGCCAATGGCAGGCGAAGTCTGTGCAGCGTGTTCTGGAACGCATTAGAGTTGGGTAGCGGCGGGCCGGGCGGGCACCCAGCCCGCAAAGCCCGCTCGTCTCCATCGCACCTTCGGACTTCTCGGCGCACATGGCTGATAGTAGTCCTTAGCGACGCAGATACCATTAACTCATGTTTTGTCGGTCCGCGTCCCCGAGGGCGATCTTAAACCGCACAGCTTAGTGGCAAGTAACGCCAGCGGCGCAGCGCCGTGAAGCTCTGCGCGCCACACCTGCGACGCTGCCGGGCGTCCCCGGCCGCCCGACCCGGGCATCCGCCGTATCTAGCGCGACCGAAACGACAGTCTCTTGCGAGAAATGAAGAGACAAAGGGACTGCGCAAAGCATCGTGCTGAAAACGAGCGTTGTTCCGATGATTGCTAGCTTTTTCATGAGATTCCTCCAGCAGATCTTTTCCTGATTAATGCAACGGCTACAGACTTCCGGTGCTGGTCGCGCGATAGGTTGACATAGATCAGGCTTCGCGAGAACCGATCTCGTGCCGCAATGGGAAAGAGGGACGACTCCAATACCATTGATCGCAAGGAAGAGGCGCGTTCAGCCGCTCAGTAAAACTAGGGGTCCGCGAATTACTTTCCTTCCGATTTCCCGAGTGCTGTCCAACTACGTGAAATGTTCATAAGCGGAAGACCGGCGGGCAGAATTCGTTGGATCAGTTCCCAGAATTTTGTATTCCGAAGCATATGCTCTGCATTGTTCGACTGACAGCATTTACGCCCTTCGCCAACCCCAGTGGCCCAGCCTTATATTGAGGGCAACCTTCTGCTCTCTTTGCAGTTCCTATCTACGGAGGGGCGCCTCTGGGGTCACACGCATCAGTTACGTCTTAATCGGGGATGATGATCACCCGCTCTCGGGGTTTAGTCGTCGTCTAGCTCGCCACGCGCTTCCATCATCTGGATATGATGAAGGCGCTGTAGCATCGCCAGTTTATGCTGGTGCACCCGTTCTTGGAAATTCCGCTCGTGCTGCATTTCCCAGCGAGCCATATGCAACATGGGGCCGGGGTCAGGCCTCAGCCAAGGATGAGTTTCAGCATGAGGGCTTGCCTGCCACTCTTCGTGTGTCTGACTTAAGCGAGGAGGCTGAGGTTTGGGCCTAAAACCCAAGTCCTGTTCTAGCTGGCCTAAAGCTTGATCGAACTCTTGCCGCCGTCTGTGCCGCTCTTGGTCATGTTTAGTTATCATGGGGAATATCCAAGAAAAACACGGCCGGTTCCTCCTGTTGGCCCTCAGGAAGTGGCCGTGACTTGATCTTGGCGATACTGGCGGAAGTCCATTCGTGGCGGGCTGCTTCTAAACGGCCCTGATAATCAGTCAGCCACTCTTGGGCTTCAGCGGAGGATGATGCCGTCATGCTTCGCCCCTTGTTTCTCCCCTAAGCAGAAAGCTCTGCCACGCGGGGATGAGATGGCTCAAACCCCATTCCCGAAGACGCTGGTTACCATTAGGGGCACAGGCTTCCCTGATCTCGGCGAGATAGTCGGGATGGTTCCGTTCAAGAAATAGAATGTCCAACATGCTCAGTTCACCGCTAAGGTAAGCGGTGATTAAACTGCATCGGCGATGGACCGGACTTAGGCCTTCATCGAAATAAGGGTGCCCAACAATGCGAGGCGTTTCCTCTGGCGCGGTTGGCAGTAGCTCAAGCAATATCTTTGCAGCCTTGGGAAAGCCGGTGGCCTTCAACTTCTTCGCCGCATCTTGGATTTCGGCCTGATTGACCATAAGCAGGTAAATGAACTCCTCGGCAAATTCCCGCAGCCCCTCTAGTCCGCCATCCTTTAGGGCGAGAAACGACCATTCGGCGAAGTCTTGGGGTTCAATATCGTCTTCACTCAGCATCGTCGTTGTCCAATTCGATCTGGTGCTCTGCTTCTATCTCCTCCTCGGTCCCCAGCAGCTCGACCGCAAGTCGGAAAGCCTCCAAAACCCCTTGGGTCTTTTTCACCTCATCGAGATTGATTGATGCAGTTAGCCCCATGGTGGCGACCAACACCTCTTTCGGCATCAGCCCGGCGATCATCTTGGCGAAGCCCAACGGGTCTCGCTGAATTGCCACCCGCAAAGCATCGAGGCCACGCTCGGCCCATACTTGGGTAACATCCGCCAGAAATACGTTCGCAAGCGAATACTTTATGAAGACTTAAGGGAATGCTTATCAATGCCCAGCGGAAGATTTGTTGCCAGTATAACCGGCCTAAGTTCCACGGCAGGGTTCCCGACGTGGTTCCCGGACACGGCCATTCGGCCCTTCAGCGCCAGCGTGGCCATCACCGGCTCCAGCGCGACTTTCAACATAGAGGGGACTTTGACTTCACCGGCTCCAGCACCTTCAACTCCAGCAATGCGGTGTGGTTTAGCTCGTTTGGCAGTGCGCTCGTCAGCACCAATGCCGTAGCCATCACGACACCACTGACCGCCGTCCGCTTAAACGTAACGGCAGGCTCCAGCACAGCCACCACCACGATGACCGCAGTGCAGGCCGGGTGAGAGCCATGGGCAAAGTAATAACTCTAAGAACCAAGGCAAAACTGGCAATGTCCGTTCCTGACGATTTGTTCGAACTGCTGGCCTTTGACTTGTGCGGCGCCACCTATCGGGATGCCTTTTTGGTCCTGCGCTTCTGCAATATTTTCAAAATCGAGCAGAGCGCGGTCATCAATAAAATATTCGAGCGATGCCCGACTTTCTCAGAGATGGTTCATTAAATGATAGTCCGCCTAACATCGGACCCGGACAGGCGTTTGGCCTATTGGGAATGCGCGGTTTTCCAAGTCGAGGACGGTGGCGGTTGGGTTACCAGCGTCGCCCACACATGGCCGATGAGGTTCGAGTGCCAACCCGGCTCAGCTCTGCCAGAAAGCCTGCGGGCTGCGGGCTATAGCGTCGCCAATGCCGGTACCACCGAACGGCTCTTGCCTTTCACCCAGATCATCAACGGGCAGAAGGTGCAGCAACTTGCCCCAAGCCCGATTGATATTTTTGAATTGCGGCTGCCGTGATTAGCCGAGAGGAAGCCGTTGCCGCCAAGACCATGTACTACAAGGGAAGGCCGTGTCGGCACTGTGGTGGAACGAGACGCTACACCAAGACCCGAAACTGCGTTGCATGCAGCGCGAAGAGGTCCAGAGAATACGCCCGTGAACACGCCGATCTCGTCAATGCAGAGCGGCGACGGCGCCGGGCAGCCAACCTCGAAAAATGCCGGGCGCAAGACCGACGCTATTATCAAATCAAACAGGCACGTATCGCTAATGTGTTCACGACGGCGGAGGGCCTATTACAAGCCGAGCGAGGTCGGTTACGGATTGAACCCAGCCTTCCTACATCTCGGCGTGGCGGCAATGATGGGGAATATGAGCGGTGAACATTGCCGAAGCCCGCGCCGCAGGTGAGCCCGAGTACGACGGCGGCACCTGATGGGGAATGAGTTCGTATTTGATAAGGCGGATTGTCATGGCCCATGATCCCGCCGATCTGGCGGGGACGGAAGCCGCTCGGCTGGCGGCCTTACTCGGCTGGCGGTCTCTCATTGAGAAGCTGGGAAACGGCGGTAATGAGCTGCGCTGGCGCGAACGGCTTCGCCAGCATGATGCTGTTAGGGACGCCTTTGGATGCCCAATCGTCAAAATCTACTCCGCTTATGTAAACGATGGGAAAGTTAGGGTCGATTTCTCTGGCGTGTCGTGCGACGTGCCACCCGTCGAGCTTTCCCGAGCGCAGATTGATGTCAGTGACGAGTGCTCGATATTTGCCGTCGGCCTTGTCAAGCAGCTCGACGGCATTCTCGCCGGACGAAGCTATGACAACCTCAAATCCACCCTCGCTCAAGGATTCTTCGATGACGCTCTGAACAAGCTGATCGTCTTCAACGACAAGGATAAGCAATTGGTTTTCCACTAGGAGTACCCATTGTTGGCCGCCATAAGAGGAGCGTGGGTACACGCGGGGGCGAGACTATCGTTCCAGAGAGAGTGAATCAAAACAGGCGACGGTACCAACCTCAGAGCGGGCGTGGTCGCCGATCATCGCCGGTTAGCGTCCAAAAAATCGAGTACAGACTGCGGCACCTCGCCGAACTCAACGTATCGTCGGCGCAACTCGTCGGAGATGTCCACGGTCACGTCACGGGACCAGCCTTCGATGGTGTTGAAGGCCACGATGCGGACCGGATGCAAATATTGGCCTTCCACTAGGTCGCGGATCAGCGTTTCTCGGTCTGCGCTGTCCGCGTCAGTCTCCCGCCAAGAACATCCCCTCCGGCCGAAGTCGTCCAGCACGAGGTAAGTATCTTGGTTGGCTTCAAGGGGCACAATCGAGGGCGAGCGACGCATGATACACAAACTCCACCGCAGGGACCTGCCGGGACGATAGGCATTCAGTGCCGGAATAGCGAATTCTGTCGATCTGGCTGGAGGGGAATACCGCTAGAGATTTGCGGACCCTAGGGTGTTCCACCAGAAGAACACCGTGTTCCTACGGTGTACACACAGGGTCTGGAAAGCTCTAATCTGCTCTTACCGGAGGAGGAATTTCATCCCGTACAAATTTTCCCGGTAGGGGGTCGCTGAAAGGTGGCCCCTTTCGATTCTCGGGATTGCCGAATGCACCCTCCGCGCAAGAGGAAATAGCGTCACTGTTCGCGAGCGGCTATCGCGAACACCTTGGCCTGATCCAAGGCCTCTTCGCTGGTCATAATTTCAGGCCTAAGGCGTCGGCTAGCTTCATCATCCCAATAGAAATACTTTGACGGCCTGCCGTCCGAAAACCGAACCTCATAGCTGCCGCACTGGGGAATGGCTTCGTGTTTGATTAGGCCGGCATCGGACATGCGCCATGGTCCGGCGGATGGAGCGGGAAGGGGAGACCGCTAGAGTTTGGGGTTGAATGAAAGCTGGCCGCTAAATTGAGGCGGCCTTAGCCAAAGATGAAATAGAGCGCGAAGGCTAAATAACCCGCGACGAGAACGCCGGTGGCTATCAATAGCCAAGATAGCAGTCGTTCCCGGTCCATAAGACGGTCTATTACCCACCGGAATCGATGGCAATGGTTCCGGCCTATGGAACATTGACTTGGGGGAGCGGGCCGGTCCGCAAAACGGAAAACGCGTGGGGTCTTGTCGCCAAAGACACCGCCAAGATTGCCACGATGAAAATTGCCATCCCACGCATCAAGTGCAGTTTGACGCAATTCCCGCGGCGATTGAATGACACTTTCGGTCTAAATCAAAATAGGCCACTGCGATTTTCAAAACCGGCCACTGCGGTCGGAAACGGGTCAGCACCATCTCAGAGTGGGCTTGCCCCATGACCCGGCCGATCTGGTCGGGAGGGAAGCCGCTAGGGGTGGTCGGGTTTCCCGATAAGCAGGGCGATGTATTCGAAATTTGGGCCGATTGCCTGGTCATCTTCGTCATCCAACGTCAGGAAGCGCCATTCGCCCGTTGGAATAATTCGTTCCGAACTGCCAGGAGCGTGAGGAGCCAGGAACCCCTTCGCGATCAACTTGCCCCGCCTGTAACTGGGCAAAAATGTTCATTCTCAGGGCTTCTCCACAATCCACCTGCGTCCAAATCAGTTGTTTGCTCTTTTCCCTATTTTGTCTCAGCTGTTCGGCCAATTTTACAAGTTCTTCGGACCACTGCAGTCTGGTCGCATCATCAACATCTGAAACGAGCGCTGTGCTTAACGCCGCAATCTGTCGGTCTAATGCCTCATGCTCCAGCGACACGTTGTGAATCTCGTTCCTTATGTAAGCATATCGGTCGACCAAGTCTTGCCGAGCGAAAGTCCTTGGCCCCCATGACCTCCAGCCAGCCGGGCGGCAATACCTTGGTTTGGTTTTCGCGACGGCGTCGCAGAAGATCGCTCAGGAGCACCCCACCGATCAGGGCTGGCACGATGCCTGCAAAGAACCAAACGACGCGGCTTGAGGTAGTGGCTTGCAGAGTGCTGCCGAGGAGCGGAATGCGTGCCTCGATATATCGCCACCCAATAGCGGCGATGCCTAGCACGATTGCGACTGCGAACATTCCTCGGACGAACCAACGATGCGTCCAACCGGCTTGCGTCATGGCGATGCTGAGGAAGCTTATCGCCGTAGCGCCGATGAAAAGTTGGACCGAAAGTTCGTCGCCTTGCAGCATTTTTGTCCGACCCTGAACACCTTAAGAACGCAAGTACATACGCACACACAGGAAGTGCACGTGCGATCAGGGGAGGGAACCGCCGTACCAGTTTCGTATCAGAAACATGTGGAAAAGCTCGAAACGGAATGCGAACAGATGAACAAAAATAGCAGCAGTTTCAATCTGTCAGCCGTGCTAGTTCTTCTGGCTGGTTATGGGGTGCTTCGACAAGGCGGGACCTGCGTCAGGCGGGTCCTTGGCCGAACCGGAGATCAGGCGCGGGAACTCTTGAGCTGTGAACGGCGACCCGACATTGGAGCGAATTGCGCAAGGTAATGGCCTTGCGCTCTGCGCCGCAGGGCCCTGGACCGCGCCCTTTGCGCCGCTGCTGGAAGCCATTGTCAGCGATGCCGAGAAGCTCGCCGGCAGCCGGCCCAACATCTTCATCGACGTCTCCCAGATCTCCCGGCTCGACACCTTCGGCGCCTGGCTGATCGAGCGGTTGCGCCGCAGCCTGACCCAGGGCGCCGCCGAGGCCAAGATCGCCGGCCTCTCGGCCAATTACGCGACCCTGGTCGACGAGGTCCGCCGCGTGAAGACGGCGCCCCCCGACGAGCGGCCGGCGGTGACCATCACGGGCATGCTGGCGCAGGTCGGGCGCAGCGTCGTCAGCGTCAGCGAGACCTTCATCGGCCTGATCGACATGCTCGGCGCCGTGCTGGTGGCGGCCGGCCGGGTGTTTCTGCGCCCCCGCGATTTCCGCCTGACCTCGACCGTGCATCACCTCGAGCAGGTGTGCTGGCGGGCGGTGCCGATCATCGTACTCATCACCTTCCTGATCGGTTGCATCATCTCGCAGCAAGGCATCTTCCATTTCCGCCGCTTCGGCGCCGATATCTTCGTGGTCGACATGCTCGGCGTGCTGGTGCTGCGCGAGATCGGCGTGCTCTTGGTCGCCATCATGGTCGCCGGCCGCTCGGGCAGCGCCTATACCGCCGAACTCGGCTCAATGAAGATGCGCGAGGAGATCGATGCGCTCAGGACCATGGGCTTCGACCCGATCGAGGTGCTGATCCTGCCGCGGCTGCTCGCGCTCGTCATTGCGATGCCGATCCTCGCCTTCCTCGGTGCCATGGCCGCGCTCTATGGCGGCGGGCTGGTGGCCTGGCTCTATGGCGGCGTCGATCCCGAAGCCTTCCTGCTGCGCCTGCGCGACGCGATCTCGATCGATCATTTCATCGTCGGCATCATCAAGGCGCCGGTCATGGCCGCGGTGATCGGCATCGTCGCCTGTGTCGAGGGCCTTGCCGTGCAGGGCAGCGCCGAGTCGCTCGGCGCGCACACCACGGCTTCTGTCGTGAAGGGCATCTTCTTCGTCATCGTGATGGATGGCGTGTTCGCGATCTTCTTCGCCGCGATCGGGATCTGACGATGGCCGTAGCACCGCAAACAACAGGAGCTCCGCAACCGATCTCCGACGCCATCATCCGGGTGCGCGACATTACGGTCGAATTCGGCACCACGCGCGTGCTCGATGGCCTCAACCTCGACGTCAAGCGCGGCGAGATCCTGGGATTCGTCGGACCCTCCGGCGCCGGCAAATCGGTTCTGACCCGCACCATCATCGGCCTTGTACCGAAAGTCGCAGGGCGTATCGAGGTGTTCGGCGTCGATCTCGACAATGCCGACACCCGCCAGCGCCGCGCGGTGGAGCGCCGCTGGGGCATCCTGTTCCAGCAGGGCGCGCTGTTCTCTTCCTTGACCGTCCGCCAGAACATCCAGTTTCCGGTGCGCGAATATCTCAACGTCTCGCAGCGCCTGCTCGACGAGATCATGGTGGCCAAGCTCGTGATGGTGGGTCTCAAGCCGGAGGTCGCCGACCGTTTCCCGTCCGAGCTCTCCGGCGGCATGATCAAGCGCGTGGCGCTGGCGCGCGCGTTGGCGCTGGATCCGGAACTGGTCTTCCTGGACGAGCCGACCTCCGGCCTCGACCCGATCGGCGCCGGCGATTTTGACGAGCTGGTGCGCACCCTCCAGCGCACTTTGGGGCTGACCGTTTTCATGGTAACCCACGATCTGGACAGCCTTTACACTGCCTGCGACCGCATAGCCGTTTTAGGGAACGGTAAGATCATTGCCGCAGGATCAATCGCCGACATGAAGGCATCCCAGCATCCCTGGCTGCGGCAGTATTTCAACGGTAAGCGCGCCCGCGCCGTTGTCAGCTAGAGTTCTGGGCAAGTGTTCTCTGCAAGTATTCTGGGAAGGTATTCGGAGTAATTGATGGAAACGCGGGCGAACTACGTCCTGATCGGGTCCTTCACGCTGGCTGTGATCGCAGCCGCGATCGGCTTCGTTTTGTGGTTCCAAAGCCTCCACACGACCAAGCAGCGCGACCCCCTGCGCATCGTCTTCGAGGGACCGGCCGCCGGCCTGCGCAATGGCGGCAGCGTCAACTTTAACGGTATCAGGATAGGGGAGGTCATCTCCGTCAAGCTCGACAATCCGCGTCGCGTGGTCGCGCTTGCCCTGGTCGAAAAGAATGCTCCGATCCGCAAGGACACCGTCGTCGGCCTCGAATTCCAGGGCCTGACCGGTGTTGCCGCCATTTCGCTGAAGGGCGGGGAGGAGGCCGCGCCCCCCGTGCCGCTCGACGAGGACGGCGTCCCGGTGCTGACCGCCGACCCGAACCGGCTCCAGGACGTCACCGAAGCCATCCGCGGCACCTTGCAGAACATCAACAAGATCGTCGCCGACAACCAGGTCGCGGTGAAGAACTCGCTCGCCAATCTCGAAACATTCACCCAGTCGCTGTCGCGCAACTCCGAGAAGATCGACAACATCATGGCCCGTCTCGACGGCGTGATGGGCAAGGCCGACAATCTGATGCTCGGCCTCAACACGCTCGCCGGCGGCAAGGAAGGCGGCGAGTTGTTCCTGACCGTGAAGTCGATCCGCGAGCTTGCGGAAGATTTCGACAAGCGCTCCGGCGCGCTCATGCTGGACGGCCGCAAGACGCTCGGCGACATCAGCCGCGCCGTGAACAATTTCGACCGCAACCCGACCCGCGTCCTCTTCGGCGCGAGCGGCGCCAGCTCCAGCAATGCCCAGGCCGCGCAGCCGGCGCCCGCACCCGCGGCGAGCGGACAGAAGCGGCAGTAGGGGCGCCGGCGCAGGGCGCTGCAAGCAGCGCTTTCGCAGCTCGATTTCTGATTCAACTTTCAAACAGCAATCGGGGCCTCATGGTTCGAGACGCACGGCGTTGCCGTGCTCCTCACCATGAGGGGTTGGCATTGCGCCGCTTGTTCTCCCTCATCCTGAGGAGCGGCCCTCAGGCCGCGTCTCGAAGGATGGCTGCACCATGAAAGGGGCCAAGCGTTCGCATTCCCGCGGCACGATCTGCCCGAGTTCTGCAATGCATCACCCTCGCAAGAACGGAGGGCGCAGGGATGCCGGGTTTGGCGCACCCGCAGCCGCGCGTGCGTTGGTAGAAAAGCACACGCGTTAGTCACTACAGGTTCGCCGAAACAGTCCGGCATTCCCTGCGCAATGGTTTAGCGGCTTATACGTGATCTCCCTGGTGTGCCGGGCTTAGTAGCCACCATCGTTTGCGGATCCCAGCGTGTCGGTCCCGTTAGGGCCGACATCGCGACACCGCAAACTAGACGCCAGCGTCGGGGCGCCAGGACCACACGATTTCGCCGTCCGCCTCGTCTCGCTCGTCTTGCGATCCCTCGGCGTCCATCGCATCCCGCACCCGACTGTCGTGACGACCGCGAAGCGCCCTCCATGAGCGCGGGACGGGTGGAGACAAACATATATTCGGAAAAATGGAAGTGAAATTTTTTGCGGCTCGAGGGCTCAACGAGTCAATCGGTCTGAGATCGTTCAACAAATTCAATTTTGCGCGCGACAAATTCGCGCTCGCAAATCGGCTCTTCAGCGCGGTAACAGCGGCAAAATCGTTCACGTGATTTGCCCGTCGGGCAAATCGCTCGATTGCCACCGGGACATGTACGTACCCAGAACAGGCCACCGAACCGCAGGACACGGCAATGTCTGCTCTTACTTTAGCCCTATATTTCAACCTCGAGACCGACCTCCACGACTTGGGCCGCCGGTACTTTGAAATACGCTGCCGGGAGGTTCGCGTTAAGGTGCATTGTCGCGAAAAGGGATTTTCTCCAGACCGCCATGCCTGACGTCTTTTCCGAGGCGATCACCATCACGCGCCGGAAATAATAGGTGATGTTCTCGGGATCGATGCCGCGCAGCTCCGGCAGGCGGCATGCGAGTTTCAGTCCCTCCATCACATCAGGTGTTTCCATG
>Ga0210397_10001704_pt1 | contig 14043 bp, 13 predicted proteins | sample IncBWH2OmetaG_FD_160126 | JGI IMG/M metagenome (GOLD analysis project Ga0210397, IMG submission 160126) | Forest soil microbial communities from Barre Woods Harvard Forest LTER site, Petersham, Massachusetts, United States - Inc-BW-H-2-O ...
GACGATGGCGCGGCGGGCCGCGTCGCCCGGTCCCATGGTGCGCGGCGCGACGAGATCGCGCGGATCGGAGACCTGGGCGGCGATGTTGTGCTGCACGGCGCAGCCGAAATTGGCGTCGACGCGGTTGGACGCGGTGTAGCCGAGATTGGCGGACCAATCGCCGCACGGCGCGGTCTGCGCCTCATAGCCGATATAGCCGAGCTCGACCTTGCCGTCGCTGCCGGCCACGACATGGGTGCCGACCAGAATGCGCTCGCGCGGGACGCCGGCATTGGCGAGGCGCTCGCCGAAATAGGCGATCGCGGCCGAGGCGTCCATGCCGGCGGGCGCCGAGATCGAGAGCGCGCCGTTGCCGTGCTGCAGGAAGTCGGTGACGAACGCGTCGAAACGCTGCGCGTCGTCCGGCATCAGGCCGGCGTCGGGCGCCGAGAAGGGCAGCCGCAGCGTGTGATAGCTGGGCTGGACCTCGATCGGATGATTGACGGCCGGATCGTCGTACAGGCCGGTGTCGTCGTTGATCGGCGCAGCGCAGCTGCCGGCGGCGAGGACCGCGAACAGCGAGGCGACGCGAAGGAAATCCTTGGTGCTGGGCATCATGGCTGGGCCCTCTACTGGACGATGAAGCCGACGGAACTCGACGGGCTCGGCTTGGCGCCATCGGGTGTCGGCTTGTTGTAAACGGCGTTGAGGCGGCCGAGCAGGATGGTCTCCGGGTCGGTCGGCGAGACGTAGCCGTCGGTCGGCGCCGCCAGCGCGGTGGCCGCGGTCGGATCGACGAGGTAGGCACTGACGATGATGACGAGCTCGGTCTCGTTGTTTTGGTAGTCGCGGCTGCGGAACAGGGCGCCCAGGATCGGCATGTCTTTCAGGCCCGGGAAGGCGTTGAGGTCCTGCCGCGAGGTGTGCTGCATCAGGCCGGCGATGGCGAAGCTGCCGCCCGAGGGCACCTCGACCGTGGTCTGGGCGCGGCGCACCGAAAGCGCCGGAATGGTGATGCCCGGCGTCGTGGTGATGGCGCCAGTCGTCGGATCGGTGGTGCTCGTCGTGTTGAGCGTGAAGGCGCCGGTGTTGGTCAGCTCGCTGACTTCAGTGGAGACCTGCAGCGAGATGCGCCCGGGACTCAGCACCACCGGCGTGAAGGACAGGCCGACGCCGAACTGCTTGAACTCGATGGTCACGTTGCCGTCGCGGTCGCGGCTGACGGGAACCGGGAATTCGCCGCCGGCGAGGAATTTGGCGGTCTCGCCGGACACTGCGGTGAGCGTCGGCTCGGCTAGGATGTGCACCAGACCGACGCGCTCCAGCGCCTTGACCGTGCCCTGCAGGTTGTTGGGCGACCCCGGGCAGGAGGTCGGCGTGTTGGTCGGCAGCGTGAGGGCGGGGCTGCAGGCAAAGCCCGCCTGCGCGCCCGACAGGTCGCTGAGGGCGCGTCCGAGCAGGCTGTAGGGATTGCTGGTGGCGGCGACCAGCGGCACGCCGCCGACGGTGGCGGCCTGGGTGAGGTCGACGCCGAACTGCTTGGCGATGTTGCGCTGCATCTCGGCGACGCGGACGCGGATCATGACCTGCTCGCCGCCTGCGACGCGCAGCATGTTCACCACCTTGGTGGGGTCGCCGGCGAAGCGGCCGGCGAGGTCCTGGGCGCGTGCCGATTCCTGGGCGCTCGACACCGTGCCGCTGAGCACCACGTTGTCGTTGAGCGCCGAGACCTTGATGTTGGAGCCCGGCATATTCCTGGCGATCATGGCGGAGAGGTCGACGACGTCCTTCTCGACGCGGATGTCGATCGAGGCGAGCTGGCGGCCGGCGCCGTCGAAGAAGAAGGCGTTGGTCTGGCCGACCTTGAGCGCGAGCAGGAAGATGCGGCGCGGCGTGCGCACCACGGCGTCGACGATGTCGGGGCTGGAGACCAGCACGTCGCGCGCATCGGCATCGAGCTGGACGATGACGGCCTTGCCCAGCGACAGCGTCACGCGCTGCGTGACCGTGCCGCCGCGGGTGGAGATGGTGATGACGTGCGTGTTGGCGTCCGGCGCGCGCTCCGGCGCCGCATTCGCGCTGCCGGCAAGGATGCCCAGCGTAGCCAGCGCAAGACCGACGAGAAGATTACGCATGGCCTAGTCTTTCCTTCCATTGGCGCCGTTGGGCACGACGCCGAAGCGGATGACGGTGACGCCGCTGCCGCTGGGCGCGTCGTCGTCGGCGCCGGTCGCGGCGCCGTTCAGCGCCATGGGGGCCGGCTTGGAATTGTCGCCGAGGGCGCGCAGGGCGAGCGACAGCGGGCCGCCGGCCTGCGCCTTGACCACGATGCGCGCCTGCTCGGACGACAATTCGAGCGTCGCGGTCTTGGCCAGCACGACGCGCTGGTTGTTGTCCTGCTTGAAGGTCTGGTCCATGGCGAGCACCAGGACGTTGGTCAGCACGATGCGGGCGCGGAAGCGGCGCGGCGTGTCGGAAATCTGCTCGGTCATCAAAAGATCGACGCGGTCGTTGGGCAGGATGAAGCCGCCAGCGCCGGACTCGGTGGTGATCGGAATGGAAACGGCGCGCATGCCGGGCGCCAGCGTCGCGGCCATGAAGCCGCCGGCGTCGGCGTGAACGAATTTCGCGGCGGTCAGGGGCTCGCCTTCGACGATCGGCGCGCGCACCACGGTGCCGGTCAGCGCGGCTTCGAGATTGGGCGTGTCCTGGTGCGTGATGAAGCTCGAATCGACGGAGGCTTTGGGCCAGGCCTGCCAGTGCACCATCGTCGCGTTGAGCGGCTGGCCGGGCTGCAGCGCCGCCGAGGCGACCAGGACCTCGCTGGTGACGACCGCCGGCGGCGGCGTGCTGGCGGCCACCTGCGGCGTGCCGCCGCCCAGCATGCCGCGCGCCAGGAACGCCGCGGCGCCGGCGGCGACGGCAGCCAAAGCGAGAATGAGCATACGCGGCATGTTCATGGACCAGCTCCTTTGGCCGCGATCCGACCACGAACCCTTTAGAATTTGCTTAACAAAATGCTGTGCAAACGATCCATGGCCGGCGAAAGCGCCGTGGGCACCGCTAGATCGAGGCCGCGATCTTGAAAATTTCCGTCTGCGGAAGAATTACGAAGGCGCCGGCCGCCAGGGCCACGCCATAGGGGATGCCCGCCTTGGCATCGTGCAGCCGCGCGATCCAGGCCTGCGCGCCCAGCAGCGGCGGCAGCGGCAGGCGGCGCAGGCTGAGCAACGAAAGACTCAAGGCGCCGCCCATCACCGCGGCGACCAGCGTGTAGTCGAGCAGGTTGTGGAAACCCAGCCACAGCACGATGCAGGCGAACAGCTTGGCGTCGCCGCCGCCGATATAGCCGAGCGCGAACAGGGTAAAGCCGATGGCGAGACCGACGAAGCCGGCCAGCAGATGGCCGCCGATGGCGCCCGGCGTCATGCCGATGGCGACCACGAAGACGGCGAAGGCCGCGATCAGCGCGAGCTGCAGGTAATTGGGAATGGTGAAGCTGGCGAGATCCCAGCCAGCGGCCAGGGCAAGGAGCACCGGCAGCACGATCAAGATGAGAAGTTCAGCCGCCATGGACATGCGTTCCGGTCAGGCGCACCCGAGCAAGCGCGAACGGCCGCTTCTTTGGGAAGCGGCCGCCCACAAGACATTCGCTTTGGGCAAATGCTTACTTGATCTTCGACGACACGGTGGTGAACGTGGTCGACAGGTTGGTACCCACGACCTGCACCGCACCGATGATGACGACGGCGATGAGAGCGGCAATCAGGCCATATTCAATGGCCGTGGCGCCGGATTCGTCGCGCACAAAGCGAGCGAAAAGTTTGTTCATGATAGCCTCCACAAAGTGACACCCTAGGACGTCCGGCCGGCACCATTGCGAGAGACCAACCTGGACTGACGGTGAGACTAGGGGCACGCGATTAATGGCGGCTTAAATTTACAAACGCTGCGTATCGCCGATTGTGCCGGGACGGCACGAAACAGGCCGTTTGGAACAACGGCTACGCTTAATGGTGGCGATTTGTTTACCCTGCCGACCGAAAACGCCAAACCAAATCGCGTTTAACGCCCGCGCGCGCCGCAAAGCGGAACGACGTTTCGCAATCAATCATTCCGTCATCGCTTTGCAGTACCCATGCCGGAAGGGATTTGGACCGGACGATGGACGCAATGCGGCGCGGCGCCTTTCGAAGCGATGCGAGAAGCACGATCGCGCTGGTCGCGGCGGTCTTGGCTTTTGCGGCCGCAGCCTTCGCGCCGCAGCTGCTGAACGACGGCGACACGTTCCTGCATATCGCAGCCGGCGGGCGCATGCTGGCCGACCGCGCCGTCCTGTTCGCCGATCCGTTCTCCTATACCTTCGCGGGAGCGCCGTGGCAGGCGCATGAATGGCTCGCCGAGATCGTCATGGCGGCGGCTTACCAGGCCGGCGGCTGGAGCGCATTGGTCCTGTTGTTCGCGTGCGCCGCCGCGGCGGCCGCAGGGCTGCTGAGCTTTTCGCTCGGTCGCTGGCTGGCGCCGGCAGCACAGGCGCTGGTCACGCTGCTGGCGCTCGCCTGCATGACGGGCAGCCTTCTGGCGCGGCCGCATCTACTGGCGCTGCCCCTGCTGGTGGCGTGGACCGCGGGCCTAGTGAAGGCGCGCAGCGAACGGCGCGCACCGTCTTTTGCGCTGCTGCCGCTGATGCTCGTTTGGGTCAATGTTCACGGCAGTTTCCTGCTCGGCTTCGCGATCGCGGCCGGCCTGGCGCTCGACGCGCTGGTCGAAAGTCCGGGCGCGCGCAGCCGGACGCTGCGCGACTGGAGCGTGTTCGCAACGGCGGCGCTGGGCGCGGCGCTGGTCAATCCGCATGTCATCGGCGGCATCACCTTTCCGTTCGCGCTGATGGGGCTTTCAAGCCTCGGCAATGTCGGCGAATGGCAACCGACCGATTTCACGCGGCTGCAGCCGATCGTGCCGGTGGTGGCGGCCGCGCTTTATTTCCTGGCGACGCGCCGCGTGAAGATTGCACCGGTGCGCGCCGCGATGCTGCTCGGCCTGCTCTACATGGCGATCGCGCATCAGCGCCACCAGATCGTCTTTGCGGCCGTCGCCCCGCTGCTGCTTGCCGAGCCCTTGTCGCGCGCTCTGGGCCGACGCGACGGCGTGGCCAAGACCTGGCGTGCCGCCATCGCCGGCGCGCTGGCGGCACTGGTGCTGCTGGCCGGCCTGCGGCTGGCGCTGCCGCTGACGCGCGGCGACGCCGCGGTCGCGCCGATGCGCGCGCTGGCGAGCGTTCCGGCTGCCTTGCGCCGCCAACCGGTGCTCAACGATTACAGCTTCGGTGGCTACCTGATTTTCTCGGGCGTGCGGCCATTCATCGACTCGCGGGCCGAGCTTTACGGCGAGGCGGCGCTCGCGCGCTACGCCGCGCTGATCCGGCCCGATGCCGCGGCGCTGGACACGGCGCTGCGCCGCTACAAGATCCGCTGGTCGATCCTGACCCCGGCATCGCCGATCGTCGGCGAACTCGCAGCGCGCGCCGGCTGGCACACGCTCTATGCCGACCGCTATGCGGTTGTGCAGTTTCGGGACAGCGCCGCACCATGAGGCGCCGGGAAGTTAATCCCTCTTTTACGCCGCCCACGATAGTTTGACGCTCGCGAAATACGGGATCCCTGCCATGCGTCACAGCCTCGCCGCTTTCGTCTTCGGCCTCAGCTGCACCTCCGCGCTCGCCGCCGGCGGCGTCTCCGTCCCCATGGACGAAGTGCGCACCGTCACGTTCGGCAAGCCCGTGACCACGGTCTATGTCGGCAATCCCGTCATCGCCGACATCAACATGATCGATTCGCGCCATGCCTTCGTGCTCGGCAAGTCGTTCGGCACCACCAACATCATCGCGCTGGACAGCACCGGCCGCGAAGTTTCGAACACCTTCGTCAGCGTCTCGGGCACGCGCGGCGCCACCGTCACCTTGACCAAGGGCACGGCGCAGACGACGCTGGCCTGCAGCAACGCGCGCTGCGAATCCGCGCCGCTGCCGGGCGACGCCCATTTCAGCGACATCATGGGCGACATCGAGAAGCACATCGACTTGGGCGGCAAGACCGCACAGTAAGGCGCAAGGCCGCGCCATGGTGCGCGCCGCGGCCGCCGCCGGCAAATCAGTTCACGATCGGATAGATGACCTGCAGGCCGAAGCTCTCCGGCATGTTGGCGTCCTCGATGCCGTAATTCTGCGGCAGCTCGCCCTTGGGCATGTAGAACGTCCCGAACACGACGTCGAACAGCGAGAAGGTGCCGGCGAAATTGACGCCGACCTGCTCGCGCGTGTGGTGCCAGCGGTGGAAGACCGGACCGGCGAAGATGTATTTCAGCGGCCCCAGCGTCCAGTTGAGGTTGGCGTGGACCCAGCCCGAGGTCAGCGTGTCGAGCGGCGCCATGATCAGGAAGATGTCGGGCGAGAAACCCGCCATCAGCGCCGCGACGTCGACGAGGACGGTGCCGAGCAGGAGATTGACCGGATGGAAGCGCGCCGCGGAGATCCACTCGACGTCTTCCGAGGAGTGGTGCACGGCGTGGTATTTCCAGAAAACCCGGCCGTGGAACATCCGGTGCGACCAGTAGAGCAGGAATTCGGTGCTGAAAAGGTAGAGCGCGAGCTGAACCCAGAATGGCAGCCGCGAGATCGGGCCATGGCCGAATTCGAAGAACGAAACGATGCCCTGCGCCGTGTTGATGCCCAGGAGATAGACCGTGAGCAGCACCGAGAAACCGATGCGGCCGTAGCGGGTGAAGATCGGCACGATGAACCAGTAGCACAGGTCGGTGACGAGGCCCCGCTTCTTCCACCACGGCGCGCCCGGATTGCACGGCGTGAAGTACGAGAGCGCGGCGAACACGACTCCCATGCCCGCCATGTAGGGCAGCACGCGCAGCAGCGTGTGCGCGAAACCGGCGACGACATCGGAGAACAGGGCGGCGGTCATGCGGATGATCCGTTCGGGCGGCGCCAGCCTAGCGGCAATTGCTTGCGCAAAGCTTTCGCCGCCGCGTGAAAGCGCCCGTTACTGGGCGACGCGCAGATTGGTGATCTGCTGACCGATGGCATTGAGCGTGGTGATGATCGCGCCGGAGGTCGTCAGGTCGAAATACTTGCTCGAATCCGAGGCGCAGTCCTGCAGCACGGTCGAATTGCCCTGCGTGCCGTTCAGATCGACGAAGATGGCGTAGACCGTGAAGCCGGCGGCTTTGGCGTTGGTGCAGGCGAGCGCCATGCGGGCGTCGACGGCGGCGGCCTGGTTCGAACCGTCGCCGCTCCAGCGGTCCTGCGTGTTGAGACCGTCGCTGAGGATAATGATGTACTGGTTGGTGTTGGCGGGCAGCGCCGGCGCGCTGAGCGGAACGCCGGGGGTCTGCGCGAACATGCCCCAGTCGAGACCGATGGTCTGGTTGGTCGAGCCGCCGGCGGTCATGGCGTCGACCTGCGCGCTCAGCGCCGCCCAGTCATAGCTCAACGTGCCCAACACGCTGGGGACGCAGGACTGCGTGTTCTCGGCCGGGAAATAGGTCGATGTGCCGGTCGGCGCCGTGGTGTTGACGTCGTAGCTCTGGGTGCGGTCCATCACGCAGCCGTCCCAGGTGCTGGTCGCGTTGACCGTCCAGGTGTGCGTGTAGTTGTCCGCCTTGCACTTCTTGCTGCCGTTGCTGCCCGTGCAGGTGCAATTGGTGTAGCCATTGCAGGTGGCGCTGCTGCCGGTGCTGACGGTGGTGGTGCCACCGGTGGCGACCGAGGTGTAGCAGCCGTTGAAATAATGGCCGCCGGCGCCGGTGCTGGCGTTCGCCGCTTCGACACCCGGGCAGATATAACCGCTATAGGTGCCGCTCGACGGGATGGTGCTGGTGCTCGAAGAACCGTTGGTCGGCGTTTTCACGCAGCCGAAGCCATCGCTGCCGCTGGACCAGGGGCAGGAATCGCCGGGGCCGACGGTGGTGGCCGGCGCGCCGCCGGGCGGCGCGGCTTTCCAGTCGGTCCAGTCGATCCAGCTGGCGCCGACATTTGAGGTCCCGACATTGACGGTCTTGGAGAACGGAATGATGGCCGCGCGGACGTCGCCGGCGGTGGACGAGGCGTTCTGCAGCATCGTCAACAGCTGATGCGTCGCGGTGATCAGCGCCGAGATCTTCGAGGTGCCGGTGCCGTCGGTCTGGGTCATCGAGCCGGTGTTGTCGAGCACCAGGCTGACCCAGAGCTTGTTCTGGCCCCACACCACGGTCGACGACTCGGTGATATTCACGGTGTGAATGCCGGCGATGCCGATCAGGGTCGTCGGCATCGGCACCGTGGTCGAGACGGTGACCTCCTGACCGCTCACCACCACCGAGATGGTGGACGGCGTGCCGTAGGACGAATCGGTCTTGTAATTCGCGTTGAAGTAATTCTGCGCCTCGGTCTGCATCTGCGCCTGGGTCAGCCCCGTCGTGCTGGCGACGGCGAGCGCCGAGGAATCGAGCGCTTCGCTCAAGGCCGAGCGGACGATCATGGCGCGCGCCAGGTCGAGGCCCGTGCCGGCCGCGATGGTGACCGGAATGATCGAGATCGCGAAGATCATCGCGACATTGGCATCGCGATTGCTGAGGAACGCACGGGCGCGCACCCAGGCTTCTCGAAGCGTCTCGCCGATGGACATGACAACGAACCCGATGGAAGGACAGCGCCGCATCATCCACCAAGGCGCATGAAGATGCCGTTCCTATCCCGCGGCGTGGTTAGGCATTCGTTAGCGATGCCGGCAAAGTTCCAGTCGAATTAAACGAAGATTAGCAAAGCATGAACGCGCCTCGACGGTCGTAACCATTCGCACGATGCTGTTGGCATCGGGTTAAGTCTTTGGTGACTACGTTGACGGCTTGTCCTTCGAATTGCGCCGCGCCGGCCTTACAAAGCGGATGAGGCAAGAGGCTTAAGACGCAAAGCCGTGACCGGCAGCCATTCCACATTCGGGAAAATCCGCGGACGCCTGCGCCGGACGGCGCAGCGCATGCGTGCGCAAGGCAACAAGGCGTCCGCCTCGATCGAGTTCGCGGTGATCGCGCCGGTCTTTTTCATGCTGCTGATGGGCATCATCGAGAACGGCGTCCTCTATTTCGCGGGCTCCACGCTGCAATATGCGACGGACAGTGCCGCGCGCTACGTCCGCACCGGCCAGGCCCAGACCGGCGGCATGACGCAGGCGCAGTTCCGCACCATGATCTGCAACGACATCGCGCCGCTGCTCGCCTGCGATACGAACCTGCAGATCGATCTGGAGGCCTATCCGGGCTACGGGACGGCGACGTTCGGCACGCCGACCGACGCCAACGGCAATTTGAACGCCGCGCTCGACAACTACCAGCCCGGCACCGCCTGCAACGTCGTGTTGCTGCGCACCTTCTACACCTGGAAGGTACTGACGCCGGTGCTGTCGCAATTCCTGACCAACATCACCGGCGGCTATCACCTCGTCAGCGCGACCGCCGCCTTCCGCAACGAACCCTACGTCAACAACATATCCGGATGCTGAACTGGGCCCGCAAATTCTGGCGTGCGAAGGACGGCCTGGCCGCCATCGAATTCGCCATGCTCGCGCCGGTCCTGGCGGCGATGTTCCTGGGCAGCATCGAGCTCGCCGATGCGCTCGATTGCGAGCAGAAGGTCACCGGCATGGCCGCGACGGCCGCCGACCTGGTGGCGCAGGAAACCCAGATCAAAAACAGCGACATCGCCAACGTGTTCTCGGCGATCAACTCGATCGTCTTTCCCTATCCCACGACGGGACTGAAGATCGTCGTCAGCAGCCTGGTCGACAATGGCAGCGGCGGCGGCAAGGTGGCGTGGAGCGACGCGCAGAACACCAGCGCCCGCGTGGTGGGCACCAACGTCACCGTGCCGACCGGCGTCATCACCAGCGGCGGCAGCGTGATCCTGACGGAAGTGACCTATCCCTATGCCTCGCCGGTCAGCGACTACCTGACCGGCACGACCAATATGAGCGAGACGTTCTACGCCCGGCCGCGCCGCAGCACGACCATCAGCCGCGTGCCGTAGCTCACTTCTTCTTGTCTTCGCGCACCCGCATCAGGCCTTCCTGGACCACGCTGGCGACCAGTTTGCCGTCGCGCGTGAACAGCGAGCCGCGGTTGAAGCCGCGGGCGCCCGACGAACTCGGCGAGTCCTGGGCGTAGAGCAGCCAGTCGTCCATCTTGAAGCTGTGGTGGAACCACATCGCGTGATCCAGGCTCGCCATCTGGATCGGCGAGTTCCACGAGCGGCCATGGGGCAGCAGCGCCGTGTCGAGCAGCGACATGTCGGAGGCGTAGGCCAGCACCGATTGCTGCACGATGACGTCGTCGGGCACCGGGCCGGTGGCGCGTATCCAGACATTGTCGAACGGCTCGCGCGGGCTGCGGTCCATCCAATTGTCGAGGATGACGGGGCGCATCTCGATCGGGCGCGGCCGGCTCATCCAAGCCTTGGCGTCCTCCGGCATGTTCGCCATCCACTTCTTGCGCGCTTCGTGCTCGTCGATCAGCGAATCGGGGCCTGGCACCTTGGGCATGTCGAACTGATGCTCCAGCCCTTTCTCGACGGCCTGGAACGAGGCGGACATGTTGAAGATCTGCTTGCCGTGCTGGATGGCGACGACGCGGCGCGAGGTGAAGCTGCCGCCGTCGCGCGCCCGGTCCACTTCGTAGAGGATCGGAACCTTGGGATCGCCGGCGCGCAGGAAATAGGCGTGGAAGGAGTGGCAAACCCGGCCCTCCACCGTGCGGCTGGCCGCCACCAGCGCCTGGCCGAGCACCTGGCCGCCGAACACGCGCTGCATGCGGTCTTCCGGGCTCTGGCCGCGGAAGATGTTCTCTTCGATCTTCTCGAGATCGAGCAGTTCGAGGACTTCCGCGATCGGCGTCTTGGCAGGCTTGGTCATGGCGCTCCCTTAGAGGCGGGCGAACCGGGGCGCAAGACGGTTGCAGGGCCATGGGCGCGGGGATTTTCTTTGCCTGCCTCCTTCATTCCGTCATAAATCGCAGGCACTGCCTTGGCATGGCGAAAGCCGAGGGTTTTCAAAGGACTTTCGATGGCAAACCTGCTTCTCGACAAGGCGGCGCATCAAAAGCCGGCGACCACCAGGCGCGGCGCCTTGGAACGCCTTTTTACGCTTATGTTTCAAGGGTTTGTCTACAATCAGATCTGGGAGGATCCAGTCGTCGACCTGGAAGCGCTGGCCCTGAAGCCGGAGCACCGGTTGATCACCATCGCCTCGGGCGGCTGCAACGTCCTCAATTACCTGGCCGCCAATCCGGCGAAAATCATCGCCGTCGATCTCAATCCCAACCACATCGCGCTGACCAAGCTGAAACTGTCGGCGCTGACCAATCTGCCGACCTATGAGGAGTTCTTCCGCTTCTTCGGCCACGCCAACGACAAGGCCAATCGCGGCGCCTATGACCGGTTCCTGAGCAAAAAACTGGACGACGAGACCCGGCTCTATTGGGACAAGCACGTACCGCTGCGTGGCCGCCGTATCAACATGTTCGGGCGCAACCTGTATCGCTACGGCCTGCTCGGCCGCTTCATCGGCATCCTGCATGCCGTCGCCAAGCTGCACGGCAAGAAGCTGGAGCCGATCCTGTCGGCCCGCACGCCCGAAGAGCAGCGCCGGCTGTTCGAGCGCGACATCGCGCCCCTGTTCGAGTTCAAGTCGATCAAGCTGCTGTCGAAGAGTCCGGTTTCGCTGTACGCGCTCGGCATTCCGCCGGCGCAATACGACGAGCTGATCGCATCGGGCGATCCGGTGGCGGTGCTGCGCGAGCGCGTCGAGCGGCTGGCCTGCGATTTTCCGATCCAGGAAAACTACTTCGCCTGGCAGGCGTTCGGCCGCAGCTACGACACCCAGAACCGCGAGGCCGTGCCGGCCTATCTGCAGCGCGACACCTACGACATCATCCGCACACGGACGGACAAGGTCGAGGTGCACCACGCCTCGCTGACCGATTTCCTCGAGGCCCAGCCGCCGCAATCGCTGAACCGCTATGTCCTGCTCGACGCCCAGGACTGGATGAACAAGGACCAGATCACCGCCCTGTGGCGCGAGATCGACCGTACGGCCGACGCCCGCGATGCCCGGGTCATTTTCCGCACCGCCGGCCCCGACTCGCCCCTGCCCCGCAAACTGCCGCCCGAGGTGCTGGCACCCTGGATCTACCTGGAACAGGAAAGCCGCGCCTGGCATGCCCAGGATCGCTCCTCGATCTATGGCGGCTTCCACATGTACGCCCGCCGCCCGCTGTCGTGAGGCTGCGATGACCAGCCATGCGGCGTTGATGGACCAGGTCTACCGGCGTCAACGCTATATCTATGATTTTACAAGGAAATATTACCTTTTTGGCCGCGACAGGCTGATCCGGCAGCTGCAGCTGAAGCCGGGGGCGCGGGTGATCGAGATCGGCTGCGGCACCTCGCGCAACCTGATCAAGATGGCCGAGGCCTATCCCGGCGCCCACCTGTTCGGTCTCGATGCCTCGGCCGAAATGCTGCTCAGCTCCGCCAGGGCGATCGAGCGTGCCGGCCTTGGCAGTCGAATCAAGCTCGTCCAGGCCTATGCCGAGGATCTGACGCCGGCGCTGTTCGGCGAGCAGGAGCCGTTCGATGCGGCGGTGTTCTCCTATTCGCTGTCGATGATCCCGGACTGGAAACAGGCCCTGAGGGCGGCCCATGGCGCGCTCGCGCCGGGTGGCAAGATCCATGTCGTCGATTTCGGCGACCTTAAAGGGCTGGGCCGGCTGGGCGAACGGATCCTGCGCGGCTGGCTGTCGCTGTTTCACGTCGCGCCCCGCGAAGAACTGCTGAAAACCATCGAAAAAGGCGATGCGCGGGCCTCCTGGGGCTCGCTGGAGCTGCTGGCCGGCCGCTATGCCTTTGTCTGGACCGCGGACCAGGGCGACGATTTCTGGACCGCCCTCGCCAAGGCAAGCTGAACGAAATTCCTTGCGCGTTGACGGGCAAACGAGCGGGCGTCAGGCTCCGGAAGGGCCGCGGAGGGTGCCTTAACCAACCGGATCGCGACCGGCCTGGCGCCGGCTAAGTGGCCGGTCCGCCTTGGAAATGCACCCATGCGTTGAAATGCCTCGCCAACCGGCCCTGTCTGTTGCAGCCCGGTCACAGAGCCAGCGTAAATCCGCCTGCCAGCACCCTAAAAGGGCCGAATACCAAAGCATGCGGTGGAGACTTCCGCCATTGTCGGCATTATAAGTTCGATGTCGGTCCGAACGTTTAGGTGGGGGGGTCCCTGCCCGTCGGTATTTGAAGCGAGGATAGAAATGAAACTTCGTTCGATCGCCTTGACGGGCGTAGCACTGGCCGCGCTGAGCGTGGCCCCTGCAATGGCCAATGATACTCAGGGTTGGTATCTCGGCCTTGGCGCTGGCTATGATCACCAGGATCCAGTCCATATCATCACCGCGCCGCCCCTGGCTGCGCATTCCAATCTCGGCATGCAGGACTCGGCAAGCGTCGCCGGTTCGCTCGGCTACAAGTGGGCCAGCGGCCTGCGCCTCGAGTTCGAGGTCGGCTACTCGTCGCACGACCTGCATCCGCACGACGCGCCGTTCGTCGGCACGCTCGCCGGCACGTCGAGCATCAAGTCCGCGCTGTTCAACTTCATCTACGACTGGAACCTCGGCGATCGCCTCAGCCTGTCGCTCGGCGGCGGTTTCGGCGCCGGTGCCTACAATCTCGAGGCCCGCGACTCGTTCTTCCCGGCGCTCAAGCTCATCCGCGGCCAGCACACCGAGTTCATGTGGCAGGGCATCGCCGGCTTGAACTACCAGCTCGACCCGGACGTCGAACTGTTCCTCGACTATCGCTATCGCTCGAACGAAATCGACCATGGCTATGCGTCGGACTTCCTGGGCCTGACCCCGATCCATGTCGCCCAGGCGCAGGAACACGTGGCCATGCTGGGCGTGCGTTGGTATCTGGATGAGGCTGCTCCGCCGCCGCCTCCCCCGCCGCCTCCCCCGCCGCCGCCCCCGCCCCCG
>Ga0210397_10001706_pt1 | contig 14038 bp, 10 predicted proteins | sample IncBWH2OmetaG_FD_160126 | JGI IMG/M metagenome (GOLD analysis project Ga0210397, IMG submission 160126) | Forest soil microbial communities from Barre Woods Harvard Forest LTER site, Petersham, Massachusetts, United States - Inc-BW-H-2-O ...
ATCTTTCAGGACTGCTGCAGCGCGCGGGCGCGATCTCGGACACGAACTCGCGGCGGATTTCCAACAGCTTCATCGAGCTGACTGCGGCGATGCTGAGCGAGGCGACCCAGGTCTCGCCAGTGCCGATTTCCGACTATCGGAATCTGGCTCTGATTCGGATCAAGGATTTCGTGGAGAGAAACCTGAGCAATTTCGACCTCGACCCGACTACGGTGGCCGCCGCCCTGAAAATCTCGCCGCGCTACATCAATCAGTTGCTCAAGGCGGAGGGGACGTCGCTGTCGCGCTATATCTGGCGGCGCAGGCTCGAGATGGCGGCGTCGGACCTCCAGAACGGCGGGCTCGACAGCCTGAGCATTTCCACCATCGCACTGAACAACGGCTTCAATGACCTGAGCCATTTCAGCAAGGCGTTTCGCGAACGCTTCGCGCAGTCGCCGAGAGACTACCGCGGCTTGAAGAGAGAACGCTCAAGCTAGCACTTCCCGCGTCCACCACAGCGACGAGACCGCAAACATGCCGGGCGAGTACGATGCGGAGAAACACCTGCACCGAGCTCCCCTTTTGCTACCTGTATACAAAGATATGGGGAACGCTGCGTAAGCAGTGAAACTTTTATGCTTAAGCAGAAAACCCTCTTCGTCCTAGGCGCCGGCCCCAGCTACGAAGTCAAGCTCCCGGTCGGCCTGGAATTGGCGAAGACGATCGCGACAAAACTGGACGTTAGGTTCAGCGACTACAATAGGAATGTCGGCCCAGGGCCAGCAATGTTTGCCAGAAAGTGAGCTGGAACGGTGTCGAGACCCATCGGTGCGCCCGGACATACAGCTCTCGGCTAGCTGAAGCCGGGAGCCGCTGTGCCGACATCAAGCCTTTCAAAGCGCGGTACCCGATGCGAGACGGCTACGAGCACGAATAGTGTCGTTTTTGCATTCATCACGTCGGCGTAGATCTCGCCCATCCGCTTGGCGACCATAGGCGTCGAGAGGCGCGTTTGGCGCGCCGCCGGCACGACTCGCATAGTTTAGCCAAGAGACGCCGTGACCCGACCCACCCTGCCGCCGATCGCACGCGAGCCACCCGGCAACATAAGCGGCCGCGCGCCGACGCGGCTGGCACATATGCTGCCTTCCGAAGCCTTATCGTCGTAGGCTCTCTCGAAAAGCTCCCGCGTCCTGATGCAGCTTTGGCGGCGAAAGCCGCTCGGTGCTCCGCCGCCATAGAATCGAACCTGCAGCACCAATCAGCAATCGCTGGGGCGCTTCGTGGTTTACCGCTTCGTTTTCCGCTTCTTCCCGAGCGCGCGGTCTATAAGCTTTAGCTGCGATTCCAACTCTCGCTTCTGATCAGACAATATCTTTTTAATCGCCTTCTTTTGGGAATCGGTCAACGTATCGAGGTCGATCTGTTTTAGAATAAGCCTGTATGCCATTGCTTTCTCCTTGGCCTCCGTGGCCCTTTTACTCACAGGCACTTTCTTGATGATCTGCGCGGTTCGACTCCCGCCTTATTGCTCAACGCCCGATCAACTGGCCGACTGGCGTCTCGGGGTTTGCGGCCGCTTTGGTCAATATCATTCTGTAGTCCGCTATCCAATGCTTTTGGTTGTTGGCCTCGAACAAGTCCTTCTTGTAGCTCCATAATCCTATGATGCCCGACGGTGCCTCCTTGAGTGTCACCGTAAGCCAAGTGTGATCGATCGGGAGGCGCGGTTGCCCTTCCCGATGAATGTCTCCGAACGGCCCGACCGCCACATCGGGCAGTTTGAATGGCCGACGAAACGCGTTCCGAAGGTCGAAAAACGCTTGGGTGAGCGATGCTGCATCCAGAGCGTCTTCTTCTAGTCGGACGGCAAGGATATCGAACGGGAGTTCTTGCCTAGCGTAGGCATTCAAGACCGAGTCGCGCACGCAACGCAGCGCTTCTTCAAACGACATATCTGCATTGATTCGAGTGCGGATCAGCGTTGTATTCGCCAGAGGGCCGATCACGCGTTCCGTCCTTAATTGAGTGCGATTCGCCATTGGCGTGGCGACGCAAATGTCATTGCGGCCACTTCGAGCCATCAGTAGCGCCTTGAAGCCGGCCAATAGCGTCATAAACAGGGTCCCACCTTGCCTGCGGCTCAATGCGCTTAATCGCGCGACCAAGTCATTCGGCAGATCAACTGGTTCATGAGCAACGCGCCAGCTCAGCTGCGCGCCTCGACGGTCACCGTTGGGCGGAAATATTGCTGAGGCTTGTCGCAAGCACTCCTTCCAATAGGCGAGTTCCCGGGCCGCCCCATCAGTAGTGCACCACCAACGCTGCCATCGCGCGAAATCAGTAAATTGAAGGACTGGCTCTGACAACTGGGCTTGCGTACCGCCTACAAAAGCCGAATAGAGCTCCGAGACCTCGTCAAGGAAAATTCCGATCGACCAACCGTCGACGATGATATGGTGCAGGATCAGAAGCAAAATGTGGTCATCGGCACTGAGCCGCAGGAGGCGTGTCCGGAACAGCGGCGCACGCGTCAGGTCGAAAGGTGTCCAGGCTTCTTGCTCGGCTCGCAGCCTGGCCTTCTTCAGCAGTAGTGCCTTGGCGCGATTGTTTTTTGTACCAGCGGCAAGGTCTTCGACGACCAGGAATGGACCGATCTCGGCGGCCGGCGCTACGAGCGCGACGGGCGGCTCGTCCACCCAGGCAAATCGCGTGCGCAAGGAGTCGTGCCGGCGCACTATCTCGGTCAGGCTCCGCTCTAGTGCAGGGATGTCCAGCGCGCCCTGGAGTCGATAGGCAAATGGTAGGCTGAACTGGGGCAGTCCAGGGATCTCCCGCTCAATCCTCAGCATGTGCTCCTGCACGATCGATACCAAAGAGGGGCCGCCTCCCTCGACGGGGGCGATCTCCAGTGACGTGTCGTTCGGCTCTGTCTCGCGGGCCTTGTCCACTTGCCGGGCCAGCGCTTCCACCGTAGGCGCTTCGAAAAGCGCCTTTATCGGCAACGACACTCCAAGGGCATTTGTGACGCGCGCCAGCACCTGGCCCGCTAAGAGCGAATGACCGCCTAAGTCGAAGAAGTTGTCGAAGACGCTAACTTTATCGATCCCGAGCAAACGGGCCCAGATGTCGGCCAGGATTTGCTCGACGGTGTTGCGCGGCGCCACGAATTCAGAGGCCGCTACCCTAAGTACCTGGCTGGTCGCCACCAGCGCTCGACGATCGACCTTGCCGTGAGCCGTCACTGGTATGCGCTCCAGGAAGATGAAGCCTGCGGGGATCATGTAGCCCGGAAGCTTCGTCTTGAGGAAATCGCGGAGCTCATTGGCCTCCGGCTGCCGGCCGGCCGCAGCGACAATATGTGCAACCAGCCTCGCCTCGCCGGGGAGGTCTTCCCGCAAAAGCACGATGGCGGCTTGGATATCCGGGTGCCCCGAAAGAACATGCTCGATCTCCCCGAGCTCAATCCGGCATCCCCGGACTTTCACCTGGTGGTCCAAGCGGCCTAGGAACTCAAGTGTCCGATCACCGCGCCAACGGGCCACATCCCCGGTCCTGTACAAGCGCGCTGTCCGAGACTTTGAAAACGGGTCACGAATGAAGCGGCGCCGGGTCTGTTCCGGGTCGCCGAGGTACCCACGGGCGACGCCGATACCGCCGACATAGAGCTCCCCCGCGACCCCGATTGGCATCGGCTGCAAGTGGGCGTCCAGCACATACAAGCTTGTATTTGCTATAGGGCGGCCGATCGGTACGGTCGCGAGCGATTTCGTGGGGGCCCAAAGGCGATGCGTTGCCACGTCGTCGGAAACCTCAGTTGAACCATAGGCGTTAATCACGGGAACGTTTGGGAAGTGACGGAACCAATCTCGAAGGAGATCAGGTGGGAGGGGCTCTCCGCAGCACATCAGCCAGCGAAGTCGGCTCAGCATACGAAGGGCGTGCTCGTTGGGCGTCCGTTCGAGAATCGCGCGCAACAGCGCCGGCACAATTTGCAGTACCGTCACACCTTCGTGCCCTATCTGTTGCGCAAGCAGGGCCGGATCGCGCACGACTTTGTCGTCACAGATGTGGACGCGCGCGCCTACCATCAAAGGCGCGAGGAACTGCCAGACGGCGATCACAAAGCTCTGCGGCGCTGTCTGAGCGACCACGTCCGAGGCGGACAACTGGAGGTCGGAAATCTGGGAACAGAGGTGGTTGAAAAGGCCCCGCTGCTCGACCATGGCGCCTTTCGGAACGCCCGTGGAGCCCGACGTGTAGATAACGTAGGCCAAGCTCGAAGGTGCCGGCGGGGCAAGTCGGGCGGGTCGCTGCGGCATGGTCTGAGCTAGTTGTCCGGGGGTCAGGATGCGCGGGCGCCCTTGGGCCGGCATCCCGGATAGCGCCTCTTTGAGCGTCATGGCGATGTCTTCTCCGGCGAGAACAAGCGGCGCGCGGCTGTGCTGGACGATCTGTGCCAGCCGAGCCGCGGGAAACGCGGGATCCAAGGGAAGAAACGCCCCACCGGACTGGTGCACCGCGACCATCGCCGCCAGGAAGTCGACGTCCCGTTCGACGAGCAAAATGACGATGACGTCAGGCCCAACTCCTTCCAGCGCGAGCCGATCGGCGATCGCCGAGGCTCGTCGGGCAAGCTCCCGATAGCTGAGCCGAACCCGCGTGGTGGAGACTGCCGTGGCGCCCGGGGTGCGCTCGGCCTGCCTCGCGAACCGTTCGAAAAAAGTATGGAAGCGGCCGAACCCGGTCCGGGTCTGATTCCAATCGATGAGGATACGCGTGCGTTCTCCCTCCGACAGCAGGGGCAGCCGCGAGATCCGCTCCTCGGGATTCGCGACGATAGCCGCCAGCAGCGTCCGAAAATGCGCTGCCATTCGTGCGATGGTTGCGGCCTCAAAGAGATCAGAGCTGTATTCAAGCCAACCAGCCAGACGCTCATCGCTGTCGATCAACTCGAGCATCAAATCGAAACGGGCAGTGCCGGGGTCCACCTCTACAAAGTGCGCGGACAGTTCCGGGAGTTTTGGAACGCTAGGCGACGAGTTTTGCAGAATGAACATCACCTGAAACAAGGTGCTTCGATCCGTGTTCCGCGAAACCCGGAGGACTTTCAGGACCTCCTCGATCGGGAGATCCTGGTTTCGGTAGGCGTCTAGTGTCACTTGGCGGACGCGCCGCAGAACCTCGCTAAAACTAGGATTGCCCGTTAGGTCAGTCCGCAAAACGATCGTATTCGCGAACATCCCCATGAGCCGTTCGAGCTGGATCTGGTTGCGGTTGGCGATCAATGACCCGACCGCGATGTCCTCGTGCTGCGTATATCGGTACAGAAGGCACTGAAATGCCGCGAGCAGTGTCATGAACGGGGTGGCACCGTGGGCGCGACTGAGAGATTTGATCCGCCGCGACAATCTGATCGAGAGCTCCACTGGATGCCGGGCGCCGCGCCCAGTCCACATTCGTGGGCGCGACCGGTCTGTTCGCAAGGGTAGCTCGGTCAGCCCTTCGAGCTGCGTACGCCAATAGCCCAGCTGCTCCTCGGCAGCCCGCGTCCGCAGCCACGCTCGCTGCCACTCAGCGAAATGCCGGTACTGGATGGGAAGCTCAGGCAGCTTGGCGGAAGCCCCATTCAGGGCAGCCGCATAGAACGCCTCAAGCTCTTCCCAGAACAGCCGCTGCGACCATCCATCCGTGACAAGGTGATGAACCTTGATCACTAACGCATGTTCATCCTGGTCCAGTTGCAGTAGCTGGGCTCGCAGCGGCGGCTCCCTTTCGATTTCGAAACGGTGGCGCAGCAATTCCTGTGCCTGTCGTTGAATCGACACAGCTCTACCGCTCTTGGCGCACGGTCGAAGGTCGAGGCGTTCGAGGCGCGGCAGAGCTGCTCTCACCGCTTGCATAGGTTCGCCCAGCCGTTCGAAGAAAACAGATCTCAGCACTTCGTGGCGCTCGCAGATCATCCCGAAGCTCGCCTTCAAGGCGTCGAGATCGAGCGGCCCGGACAGACGGGCCACGTCAATGACGTGGTAGTTGTATCCTGTCGGATCGAGCCCGCTCAGAACGTAAATTCTTTGTTGCTGGAATGATAGGCAGCCGCAGCATCCATCCATCGGCGTATCGCCTAAGCCAAGTGATCCGGCAGCGGACTCCCTTTCAAATGATTGAAGCAGATCGGCCAACGCCGTAACTGTCGGCGCATCGAAGATATCCTTGAACGAAAGTTTGATGCCAAAGCTTGTCCGCAGACGCGACAGCATTTGCGTCACCGTGAGGGAATCCGCACCAAGCGCGAAGACGTCCTGGTCGACATCGATTGGATCAACCTCCAGGAGGTCCCCCCAGGTCTCGGCCAGCTGCCGCTCCAATTGCGAACGGGGCGGAGCCGCCTTCTCGGCGCGCTCCACTTGCGCTATTGGCAGTGTCAATGAAAGCGCATCGGCGATTCCGCTTCGCTTGATCTTTCCGCCGGGGCCTCGCGGAATCTCCGGCACAATCCGTATCATGCCAGGCACCTTGAATCCGGCCAGGCGTTCGCGGGTGAAGGCTCGGAGTTTGTGTTCGCTGACCTTGGCGTCCGGACGCAGCACAACGGCGGCGGCGACGTCCGCGCCAAGTCGCCTATGGGGGATCGAGAAAGCGACGGCATCAACGATGTCCGGATGCCTAAGCAACGTCTCTTCGATCTCGGCGGGCGCAACCTCCTGCCCTCCGCGATTAATGACGTCTTTGATCCGGCCGACAATGAAAAGATATCCCTCCCGATCCAGGTATCCGATGTCGCCTGTTCGGAACCAGCCGTCCCGAAACGCCGATGCGGTTGCCGCGGCATTATTGTCGTACCCCCGCGTGATCGTAGGCCCCCGCAGCACGATCTCTCCACGTTTGCCTGTTGGTACGCGTCGGCCGTTGCCGTCCATGATCGCTACGTCGGGGCCGGCGGGCTGGCCGACGGAACCTGGCTTTCGTCGCCCCAGGGGGTTTGCGGCAATCTGCGTGGCTGCTTCCGTCATGCCGTAGGTGTCGATAACCGGAACGCCAAATAGGTCCTCCAACCCGCTGTGGACGGCGAGTTGCAAAGACGAAGAGGCCGAGCGGATAAGACGTAGGGAAGACCTGACGTTGTGGCTACCTGCCGCCGATAGCACAGCTCGATGGATTGCCGGAACCGCCGTGTACCAGCTTGGTCGAAACTCCGTTAGCCAGCTAAAAAAGACCGCGGCATCGAAGCCGGGTGTACAGATGACACTCGATCCGGCCGCCAATGAGGCTAGAACCCCGGAGATCAGGCCGTGCCCATGAAACAGGGGCAGCACGCTCAGCAATCGGTCTCGAGGTCCAAGTGCCAAAGCGACGCCCACGTTATAGGCCGACAGGCAGACGCTCACGTGGGTCAGCGGGACCATCTTCGGCCGCGACGTGGTGCCCGACGTCACCAGAATAAACGCATCATCGTCGCGGTGCGCCGGATCGAGGTCGATGGCGCGCCGCGTCGCCTGGCCGGTAAGGCCGAGCCCGCCAGGCCCCATGTCCATGCCAAGCGATAGATCGATGACCGGTATGCCGAGGGCATGTGCCACGCCTCGGCTCGCGGAGCCCATATCGCCACGCGTCAACAGAGCCGCTATTCGCAAATCGGCAAAGTAACGTTGCAATTCGTCGGCTGTGAAGGCGGGGTTAAGCGGCACACACACGGCAGCGGCTGCGACCGCGATTGTCGCCACCACGGTCTCCGGTCCGTCCGGCAATATCACCGCCACGCGGTCACTTCGACGCACGCCAAGGCTCCGCAATCCGCGAACCATTTCGTTCGCTCGGCCCCAGAGCGTGCCGTATGTCATGGGGGAGTAGCCGGGTGCCAGGATTGCCTTACGGGCCGGCGCGTTTCGCCCGTAATGCTCGAGAAGATCGTCGAGATGCAAAAAGACGCGGCTTCCGGTCTTGTCGCCTGCCGATTCATTCCGCAATTGCTTGATGACCTTCGACAAGCCCGCCCCTTTGATTTCTAACTCGTTACCATGCGTTAACCGCAGGCAAGGGACTGTCACGCTCGTAGGCAACCGTACTCAGACCAACAGCAGATTGTTGCCAGCTAACTCAATTCAAATAGTCCCATTGCTCGATCCACAGCACGCTCACTCGAGGCCAGCCAAACGAAAGCCCTCAATAAATTTTTGCCGATCTCTTTCGCGCCTATACGGTAGCCAATCCTCTATCCACTTTAAGGAGAGTTCGGGTTGAAGACCTTTCAGGATCTGAAGTGCCGCTCTCGCCTCGTCGATCTCGCCCGCCAATGCGTAGTTCACGACGAGTTGCCGATAGCCGGTGACGATGCCCGGACTCTCTAAAATGGACTTCCTGGCGAACGCACTCGCTTCCTTATGCTTTCCCGCAAAGAAGTACGCGACAGCGCGCATAAGACTATTGATCCCATGGAACAGACCACGCGGGCTGAGGCGCTCAGACGTGGCGATGTGTGCCAACCCTTCATCAATTTGTCCCAGATAGCATAGGGCCGTCGCAAGATAGGTATGGGCGAGGGCGAAGTTCGGATTGAGCGAGAGTGCCATTCTATACTCCTGGACAGCGTCTTCGCTCTTTCGACTCTGCTGATGCACATAACCCAGCGCCAAATGTACCCATGGGTCATCGGCATCCAAAAGGAGACCCTTTTCAGCAGCATCCCGCGCCGCCGGAATTGCAATTTCTTCCGGCATCCATCCGTACAAAGCCTCTAATGCGGTCAAGTACGCGATAAGGGCGTGAGGCAGTGCATACGTGGCGTCAATTTGGATTGCCTTCTTCAGCAGCTCAAGGGCGACCGCATAGTCGCGCATTGATCGAGTGTTGACATAGGAGAGCGCCCGCATGGCACACTCCCATGCGTCCAGGCTTTCAGGAGATTTGCGCTTAGACCTTAGATATTCGGCCACTAAGAGTTGAGGTTCTATCGATGCAGCTATCCGCTCGGTGATCTCGTCTTGTAACGCGAAGACATCGGCGAACTCCCGGTCATAGCGTTCAACCCACACATTATGGCCGGCAACTGCGTCGATGAGTTGCGCGGTGACGCGGACATGACTGTTCGCCCTTCGAACGCTGCCTTCGAGGACATAGCGCACGCCAAGTTCGCGACTGATCTGCTTCACATCCACCGTCCGGCCCTTGTAGGCGAAGGTCGAATTGCGCGCGATCACAAACAACTGACGAATACGCGAAAGGGCTGTGGTAATCTCTTCGACCATGCCATCGGCAAAGTAGTCCTGCTCCGACTCGCCGCTTAGGTTCTGGAAATGTAGAACCGCAATCGATGGCCTATCGGGGAACGCCAGTGGTGACGCTGACTTCGTTGCCCCTTCAATCTGCACGCGATAGACGTGCACCGGTCGTGCGATATTCTTGAGGTTCTGCTCGCCCAAATCGGCAAACTCAAACGCGAGTTTGCCGCGGACCCGATCGTATGCGGAAGCCGAGATGCAAATGCCGCCGGGATCGGCGATGCTTTCCAGCCGTGCCGCTATGTTGACGTCGTCCCCAAAAATGTCATGCGGCTCGACGATCACGTCGCCGATGTTAATGCCCACCCGGAAAACAAGGCGCCCGGCTTCTGCATCGCTGGTTGAAAGTTCATGAATTTGGGTCTGGAACTGCGTCGCAGCTCGAACCGCCTCGACCGCGCTCGCAAACTCGGCCAGGAACCCATCGCCAGTGTTCTTGACAATGCGGCCGCCATGTTCTGCGATTGCCGGCATGATAGCGCCCGCGAGGAGCGCGGTGAAACGCGCGTGGGTTGCCTCTTCGTCACCGTGCATGAGCCGCGAGTAACCGGCCACGTCTGCGGCCAATATCGCCGATAATCTGCGTTCGACCCTGTTTGGCTGGTCTGGCACCATCGCGTGCAAACCCTTCGTGCTATGCTTTGTACGATAAATGCGGCTACTGCGCCACCAGTACTCGGACAATCCGCAAAGGGGTCAATGTGGAAGATGAAGTGGGGACAAATCCATCGTTGTGAGTATGATATTCGTCAAGCTTAAAAAGTTGACCGAAGCTTCGGCGCTTGGGCCGTCGCAAATCAAGGTGCGCGCGACCCCGCTCACCAAGGCGTTCGCCGACACAAGCCTACAATGCTATCGTATAGCCGGCGCGTCAACCAACCACGATCGATTTCGGGGGCCGAAGGCTCGCCGACTTACATTTTGGCGCGAGGGCCCAGATCGCCCTGCGGGGCGTCGCCGTTCTGGCTGCTCGACAACTCGCGGCTACAGCACGCTGATTGTGCCCTCGGCTGACGATCGAACTGACTTTACTTGGCTTCATAGAGGCCGCAATTCGATTGCCATCTCAAGATATCTGCAAAAGGCGTTCGCGAGCTGCATCTGCCGTGGGGTTCGGCACTCAGCCTCGAAAAGTCGAGGCGAGGCGACGATGACGCAGATGCACTTCGCTCTCGACGTGGCGACATTCAGCCGGTTCGCGCTGTAGAGGAACTCCATTCCACGCGGAGCGTCGGAATGGCTCGAGGTCGTCATGGAGTAGATGACGATGGGCGCCTCCTGGCCCTGGAACTTGCCGACCGTGCCTATCTTTGCGCCGGGGATGAGCTCGAGTAGCTCGAAGACTTGCGCATATAAGGAGCGACGATCAGGATGTCGTCGAGTCTGACCGGCCGCTCGACACCCTGGCGATCGATCCAAGTGCTACCGGCGTCCAGGATCTCCGAGACTAGAAGTCGGACCGCCTCGGCTTCCTCCTTTGCGGAGCTCTGGTTGCCGGCATGTTCAACGGCCAGATATCTGAGCCCAGCTCCGCTGACTCGACTGGTCGATCTAATCTCCTGCTTTTCGAGTCCAGCGCGATCGCAGCCGTTCCTCATAGAAGAGCGCGGAATTGAAGACGCAGATTTCGGGATGCAGCCGCCAGGTTTCCGCCAGGAACAGCCCGCGCTCGGGCAGAACGGTCGCGTGGGATCCGAGTACATGATCGAGCGCCGAGACGGCTACCCCGTTGGGGTGACTTCCCTGAACAGGCTGCTCGAGCTAACGAGGATCTCCCAGCAGCACGATACTCTCGGCCGCCTGCGACACTGCAAGTACGTCCGCAAGCGACATTTGGGCCGCCTCGTCGATGAACAGCACGTCTACGCTGACATGCGCATCCGCGCGCGACCAAAAGAACGAGGTCCCTCCTCCGACCGCGCATGTCGCGCCAAGAAGATGCAGAGCCTCCTCGTTGCTTTTGGTCAGCTGCAGGGAAGGAAGACTGCCGTTTTCCTTCTCAGTAATCTTGTGAACGCATTCGAGGCGCAATCCTGTGGCCGCGGCAGCGGAAATGACCTCGGTCAGAAGGTTGCGGATGACCTTGTGACTATTTGCGGTTATGCCGACCCGCTTTCCCTCGCGAACCAAGCTAAGGATCATACGCGCAGCCGTATATGTCTTTCCGGCTCCCGGCGGGCCTTGAATCGGAATGACGCTCTCATCCAGGGAAACGCCGATGCGCTCGGCGGCGGCCAGCATTGTTATCCCCGGCTGCAGCGACGCCTGTCCTCGCAAGCCAGGGGCTAACCGCAGTAGTAGATCGCGCGCAGCGCGATACTTGCCCGGCCCCTCGATGCCGTTCTCCGCGACGTATTCTCCTAGGCGAAGGAGAGAACCCGCCTGCTCCGGATGGTCAAACGATTTGTGGGCGAAGACGGCTTCGGGGTGCAAATCGGCGGTATCGCCCCGCTTCTTGATGTCGACAGTACGGTCCTCCTGCGAGATGGCGTCCACACGCACGTCGGTGTCCTGCTGCACGAATTCGTAGCGATGGATAGGTGCTTTGGCGGTCCCTCCGACGCTTCCGACGGATTTCAGGCCGCCGATGCCTGCCCGTTCGTGGACAAGATCCTCGGCCGAAAGGTCGCGGAGTCTGAAGTATTCCCACCAGACGACCTTGCCCTCGCGGCCGTGCCAATCGAGCATGAACGCGAGCAGCCATCTTGCTTGCTGCTCCTTGCTTCGTTGAGTTACGTCGTCGGGTACGCCGTCGAGGAGCCGCAAGGCCACGGGTTCCACTTTTGCCAACCAGGCGTCGCGCTTGGGACTGACCTCGGGCTCTTTGGGCACCGGCCGCTCTATCGTCGCGCCCGCCGCGAGGAGCTTGGTCCGCAAGGATTCCAGCCAGCCGCGAAGTGCCTCGGTGGAACCGCAATCGTCGCGATTGTAGCCCTTTGATCGCCTCCTTGTCGTCGACCGGAACGTCGGCGCCGTCCGCCGTTTCCAACCGCGCCTGCGTTCTGGCGAGCACGGCCGCTACTTCCTCCAGCGGTACGCTCCGTGCGAACGAGTAGAGGGCTCCAGTTTCTTTATCGAATAGCTCTCCACGCTCGCGCGGATGGCGTGGCGAACGACGGAATAGAGATCGACGAAAACCTCCGAGCGGAGAAGATCGTCCAATTCTCTTTCCCGGATCGCGTATCGCCCCATCAACCGCTTCAGCGCAGCCGGCTCGTAAGGCGCGAAGTGATAGGGTGCGAACGGCTTCAACCGACGAACGAATTCTGGATTGGCTTCGCGCCCCACTCCAAATTCAATGCCGCCGATGAGGATTGCCTCAAGCCTGTCGATCCGGCGGGGTAGTACTGCGGCGAGCTAGTCGTATTTGATTTTCAGAAGAAGATTACTCAAAGCATCGAGTCGTTTTACCCAACCACCGATTAACCACCGATACACCGTGAACGAACGTGGAAAATCGTCAGGCAACGCCACGAAAAACGTCAATGTTCTCCGAGAGTATCGAGCAGGCAAGGCCGCTCATAACGGTCTGGTTGCAGGTTCCAGGATCGCTCTGATCGGGGCAATTGCTACCAGCCGCACCAGTTTCCGCGCTAGATTCGTCGTTCGTTACTCGGGCAGCCATCCGTATCGCACGCGCGATAGCGGCACTGCTCGGCCGCCATCCGATTCGTACTCTGCGCTAACCGAATCCCCGCGCGCTCGCCCGTGGTCCTTTTCACGATTACTGTTTTGTGCTCGATATCGACGAGTTGACGGAGCTCGGGACGGACATGACGCTGCATTGCGGAGCGAAGCCGTCGAGAGCCGAGCTCCGGTTCGATTGACGCGTAATGGGCACGAGGAAGCGCGATGTCGCCACGCTCTCCCCTTCCCGCTCGCTATCCTCCGACCGGCACATGGCCTGCAGTTATGCGTGCCGATATGGCCGCCGCATACCTCGACTATCGCGATACAAGTGAGTTGGCACGCGGGGTGAGCCGAGGTGAGGCACCCCCAGCGATCGGCCATCACGGAACTGGACGCGCGAGAGAACCAATCTGGTTGAAGGCCACCATTGACAACTTCATCATGCCGGATTCGGATGGTCCAGGAAAACAAGACTTGGCGTCCCTCGTATGAAACCGCCTCGCACTGCATTGAAGCTGCCGCGCTACTGTCGGCGAAAGCCGTTGAAGAGCGGTCGATGGGCCTACTTCTTCGAGCCGCCGACTTGGGCTCGTATGCAGGGCTGCCAAATTGGGGCTGAACCATTGGGACAAGATTACGCGGCCGCAGTCGAGCGGGCGGAGAACGCCCTTTTGCCAGCCTTTGATAGTTGGCGATCTCGCGGGCTCACCGACATGGTCTCGCCAGCCGTGGTGCCAGGTTCGTTTGACTGGTTGGCCAGTGTGTTCAGGCGACATCAAAAGTGGAAGGAGATCGACCACAAGACACAGCGCCTCTACGAGCAAGGCTTGTCACTGTTCGCAAACCATCGGTTGAAGGATGGCACGCGAGCTGGCTCAAAGCAGATATCCGATTTTACCAAGGGCTTTGTCGATGCTGTCTACGCTAAGCTGCTGGTGGTCGAAGACAAGAACGTCGACGGGAACGTCGTAAAGCGCGAGCGTCGGCGCTTCGCCAACGCTGCCATGGTTGCGTGCCGACGAGCGTGGTTCGTCGGCCAACGTGCGGAAGAGAAGAAGGTCCCTGCCGTCAATCCGTTCTCGCGTATGGGGCTCAAGGCCCGAGCGCCCGGCCGAGCGGTGCGCGAGACGCCGACAGCGACATGGGAC
>Ga0210397_10001708_pt1 | contig 14035 bp, 14 predicted proteins | sample IncBWH2OmetaG_FD_160126 | JGI IMG/M metagenome (GOLD analysis project Ga0210397, IMG submission 160126) | Forest soil microbial communities from Barre Woods Harvard Forest LTER site, Petersham, Massachusetts, United States - Inc-BW-H-2-O ...
CGAGGAAGTGATTTGGGAGCGGGTCTCTCGAAACCAGAATCGCCCATTGCTCCGGACCAAGGATCCTCGGACGACGATCAGCAATTTACTGTCGGTCCGCCATCCGTTGTATCGGGCGGTTGCCGATGTTAATATCGAGACCTCCGGGTTGACCCACCAGGAAGTCGCGGATCGTGCCCTAGCTGCGCTTCGCGTCTGGTCAACTAATCAGCATGAAGACCGCGCTTAGAACACTCGCCAAGCAATCCGGATTTGATGATTGTCGATTCGCGAGAGCTGTTCGGGCTCCTCACGCAACGGAGTATTTTTCCTGGCTGGAAAGCGGTCACCACGCCGATATGACCTGGCTGAGCCGTGATCCGGCAAGACGGGCTGATCCCGCTCGGGTTCTGGTCGACGCCAAGACGCTGCTCGTGTTGGCTACAAACTATTTCCAGGGTGACAATCCTCGCCGGCCAAAGGGTAAGATCGCCCGCTATGCCTGGGGAGACGACTATCATCAAATCATATTAGAGAACATGGTTCCGATCGATACTTTCCTCCGGGAAAATGGCGGCCGCCAAAAGTGTTACGTCGATACCGGGCCAATCCTCGAACGTGACTTTGCCGCGACAGCCGGACTTTCCTGGCAAGGCAAAAGCACCATGTGCCTGAACGAGCGTCTCGGCACCTGGTTTTTTATCGGCGTCATCCTCACGACGCTCGAATTGGAAGCAGATTCACCCGCGCAGAATCGGTGCGGATCCTGCACCCGTTGCATCGATGTCTGCCCAACCCAAGCCATTACCCTCCCCTACCAACTCGACGCCCGCCGCTGTATCTCTTACCTAACGATTGAGAATAAGGGCCCTATTCCGATCGAATTCCGCGCTGCGATAGGTGATCGAATTTACGGGTGTGACGATTGCCTGGAAGTCTGCCCATGGAACCGCTTTGCTCAGCGGACGCGCGAGACCAGGTTTAACCTGCCAATTCCTCTCAAGACCTTGACTCTGCGGGAGCTAGCTGTTCTCACGGACGCAGAGTTCCGCACTCTTTTCCGTCATTCACCGGTCAAACGCATTAAAAGGGCGCGCTTCATCCGGAACGTCTGTGTTGCCTTGGGGAATGTGGGGACCGAGGGAGACCTCCCAGTCCTGGATCAGCTGGCTCAGAATAGCGATCCGCTCATCGCCGAACACGCCTCGTGGGCGAGAGATAGGATCAGGAGTTCAGGAGTTGCAGGAGTTCAGGAGTCGCAGAATTCGGTCGGCTGACTCACCCCCTTCTCCGCAACAGCCGAGGTTCGCCGCCTCCGGCTCCCGACTCTCGACTCCTGGCCCCCGGCTCCCGGCTCCTGGCTCCCGACTCCACTCCTTCCCACTTGCGTTTCGCGGTAAACGGGTTACTAATTTCCTCCTCACGAAAGCCGACGTGGCGGAATTGGCAGACGCGCTGGACTCAAAATCCAGTTCACGCAAGTGAGTGTGGGTTCGATCCCCTCCGTCGGCAGAGCGAAGACTTCGCATCGCAAGCAGCCGCAAAAAAATGGCAAGACGCGGTTAGCAGCGAATTCCTGATCGTGGCACGTTCCGCGCCAATGAACTTCGTGATTCAGCAGATCAATCATCACATGGTCGGCCACTGCGACTGTTGTGATGGCTATCGGTCGCTTGAATACTTCGACAGCGAACTGGGCTACCTCTGTTTGAGGTGCATCGACCACCTGATGGTCGCGGATATAGAACTGAACCACGGCGGTTACGGGTTGTCTCGCCCTGGAGTAAAATCCGGTTCGGCCACCCTACGACGCTAGCCGAGAAAGGCCCGTTCAGGGCCGCCCGATTGTCCCATTTGGGTCTGCCCGCATCGCGCGCGAAAAGAAATTGGAGATTTCAACTCCATTACGCACGGATTATTTTAATACTACTGGTTGAGTTCGGGAGACTTACGATTTAGGATCCTAGGCTGTGAAGCTGTCCAAAAGGGGAGAATACGCCCTACGCGCTTTGATTGATTTCGGTGTGGCCCAGGCGATAGGCCGTCCGCTTCTCCAAGTGAGCGAACTGGCCGCTAAGGAAGGGCTACCGATCAAATTTCTCGAACAAATCTTAATGCAGCTCAAGGCGGCAGGCTACCTTGAGAGCCGGCGCGGCAAACACGGCGGCTACCTTTTGGCTCGTCCGCCCGAAAACATTTGTATCGGCCAAGTGGCGCGACTCATCGATGGTCCGCTGGCCCCCATTGCCTGTGTCAGCCAAACTGCTTATGAGCGATGCACCTGCCCGGACGAAGAACATTGCGGTTTGCGGATGCTGATGCTTGACGTCCGCAACGCCATCTCAAACATCCTGGACCGATTTACCTTGGCCGACGTCGTCGAGGTGACGATGCGCAAATTGCGCAAGGACAAGGTCTCGCACCCCTTTGTTCTCGATCCTTTTCTGACACGACCGGCTGCCCATCCGAAGCCGCTCAAGAAATCAAAGAAAGTCAACGGCCAGACCGTCGCCTGAAAGGCGCGATTCTGAGGTGCCGGCACACTGGCTTGCGGGACCGGTCGTGCAAAAAATCGCTTTACTCCCCCTGTTTAGTGTGGTTAAAACCCGACTATATCACTAGTGTTTAACCATTCCCTGACATGGATTCAATCAGCTTTAGATACATTTTTGGCGCGATCTTTCTCCTTGCCCAAGCCGTTGCACTCGCTGATCCGATCGGCTTGCTCAACGTCTCTTACGATCCAACGCGTGAACTCTATCAGGCTTTCAATCAATCTTTCCAAAAGGATTACAAGTCCAAGACCGGGAAAGATGTCGTCGTCCAACAATCTCATGGCGGATCCGGAAAACAAGCGCGCTCCGTAATCGATGGGCTCGCCGCCGATGTGGTGACACTGGCGCTAGCCGCAGACATCGATGCCTTGCACACTCACGGGGATCTCGTACCGGAGAACTGGCAAAAGCGACTCCCGAACAACAGCTGCCCTTACACGTCTACGATCAATTTTCTGGTCCGAAAGGGAAATCCGAAGGCGATCAAGGATTGGGACGATCTCATCAAGCCCGGAGTGCAGGTAATAACTCCCAACCCGAAAACGTCAGGTGGAGCTCGCTGGAACTTTCTTGGCGCCTGGGGCTACGCTGTCCGGAAATACGGGGACGACAAGGCGAAAGAGTTTGTCACGAAGCTCTACAAAAATGTGCCCGTGCTTGATTCCGGGGCTCGTGGTTCGACCACCACGTTTGTCCAACGTGGTCTGGGAGACGTTCTTATTGCGTGGGAAAACGATGCGCTGCTGAGCTTGAAAGAGTTTGGCGCTGACAAATTTGAAATCATTTACCCAAGCATTAGCGTTCTGGCGGAGCCGCCGGTGAGCATCGTGGACAAGGTTGTTGACCGGAAAGGAACTCGCGAAGTAGCGCTGGCCTATCTCGAATATCTCTACACGCCGGAGGGACAGGAGATCGCGGCCCAAAATTTCTATCGACCCCGGTCGCCGGAAGTCGCCGAAAAATACAGCAAGCAATTCCCGAAAATCGAACTCTTTACCGTGGACGATCTCTTCGGCGGCTGGACCAAAACTCAAAAGACCTTTTTCGACGACGACGGCGTATTCGATCAGATTTACCAACCGTAAATACCTCAGGCAGGAACGGGACCCGATCGGGTGATCGGGGCTCCGGCTATTTCACGCAGAAAGCAGCAATCACAGTGACCACACCCGCGAGCGTTGTCTCATCTTTCCAACTTTGGTGGAAGAGGCGAATTTTACCCGGTTTCGGCCTGACGCTTGGCTTCACTCTTGTCTACCTGTCGTTGATCGTTCTCATCCCGCTTTCTGCCGCCTTCTTGAAGGCGTCAGGACTGGGATGGGAAGCCTTTTTTCGAGCAGTCTCAACTCCTCGCGTCATCGCCTCCTATCAAGTCAGTTTTGGCACCTCGCTGTTGGCCGCCGCGATCAATGCGCTTTTCGGGGCGATCGTAGCGTGGGTCCTGGTCCGCTATCGTTTTCCTGGGAAGAGAGTCCTGGATGCATTGGTCGACCTCCCTTTCGCATTGCCAACCGCTGTGGCGGGAATTTCCCTCGCCACCATTTACGGTCCGAACGGCTGGTTCGGTTTTCCGATCCTGGCGTTGACGGGAATTAAAGTCGCCTACACCCAACTTGGCATCCTGGTGGCCCTGGTCTTTGTCGGACTGCCCTTTGTCGTCAGGACCCTCCAACCGGTGATGGAGGATCTCGATCTTGAATATGAAGAAGCGGCGGCAAGTCTCGGCGCCTCCAGGCTCCAAACAATTTTTCGAGTGGTTGGCCCTGAATTATTTCCCCCGCTCGTCACGGGGTTTGCCTTGGCGTTCGCCAGGGCCGTGGGAGAATACGGTTCGGTGGTCTTCATTGCTGGAAATATGCCGATGAAGACGGAAATCGTTCCGCTCCTGATCATTACCAAACTGGAGCAGTATGACTATCGCGGGGCCACCGCGATCGCCGTCGTGATGTTGATTATTTCATTCCTGCTCCTGCTGGCTATCAACGCGCTTCAGCGCTGGTCAAACACCGGCCGCATCCGCTGATGATTACTGAACGGCCACGGCCTCCCAAAAGTCGATCCGCGGTGCGGGAACCGAGGTGGGTTCGTATCATGCTGACTACGGTAGCCGTTTTATTTCTCGGAATTTTTGTCCTGGTCCCTTTGTTCGCTGTGTTTGGTGAGGCTTTGAAAAATGGTCTGGGCGTCTTCTTTGCCTCGTTCAACGATTTGGCGGCGTTCGCCGCCATCAAGCTAACCCTTTTGGTGGCGGCTATCTCGGTTCCCGCGAATCTGCTCTTTGGTGTCTCTGCAGCCTGGGCCATCGCCAAATTCGAATTTCCCGGCAAGAGTCTGTTGGTCACACTCATTGACCTCCCATTTGCCGTGTCTCCGGTGGTGGCGGGTCTGATTTACGTGCTGATTTTCGGGGCTCAAGGCTGGCTGGGGCCCTTTCTGCAGGCGCATAACATCAAAATCATCTTTGCGGCTCCTGGGATCGTTCTGGCCACCATCTTCGTCACCTTTCCTTTTATTGCGCGGGAACTGATTCCCCTCATGCAGGCGCAGGGCAGCGAGGAAGAACAAGTGGCGCTCTCCCTCGGCGCGAACGGCTGGCAGACCTTTTGGCGGGTAACAGTCCCAAACGTGAAATGGGGTCTGGTGTACGGAGTTATCTTATGCAATGCGCGAGCGATGGGAGAATTTGGCGCGGTCTCCGTGGTCTCCGGCCACATCCGGGGATTGACAAATACCATACCACTTCAGGTGGAAATACTGTATAACGAGTACAATTTCGTGGCGGCCTTTGCGATGGCCTCCCTCCTCGCCGCGCTTGCTTTGCTCACGCTCCTGATCAAGAGTCTTGTCGAGTGGCGCGCATCGGCTCGATCGGCGTTGCAAGAACCGCAGGTTTACGCATGAAAATAGAGGCGAAACAACTCGTTAGAACATTCGGCGATTACCTCGCTCTGGATAAGGTATCGCTCCAGATCGAAGAGGGTGAACTCGTGGCACTGTTAGGGCCGTCCGGCTCGGGCAAAACGACCCTGCTGCGAGTCATCGCCGGCTTGGATTTTCCCGACTCGGGCAGTGTCCTATTCGACGATCGAGAGGCGACTCGGCTACAAATTCAAAAGAGAGGGGTCGGTTTCGTTTTTCAAAATTACGCGCTCTTTCGCCACATGACGATCTACAAGAATATCGCATTCGGTCTGGAGGTTGTCCGAAGAAAGGATCGGCTGAAGCCCGCGCTGATCCGGGAACGCGTCTTTGAACTTCTCCGCCTGGTGCAACTCACCGGATTCGAAAATCGTTTGCCCGCCCAATTGTCCGGCGGGCAGCGCCAGCGAATAGCCTTGGCGCGCGCGCTGGCGATCGAACCCCGAATTCTCCTGCTGGACGAGCCCTTCGGGGCTTTGGACGCCATGGTCCGAAAAGAACTCAGAGGCTGGGTAAAGCAACTCCAGCGCCAGCTCAAGATCACGACCCTCTTTGTCACGCACGACCAGGATGAAGCGATCGAGATAGCCGACCGCATCGTGGTCATGAACGCCGGCCACATCGAACAGATCGGCACGCCCATTGAGGTCTGTGCAGAGCCGGCGACCCCTTTTGTCTGGGAGTTTCTACGCGGCCACGCGCTCGCCTAAAATCTTCCCCTAATATTTTAGTATTTTCGCCAGAAATTGCCGGGTTGTCTCCGACTGCGGATTGTCGAGCACCTGTTTTGGCGGACCGCACTCGATGATTTCGCCGCCGCTCAGAAGTGCAATCTGGTCGGCGACGCGGTGCGCAAATCCCATTTGATGCGTCACTAGAACGAGGTCTCGTCCTTCTTCCCTCAACTCTCCAATGACGTCCAGCACTTCGGCCGTCATTTCAGGATCAAGCGCAGACGTTGGTTCGTCGAACAGCAGCAGCTTCGGTTTGATGGATATCGCCCGGGCGATCGCCACACGCTGCCTTTGTCCTCCGGACAATTGCGCAGGCGACTTATGGCCGTGTTCCGAGAGTCCGAAGCGTTCGAGAATGACTGCGGCCACTTGGCGAGCTTCGGCCGGATTGTACTGATGAACCTTCTCGAGCGGCAGCGTGATGTTCTGCAACGCCGTCAAATGAGGGAAAAGATTAAATGCCTGAAAGACCGTGCCAACCGTTCGCCGGTGCGCCATCAATTCCTTTTCCCGGTAAATGATCTCGCGATCGTTTAAGTAAAGGGTGCCACTATCCGGTTTCTCCAGGCCTGCCACGATACGCAGAAGCGTCGACTTGCCGCCGCCGGAAGGACCAATGAACGCCAGCGTGTGAACCTCATCGAGGTCGAGATTTACGTTCTTCAGGACGATCTGCCGGCCGAAGGATTTGCACAGATTCGTCGCCTTAAGTCTCATACCGAGTCCGTTTTTCGAGCCACTGGGTCCAAAGCGTGATTGGCAGGGTCAGAACAAGATACCCGATCGCCAAAGGAATATAACATTCGAAATTACTGTACGTTAAAGCTGAAACCTGTTGCGCGTTCCAGGTAAATTCCTCTATCGATATAACGGAGAGTAATGAAGAATCCTTGATCAGATTTGCGAACATCCCGGCCAGTCCCGGCAAAATCAGCCGGATCGCCTGCGGAAAAATCACATACCGATAGGTCTGCGATCTCGTAAGCCCAATTGCTCGCGCGGACTCGAGCTGCGTAGCCCCGACACTCTCAATGCCGCCGCGGATAATTTCGCTGATGAACGCCCCGGAAAACAGCGACAACGTCAACAACCCAACCGTAAACCGGTCCTGAAAGCGAAACGCATCCGCGATAACATAAAAAGCAAAGGAAATCTGGACCAGAAGCGGAGTTCCCCGAATAAGCTCTACATAGAGCCGACTTAACGCGCGCAAGGCGAGAAAACCTGATTTTCTGGCCAGGGCGGCGATCAATCCGATTAAAGTGCTCAGAACCAGCGCCAGCACGGAAATCTTCAGCGTGTTCCACCAACCTCGCCAGAAAAAGTTACTGTATCCGCCGACGGTATCCCAATTCCAGTTATAGCGGAGTTGGCTGAATGAGAATAAGCAGAGGAGGGCCAGCAGAAAAAAAGCCAACGCCCAGTTCAAACATACGATTTGCCAGGGGACCGGTCTGCTTCGCTCGTCCGGTGAAATCCAGAACCAGCTTCGTACGGTGTGTAAACTCACGAGTCAGGCGATCGTCGTATGAATCTTATGCAGACAATCCAACAAATACGGGACGAGTTGTTTTTTTCGTGAAACGACATTGTTAAGCTCAAAAAGATTTGGCGCCAGTCTCGGGTAGGTAATTGTCTCCAAGAATTCCGGTGGCGCCGAAATCAAGAGGAGCGAGTTCTGGGTGTTCACATCGGTGATCAGCAGGGCGGCAAAAAGGCTTCCCTGTTTTGCGCGATAAGCCTCGATGGCCTGCAGGAGGCTCTGCTGCTTCTCGTAAAAATGCGAGAAGCCTAACTCCTCGATTTGCGAAACGCTGAAGCCGTAGCCCTCTTCGGAGTAGTCCTTGCAATCAGCGAGAATGACTTCATTTGGTTCCAAGGTCAGCAACGGCGAACCGACCGCAAAGATGCTTTCGGCAAGCTTGGCGGGTTCAACGCCGGCTATGGCACTCAGACTCTCGAGCACCTTGGCGTCAATCTGAGTCGCCGTCGGCGAGGAGAGATTAAGGGTGTCCGAGATGAGGCCGGCCATTAGTAAACCAGCGATCGGTCGTTCGATCTCGATCCCGTTCTGATTGTATGACAAGGCGACCAGCGTGCTGGTGGAACCAACCGGATTATTCCAGAACAAGATCGGGATATCAGTGTTGAAGCTTGCCAACCGGTGATGATCCAGAACCTCCACAATCTGTAACTCCTCTGCGCCTTTAACGGCTTGCGAGAGTTCGTTGTGGTCGACGAGAATCAGTTGCCGCGGAATTGGTTTGATAAAATCGCTTTTAGTTAGAATACCCACCAGACGTTTGTCGCCCTCTAGAATGGGAAAAACATATTCCGAGGAGTCGGCAACGATATGTCGAGCAGACCTCAAGGAGGTGTCAGGCGACAAACTCGTAAACTGCGGTTCGATCATCGAATCGATCTTCGCCGCCCCGCGCGCCAGCAAAACCGTCGTTGCAGTATCATGTCTGCTCGACAAAAGCCGCACTCCCCCATCCTTGGCGGCAGAACGGACCTTGGACGAAAGTGCCATTCCCCCGGTGATAACGACAGCGAGCGCTTTGTTTGTGATGGCCTCCAACTGGATGTCTTCTCGATCCCCAACAAAGACGATCGTTTCTTCAGGCTGATATCGTCTCAGCCTTTCGCTGAACGAGATCAAGCTCATCGCCGCTACCATCAGGACGACTTTCTGTTGGCTATCTTTGGGCTCGCCCACGATGAATTCTCCATCGAAAGAATGCGTGATATCCGAAATCGACGCGAAGATTTCGCGCGAAGCAGGCGCATCCTCACTTCGCGGAAAGAGGTATTGGCTGACCTTCCAACCGGAGAGCAACCCAAGGCAACGATCGTCCGCGTCGACCACCGGCAAACCGCGCATGCGCTTTTTTTCGATCGAATTCATCGCGTAATAAATCGAAGAGTCGTGAGCCACAGAAATAATCTGCGTTTCCATGACGTCTGCGACCCGCGGCGAGACGTCGCTCATGAATTTGGGAGCCGGCACCCCAAACTTTTGCAGGACCAGGTCAATTCGTTCATTCGTGTTTCCGGCTCTGGCCGCAATGACATTTTGTACTCCCAATTTCCGTTTCAGGTCGGCGTAGGCGATTGCCGAACAGATTGAATCCATGTCGGGATTTCTGTGACCGATAACTATAGTTTGCATTTGCTCCGTCTTGTTAAGGGATAACCACGCGTCTCCGCCATTGGGACCTGAAACTGCCGGCGGTTCAATACAAATTCCGATTGCGTTCGACCGGAGCCTGGCAAGACAGTGCATAGAAAAAATGGCGGAGTGCGCGATTTGGGGTATTTAGAAAATATTGACCGACCGGTTAAATCGCCAAAATTATTATTTGAATTCACCGACACCTTGGGGAATCATTCAATTGTCTATTTTTACGGATTGTTCTGGGGGGAACAGCAGCCCTTCGCATCCAGCGGATGCGGGGGGCTGTACTTTTTAGAGAGAGATGCACCGCCGACCGTATATAGTACCCTTGATTTTCCTGCTGGTTTTCCTGTTACTCGCTTTCATCAGCAAACTGATCGTCGATCAGATGAACTCCTGGCCGGCGCGTTTGGTCGATTCCGTCTCGAATCGAGCCTCTGCAGATGCTGGCAAGATCCGGGACGCCTTCGTCGACCTTTTCCAATTGCAGCCGAAGATTACTGTCAATGAAACGGCGGTATTTGATCAAACGAAGGCGGCGCTCGAGCTAGTGGTGGTTGATCGGGACACGGACGTCACGCGTGAGTCCGCTCAGACTTGGTTGGGCAGCACGAAGACCATTCGAATCCACGCCACCTATCGCGTCAAAGCCGGTTTTGATTTGTCCAAGAAGCTCGAAGTCAGTCTTGCCGGCCAGGAAGTCAACATCACGCTTCCCAAGGCCACGATTCTCAGCGTCGAACCTCTTTCCCTTACGGTCGATGAGCTTAAAAGCGGGCTCTGGAATAAGATTCAACCGCAGGACGTTGATCGCGAGTTAGAGAAAATGCCTGAACTGGCTCGAGCAAAAGCAACTTCACTCCCGGAGGAAGCGGAACAAACCTTCGAACGCCTGCTCTCGCAAAGACTCGGCAGTCTCCACCTCCACATTCAGCGTCAATCCGACAGGGAATCTGAATATTGAATTTACCGGTCCGCAGACAGGCGTTGCAGAACGATCATTGTGAGCACCCATGAGTAGCTTACCGATCGTAGCGATCGTGGGACGCCCCAACGTCGGGAAATCCGCCCTCTTCAATTGCCTGGTGCAAAAGCGGATCGCCATCGTTCACGATCAGCCTGGAATTACGCGCGACCGGCTCGTCGCCGACTGCCTGCTCGGTTCTCGCCCATTCGTTGTCGTGGATACCGGTGGAATCGAGAGTTTCGTCGACGACGACTATGACGAACAAATACGGTCGGAAGCCGACCTGGCGATGGAAATGGCCGACGTGATTGTTCTGGTGGGCGATTCCAGAGATGGCGTCACCCCTGTTGATCGGTCTCTGGCAAAAGAACTGCGTTCTGCACGGAAACCGGTGATTCTCGCGGTCAACAAGATCGACCACCCGAAACACGAGCTGGCGGATACCGAATTTTCCGTCCTCGGATTCTCGGACATCGTACCGATCAGCGCCGCTCACGGCCGTGGAATCACCGATCTCGTCGAACAGATCGAGAGACATTTACCGGAGCCGGCTCTCGAAGAGGCAAAGCCAGACCCCGGCGTGCCGATTAAGCTCGCGATCGTCGGACGGCCGAACGTCGGTAAATCATCTCTAATCAATGCGATCTTGCAAAATCAGCGCACGATCGTCAGTGATGCTGCCGGAACAACCCGGGATTCCGTCGATGTGCCTTACGAGCGGGATGGAAAACCATTTGTCCTGATCGACACGGCCGGAATGCGGGCGCGCCGCAAGCACAATACTTCTGTCGAAGTTTTCAGCGTGATGCGTGCGGAAAAAAGCATTGCACGAGCTGATATTTGCGCATTAGTCGTCGACGCCCTGGAAGGTGTCACCGCGCAGGACAAAAAGATCGCCGGATTGATCCAGGAGAATCACAAGCCGTGCATCGTCATCGTCAACAAGCTCGATTTGGTCAAGCCGACCGCCCGCGTCCGCGATTTCATTGACACGCTCCTGCAAGAGGTCCGAGCTAACCTTTTTTTCCTCAGTTATGCCCCGATCGACCTCGTCTCTGCCCGCACCGGCGAAAATCTGGATCGCCTTTTTGAAAGCATTGAGAGGATTCAGCAACATGCCACCCGCTCCATTGGAACCGGTTCATTGAACCGGCTGTTGCAGGAAGCCATGGCCGCAGCTCCCCCACCGATCCGCGGGAATAAAAGGTTCAAGCTGCTCTACGCGACCCAGATCGACAAAACATCGAACCATCTGGTTGCTCCACCGACGTTCGTGTTTTTCGTGAATGATCCGGAGTTGCTGACCGATGACTATAGACGTTACCTGGAAGCCAGGATCCGCGAACGGAATGGATATTACGGTCTGCCAATTATCGTGCGCCTACGTTCCAGGCACTAGTGCATCGTCTCATAAGTGGGAGGGTAAGGCGGGACGCCTAACTTACTAGGGAGGTGCTATTGGCCAGGTGGCGCTGGCGGCGGCTTGGAGACGGCCGGTGGCGCTGCCCTTGAATCAACGCCAGATGCCAGGAGGCTGACTAACGTTTCGGTGGCTTGGTCAGGAACCAGCGTAATGTCTGCGTTCGCTTTGACCAATCGCTCCACTTCCAGAGTCGCAAACACCGCGTTTAAGACGTCTGGATCCTGCCCAATTTCCCGAAGTGCCTGGCCTATCATCTCTGGCCGAACCGAACGTGCCTTGGCGAACTCGGTGGCGGCTTGCCGTTCAGCGGAGCTGGTGATGATGTCCACTTGATTCGTTCCTGCCTGCCGAATCGCCGAAGTCACCTGTCGCAAGCGGTTGACGACTTTCTGCTCGATCTGACGAATCATCAGATTATCGCGAAAATGCACTTTGCGAACGTAAACCGAACCCAGTTGATACCCCCACTCTTCTGCTTTTGGCGAGACCTCTCCCCGTACTGTTCGGCTCATGGTATGCCGGCTCTCGAGCATTTCTTGCAATGGCAAATTGCTCAGGTTCCGCACGGTTGCGTTGGCGACATTCGCCCGCAAGGACCCGCGAGGATCAACGTTCTTAAAGAGGTAATCCACGGGATGCCTGACACGCATCTCGTACCAAATACCCAGACCCATTGGCGTGCCTTCTTCAGTATTGACCGTATTGCTGCGCAGATATTCCTGATCCAGACGCGTATCGATCTCGTGCACCCTGCCGAAGAATCGGACGAGCGCGACTTGCGGACCTAACCGCAGCCAAAGGAGATGAAGTCCCGGCTCTGTCACCACCCCGAGGACACGTCCGAACAGGATGTACACCTTGGCCCTGCCTTCCATGACCGTGGTGTAAAAATTGATCCCGCCGAGAAACACTAAAAGAATCGGAATCGTGATCCAGCAAACAACAAAGGTGACGACAAATGCGAAAATGAAATTCATTGGATCAGCTCTTGGCTCGGAGGATAACTCGTCTTGCCTTCGAAAACAGGTCGAGCCGGATGTTACGAATGTAGGCTGGTAACGCTTGTTCCCCGCTCTGTTTCAATTCCATTAACTGTTGGGCCATCCATCGCAACGGCTGAACTTCGGCCTCAGCGCGGTTCGTCTCGATTTCAACCGCTCTCCTGGATTGCTCGATTCGTTGATCCGCGTTAGCCTGGGCCAGGCTGATATTCGACGAAACTTCGTTATGCACCGTGTTAATCGCTGCTAACGCCGATTCAATATCCGCCGGCGGATCTATCCCTGTGATCAATGAGGCGTCCAAGGTCATCCCATATCGCGCGGCAGAGGAAACGCATTGTTGATCCATTTGGATGTTGAGATGGTTGAGGTTCTTCCGAAGATCGTTGATCGACACCCCCGCTTTTGCCAGACTGGCGTTGGCCTTTTCGATCAGTGGTTGATCGGTTTCAGGCGGCGGTGTTGCTTCGTAATTCGCTATCCGTTCTCTTAAGATAGAAACAAAATATCCTATGACATGGGCGATCGGCCTCTTTACGCCAAAAAGATAGGCATAGAGATTCTGTTCACTGACACGATAACGGATCTGGCCGGTTAAACCAATGTTCAGCTGATCCTTGGTCACCGCCTCAAGGACGGTCCCTTTTTGATTCGCTTCCGGGACATCGGGATCAAAAGCAACGTTGAGAGTCTGGATCGACACGGATACCTTGAACACTCGCTGCCACGGCATCCGGAAATAAGGGCCACCTGGTCCGATCACGCGAACCTGCGGATAGACATAGCGTTCCCTTTCTTCCGGACGGAGATTCTCGGAGATTGGCAGATCCAGACTGGTCGCGGTCCCGAGGCGTTCGGCCCGGCCGAAGTTGGTGACGACAGCGCGTTCGTTTTGGTTGAGGGTGTAGAGACCACCGAGCAAACAATAACAGAACAAGAAAGCGCCCACGCCAGCGGCTATACCAATAACAATCTCCATAGACCGCGGTTTATAAAGCAGTTGCAGCCATTGAGCAAGACGGAATAGGTTCAGCCCATGTCGTCCGCAGCTTATCTGCAACTCTGTGAACGCTCCCGTGAGGTCTACCTGCTGAGGTCGGTCGCCGGGGTGCTTTCATGGGATTTCGAAACCTACCTTCCTTCGAAGGCCGTTCCTTACCGAGCAGACCAGCTAAGCTATCTCGAGGCCAAAGCCCACACGCTATTTACCGAGCGTTGCGTGGGGGATTGGCTCCAAGCAGCCGAACAGTTCGGCTTCGATCCTGGGTCAGAGGAAGGT
>Ga0210397_10001709_pt1 | contig 14025 bp, 11 predicted proteins | sample IncBWH2OmetaG_FD_160126 | JGI IMG/M metagenome (GOLD analysis project Ga0210397, IMG submission 160126) | Forest soil microbial communities from Barre Woods Harvard Forest LTER site, Petersham, Massachusetts, United States - Inc-BW-H-2-O ...
ATAGACCTTGCCACCAGTGGCGGCGGTCATGCGTTGAAACACTGTATTGGAGATTGGTTCCAGGTGCGCTTGCTGGGTACTCACCATGTAGATCGTCGTCCCGGTCGATTGCGCCAACTCGGCCACTTCCTCGGGCGGTACTGTGCTGGCGTTATCGGGTCCATTTGAGAAGACAATGATCACTTTTCTTCCGATAAGGCGAGCCGCGTCTTGAATTGTCAATAAGAGACAATTGTAGAGCGCCGCATCGTCTCCGGCCACGGTCGTACGCACACCGCTCAAGACCTGCGACCGATCGGAGGTGAGCAGGGCGACTCTGGAAAGGTCCCGGCTATAAGCATAAAAGGCCACCCTGTTCGGGCTCTCGAGGGACCGAATGAAATCAGCGATGGCATCCTGGGCGATCGCAAAGTTGCGGTACATATAGTTGCTAGTATCGAAAAGAACGAATACATCTGCGCCCTCTACTAATCGAGATGTCAATTTGCTCGCGGAGACAGATGTGCCCGAGTTTTTTGGGTCCACGGGAAGATTTGGCGGATCGGCACTTGATGGCGTCGCTTTCACTAGCGCGCGCACCGATTCTTCGCCCTCCCCAAAAAGAGCGATGTTTTCTGAAATGCCGTCCTCGGTAATGACGAAGTCCTTGGGACCAAGGCCGGTAACGTAGTTACCCTTGCTGTCTGTCACGGCCACATTCAACTGTACTAGGTCGACCTTCACGTTGATACGCGGCGCGCTGACCTCCTGGGCTATCGCCGAGGTTCCAGACAGAACGATCAGTTCCACGAAAAGACCAAGAAAAATAAGAAATCTCTTTGACATTACCGGGCCTCAATATTACTACGTACCGCAGTGTCGGACAGCTGATCGAGCCAGTCTTTGAATGGCTCTGGCCTTACTAGAGTTGTCTAGGGTTGAGGGGTACCACCATTCGAAGGTGGCGACGCAACCTTGTCCCGAAGAAACTCTTCTCCTGTTTCTCGCATTGCGCGAAGAATTGCAGGCCAATCGTTCAGGTCCGTGGCAAAAATCTTCGTGACCATGCGAAGAGTGAGCTCAGGGGCGAGGTGATTCAGCGTCACTGGTGAATAGCCCATCTCGTCCGCCAAGCGGGCCCAATACAGATTCGTAGAATCCCACGTCTCGGCCAGCAGTCGACTGGAATACCCTTCGAACGTGGGGAACGGTCTCAGGTTAAGCAGTTCGCGAGAATACGTGCCCGCCAATTTGGGATGAGGCACACCGAAATCCTGCGACAATCGTCCCCAGTCGAGCGCCGCCGGATCCTGGCGAGACAAACCTATCAATTCTCGCCCCGCCTCCCCCCTGAAGTTTGTTTCTTCCGGAAATCTTCGCCGAATCTCAGCCGTCAGATAGAACGTATCAGCTGGTGTCACTATAGAAGACAGCTCGGAGAGACGTCTTTCTCGCAGAGCATCCTCCAACTGTGCCGACTTGCGGGGAGCCATTCGGTCGGAGAGGATACTCATCACTTTGCTGCGGAGCTCTTTATCTTCCGCCGAGGCCGCCAGGAGTTCCTCTCCCGTGCGCTGATAGAGCGCGACTACGTGAAGCTCATTCCGGCTTACGTCCCACCATCGCGGCAAAACGGCATGGGTCAAAACGCACGGCACGAAGTCGGACCAGATCAAAGCCTGCACGTTTTCCGGGGAAATGAAATCTTCCTCTATTTCCGCCAGGACATAGGGTAAGTCGGCCAGCGATCCGACGAGGTGAGCGCCACCGCCTGCTGGAGATCCCACGCCGTACAGCCGAGGAGTTAGCCACACTGACTCTTGCATGCCGATAACAGTCTCTCCGGAGAAGTCGTGGGATCGAATCAGAAGGGGGTTATGGTGGAGAGCCTGAGCGCCGGGGGGTTCGTAATAGGCGTAGTTCATTCCGACAAGCGTGTCCCTCAGGAAAGAAGAAAGTTGTCCGCGAGCCTGTTCTATTTCCGCGCTGGAACCCAACTTCAGGACCTTTGTAAGATCGGTCCGCATCTCCAGCTCGGCGTGCCGCTGGTTGTAAGTTCCTCCCGAAAAATCATTCTTCTCGCCAGGAGTGAAAATCGGCCGCGGCATTTGAAAGTCATTAAGTTGTTCTGCGAGCTGGACCAGACTATTGTCTGTGGGACCTCCTTTTGCTGTTGCACTCAGGCCATTGCCAAGTGCCAGCAGCGTGTCGAGAGAAACCAAGCGCTGATCGTCCAGCACCGCTCGAATCCGGTCGGCCAGCTCCCTGTGGATTCGCTGACCTTCCGGATCTGTTTGGCGAGGGCCGGCGATCAACTCGATGATTTTATTCTGGGTTATCGGTTCGCCTGTAGCGGAGCGCAGGAGCTTCACCAGTGAGTTGCGTCCCGCATCGAAAAGCTCGCTGGACGAGGAGACTTGGGCGAAAGGTCTGATCGTTTCCCGCCATGAATCGTCTTGCTTGCCTTGGCTAATCTGGCCCTGGCGGGCCAGGATCTGCCAAAGCCCGACATTGGCTTCAAAGATCCCCAGCGCATTCCCTCGGAGTGCGTAATCGGGGATTTTCCCAAGGACCCGGGCTGTCATTAGAAAGGTCGTGATGGACGCATCGCCCAACTCTGGAAACTCGGAAAAGATCGAATACTGACTTCTGAAGTCGGAGAACTTGCCGGCCATCAGCTCGACTGTTTGAGCGCTCAAGCGATGCCCCACAGAGCGCCTGCCGTCAAGTTCGCTCAGCACTAGAAAGGCTTCTGTCGGCCCTCCTTTCGCGCGCACCCTAGATAGAGCAAACAGAGCTTCGAGGAACCCTTCCGAATTGTTCCAGCTTGGAATTTCAACATTCCAGCGCTGGGCAATAGCGAGATTGTCTTTCAGGCTGAGAATGCTCTTCCACGCTTGGAGATTTCCAGGCACGTGTGGACTGCCATCGGGCTCCCACTGAAGGCGAGTTATCAGGAGCAAAAGAACTGGGTCGGGCCGAAACACCGACACCGTGGCGCTGGAAGAATTCGTTTTCCCCCGGAGCGCCTCGTAGAGGCGCCGGAATCGCGGGGGTTCGACGAAGTGTGCTTGCTGTTCCAGCGGGACGCGTGAGAGCGAGTCAAAATAAGCCGCTAGCCAGCCGTTGTCTTTCGCAATGAGCCGAAGGACGAATTCTCCCGGTGAATGTGGGCTTACGCCCACCAACTCCTTCCATCCCGACTCTGCAACTGGACCGCCAGGTACCAGCACGCGCCCCGATCGAATGCGAATGTAGCTCCCGTAGAAATCCAAGCAAGCCGCATAGGGAAGCAATTTGCTCAGTCCAGGCGATCGCGACAGAACAGATTGGGTTTCCAAGTCAATCCGAGCCCATGCATCGTAGAGACGAGCCAAAGCAAGATCATGCAGAAGCGCATCAAGCAATGCTCCGCTGCGCTTGGCCTTCCCGCCCTCTTCACTTACCGCTATCCAATCGCCTTCCGCTAAAAAAATTGGCACCTGAGAACTGGGGAATGGGTAAGAGAAAGGCTTGCCTCCCTGTAGAGTCCTCTCTAGTTCCGCTAGCGGAAACCCGGAGTCGATCGTAATGAAGGCCCTGCGCGGATCTTCAGTTTCAAGGAAAGTGCTGCCTTGGCCGCACGGCAGCGATGGCCGGTAGCCTAGAATCGCTAGTAATTGCTTCCCGTCTTCACAATTGGAGACACGAATAATGCCATCAGTCCCCGCCAAATCTGCCAGTTCTCTCGCCTGCTGCACGTATCGTCTCAGCAAAATCAGAAACTCGGTTGGGCGAGCCTTGAAACCGCCCTTCGACTCATAACCCTGCAGGAATATGTTACGGGCGAGGAACGGCATCACTTCTTCAGGGGAGGCGTTCGGGCTAATCCCGGCCATGCGCAAAAAGGAACGCAAGGGACCGGGAATGGTAGCTGTCGCAGCTTCGTGCGCTTGTACTCCGCGCTCTTCAGACGTTAAGGAACGAGAGGAAGCCGCGCCCCAAACCCCAGGAGCCAAGCTTGCGCACAAGCACGCCACAACCACTAATGGAGCGGACAGGGGAAGGGGATATTTCATCGCTGGCACTCGTTCGGAACCCCGCGATTATCCCGCAACTGGTTCCGCCAGCCGACAAGGAGCGCGGGAGCAGTTCGTCCCGGGTGAGAACGTGACCCTAGCCGGAACTTTCGTTATAGACTCTGGCCCGTGAATCGTACGCTTCCCCATGCCTCGGACACAACCGATTTTCGAACCGAGCGACGGGCTCAAAGGATCGCCCAATTCGCGTGAACGGATATCGTCTGCCGCTTCTAATCGGTTATCAAACCATGCCGGGGAACAGTGCGACCAACTGAAAGCAAAAAAAACATCCTGACAAGGACGGGGCCACACTTCAGTTTTCTAACGCAGGCGGAAATTGACGGTGATCGACGTTTTGGTTGCTACGGGTTTTTCGTTCAGATAGCCAGGCTGATACTTCCAGGTACGCAGTGAATCAATCGCCGCTTGTTGCAGCAGTGGCGGACCCGAAGCTACGGTCATATTTGTCAGCTTCCCGTTTGTGTCAATCACCGCCTCAATTGTCACTTGCCCTTCCACATGAGCTTGCCGAGCCATGGTCGGGTAGATCGGTGCAGAGCTAACAAGTAGTTCCGGCGCTTTCGTCTGACCTCCGAGAGGCTGCAGTGTCGGGAGCACCCCTTGGAGCGGACTCGCACCGGTATTCGCATTGACTCCGCTAGGGTCGGGCGGCACCTCTCGACCTACTGATGCGAGGCGATTTGCTGAGGAGTACGGGACGAGGAGCTTTTCCTTGGGGATCTTCTTCTCGGAAGTGCGGCTTCTCTCGGACGGGCGAGAAACGCGGATGTTGTCAGCCAACGCGCGAGTTTGAGTACCGGGGAAATTCTCGGCCTTCGCAATGGGGATCTGCGGTACGACAAAACTTGTGTTGCCTTGTGCTTGCGGGTTTTTAACGACGTTTGCTATTGGCGAACCCAGGGAAACCTCAGGTGCTGGAGCTGTCTGACCGATTCCAGAAGGCTGCCCCACGCCATCGCGCAGGAAGAAAACTCCCAATACACACAGGATCACAAGAGCGGGCACGAGCGACACCAGAACCCAATTTCGCCTCGGCACGGCAGTCCCGTACGTCACAGTTCGGACGGTTGGCGGTCTCCACCAAGAAAACAACAGACTCGCAATCCGAAAGCGTGCTGAAACCTCATCTGAAGTCGGGGCACTTGAAGTCCGGGGACTTGAAGCCGGGAGACTTGAAGCCGGGAGACTTGAAGCTAGGGGACTTGAAGGGGGGACCAGAACGGGATGCTGATTAGCACTGTTCCAGGCGTTTTTTTGTTCACTCCCGGTCACGTCCAGGCGCGCTTCAGAGTCCGTTCCGATCGCTGTCATGTGCTGCGTCATGGGCTGCGCCGTGTGCTGGGCCGTGTGCTGGACTGGCTCTCCACCGAAAGGAATGTGGATTGGATGGTTTGCGATTGGCTCTTCCTCAGTGCGAACCGCAGCGGCAACCGGCAAAACCACGTTGCTTGGAGGAGCAGAGACCACTTCCTTCGCAAAGCCATTGCTCCAAAAATCCGCGGTCGTCGACCGTGGTTCCGACGCCACCTTCGCAGCCAGCCTTAACGTCCCCTGCGACGCGTACGCGCCCCAAAAACCCGCCGCGGAGTGCATGAACTCGATTTCGGCATAGCCTTTTATGTTTGGATAGGTTCGGACATTGACGATGCGACAAAGCATGATCTGGCCCGATTTGCGGTTCGCAATCACAACCAGCTGGCCCGGGGCTATACTGGCCGACAATCGAATCACAGCGCCTTGCGGAAACACGATGACGGTGCAGGTGTCTTCTCCAAAGACCTCAACTCGTTCCGACTCGCCCGAATCAGATTCGACGCGGCGAGATCCCCAAACGCCAATCGGAACCTCAAGGACGCCGATGGGGACCGCAACAGACTCCGGGCTTTCCTCTGACGCCGATGTTCCGGCTGGTTCTGCAGGTGGCTGGCCATGTAGCTGGCCATGTGGCTCACCACCTGGTTGCGTTGCAGGACTTTGAGCGAATTCACCCAGTACGCTAAACGGCAATTTCGTTGGTGCTGACGTTTCCATCGTTGCGGCGGCCTTTTCCCAGATTGGCCTTCCCCCAAGTGCAACTGAGAGAATCTTGTTCCCGACCGAGTCAATCGACCTATAGTACTTGTACGAATCCTGTTGCAGTTTTGGAAACATCCTAAACGCCCCCTGTGCGATCGCGCAGGCCGGCCGGGAACCGGCCAGTGCCGTCCCGCTAAGGCGTATCGAGAGAATTCCGAAGGCGCTGAAAATTTCGGTTTCAACACTCCTTAAAAGGGTTTGAACCTCGTCGAGCGACACGCTACGGCCTGGTGATTCGTCGGAAATGAAGCACCCCTAAGTTTAAGTAGGCTCTTAGCCAAGAATGCAAATGTTCTCAAAGGCGGCGATAGTCGAGGGTCCCGAGAGCGGACAGCGTACAATTGGGCCTGCTTGGTCGTCAGACGGAAACGCTCTTGAAGGCAGGCTAGCCTCATGCCCGATATAGTCGATTGGCAGCAACCGCCGCGGCGCCGTCGCCGTAGCCGTATGTTTTTCCTCGTTCTGGCCATCCTTACGATCGTCATTTTCAGCAGCCGAACGGCTCTATCGTATTACGTTGATGCCCTGTGGTTCGGTTCGCTCGGTTACGGGGACGTATTCCGGAAGACTCTCACTCTTCAATGGATATTCTTTGCGGCATTTTTTGCTGTCGCATTTCTTTTTCTGTACGGATGGTTCCTGGCACTGAGGAGGGCTTACCAATCCGATTTGCCGGAATACTACAGGATCGTCATCGGCGACCAGACGTTGAAGCTACCAGTTGCGCGCATCCTCCACCTCCTCGGTCTCGTGGTCTCCCTCCTCATCGCCGTCGTGACGGGGGCCAGCAACATGATGGAGTGGCCGACGTTCGCGCTTTATTGGTACGCGACTCGCGCGACCGGTGGCGCTGTGGATCCGATCTTCGGCAAGCAGATCAGCTTCTATCTGTTCGCTCTGCCCGCATGGCAGCTCATCACGGGCTGGCTGCTGTCGCTAGCCGTAATTGCCTGTGTGATCGCCGTTTTCTTCATTTTCGTTACTGGCAGTACAACAATTCTCTCGGGAGGCCGAAGCAGATACACCTCCCGGCCGTGGCGCGGGTTCTCCATTGCGTTTGGGTTCCTTTTGCTGGTCCTCGCGATGCGGGCGTATATCGCTCGATTCGAGCGACTGTTCGACGAACATACGATCTTTGGCGGCGTCACCTACACGGATGCGCACGTCATGCTTCCTGGAATGCTCGCAGTCTGTGCCGCACTTGTTCTTGGTGCTGCGATTGCAACCATCAACGTCGTGGCGGTCCCGCGCGCGCGCTGGTTGGTGGCAGCAGTCGCTCCGGCCGCGGTCTGTTATCTCGCGATTCAGATCGTTGGCTCGTACGTCAGCAGCTTTATCGTGAAGCCCAACGAACTGGTTCGCGAGCGACCCTACATTGCCTACAATATTGACCTGACGCGGCAGGCCTATGGATTAGACCGCCTTGCGCAGCGCGAATTTCCCGCTCAGACGACCGTCGAGGCGGCCGATCCGGCAAACAATCAGGCTACGCTGCAGAACATCCGACTGTGGGACTGGCGCGCACTGCAGGACACACTGCGTCAGATTCAGGAAATTCGAACCTACTACGACTTTCCCGATATCGATATCGATCGCTATGAAATCAACGGCACAACGCGTCAGGTGATGCTTGCCACACGCGAGCTCAACGTCGATAAGCTCCCGGAGAGCAGTCGCAATTGGATCAACGAGAAACTCATTTACACACACGGCTACGGTATCACCATGAACCCTGTGAATGGGTTCACTCCGGAAGGGCTGCCGACACTGATTTTGAGTAACATGCCCATTCAGAGCACGGTGCCGAGCATCGTTGTAAAGCGTCCGGAGATCTATTTCGGCGAGCTAACCAATACCGACGTGTACGTGAAGACGCGGCAACAGGAATTCAATTACCCGCAAGGGCAGACGAACAGTCTGACGTCCTACGAGGGCAATGGCGGCATCCTCCTCGGAGGTTTCCTTCGGCGCCTCCTCATCGCGTCCGACCGAGGTGACCTGACGAAGCTTCCGTTCAGTGACGATATCAACCGGGAAAGCCGTCTGCTGATGCGTCGCAACGTGCGCGATCGCGTGGCAGCGCTCGCGCCATTTCTCACTTACGATTCGGATCCGTACATCGTTGTCGGCGACGATGGTCGGCTGTCGTGGATTATGGACGCGTTTACCACCTCGGACAGCTATCCCTACTCGCGCCACTACACGCTCGGCAACACCTTCATTGACTACATGCGGAACAGCGTCAAAGTGGTCATCGATGCGTACGATGGCACCACAACGTTCTATGTGTTTGATCCACAGGATCCAATCATCATGGCGTACCGCCAGATTTTTCCCACTCTGTTCCAAGATGCGGCCGCCATGCCGCCCACGCTGCGCAAACACATGCGCTATCCCGAGTTGTTGCTCAAGCTGCAGGCGGCTGTATACGGTCTTTATCACATGACCGATCCGCAAGTGTTCTATAACCGCGAGGACCTGTGGACCGTCGCTTCGGAAGTCGGCATGGACGAGTCCGGTCAACAGAAGACACAGCCAATGGAGCCGAACTTCGTGCTGATGAAACTGCCGGGCGAAACCACCGTCGAGTTCGTGGAGATTCTACCGTTCACGCCGGCGAACCGGAACAATCTGATCGGCTGGATAGCTGGACGCAGCGACGGCGAAAAATATGGTACATCGGTCGTCTACGACTTCCCGAAAACGAAGCTCATCGATGGCCCTCTGCAAATCGAAGCGCGAATCGATCAGAACGCACAGCTATCGGGGCAATTGACGTTGTGGAATCAGCAAGGTTCCCACGTTCGACGCGGCACTCTTCTGGTAATTCCGTGCGGGCGCGCGCTGTTGTATGCCGAACCAATTTACCTCCAGGCTGAACGCAGTCCGATGCCGGAGTTGCGTCTGGTGGTGCTTGCGCTGCAAGACCGGCTCGCTTATGGACCGACATTCGACTCGGCGATGAGGGCCCTCTTTGGGGGAGAGGTCTCGTCGCTAAGCGGCACAACTGCTCCTGCGGAACCGGAACGAGGTGCAGCAGCGCCTGCTGCCGCGTCTAAGCCTGGGGGAGACGTGAACGCGCTCATCACGGGAGCGGCCAAAGATCTCGCCGACTACCAGCGACTAACTGCAGAAGGCAAGCTCGGTGAGGCTGGACAGAAGCTTGAACAGTTAAAGCGCAAGCTCGAGGAGCTGAACGCGCGTCAAAAGTGATTGCTCTCTGGCATCTTTTCGACTACCGGCCTACCCGCCGCTAGGCGCGAAGTTGGTAGCGAGATATGTCTTAAAATTCCGGTCATTCCCCAATAAGCGCAAGCCCGAATTTATCGATTCGTGCGTCGGATTAGTACCGACAAACGCGCTAGTGTTTACCGATTCAATTCGACTTACCTGATAAGTCGGATTACCGGAAAACTCCTTTCCCAGTACCCCACTTGTCCGGCTCCCGCGTTAATCAAGCATTGGCAAGAGCAGCTAAAGGGCAAGCCTAAAGGCTGCTCAGGAACTCCTGGAGAGCGGTCTGGTATTGAGTTGGGGCGATGAGAGAGGACTCTTCGTGGCAGGAGCCGTTTATCTGAAGGAAGCTTTTGGGAGGAAGTGCAGCGGAATACACTTCCTGGCCGAATTGAAACGGGATAACGGGGTCCTGACTGCAGTGGACGATCAGAATGGGAGCGTGTATTTCCTTTAGCCAAGCTTGCGTGTTGAATTGCCCATGTGTAAGAAGGCTGAGGCCCGGGAGAAACCAAAAGAACTTGGAGGCCACTCGAGAGGCGGAAGGAAAAGGGGCCTCAAGCACTACAGCTGCGACCTGGCGGTGGACTGCCAAATGGGTCGCGACAGCGGTACCCAGGGATTGGCCGAAAGAAATGATCGCTTTGCGGTCGATACCCTTCGTGTTCACAAGGTATTCGTAAGCCGCATCCGCATCGCGGTAGACGCCGGCCTCGCTTGGCTTTCCTTCGCTGTGTCCGTAACCGCGATATTCCAGGGCAAAGACGTTTGCATGGGTACTGCGGAGAAATTCATACACGGGTGCGCGGTTGGCGATGTTGGAGGCGTTGCCGTGAAAGGCGAGAAAGGTAAATCTCGACTGGTCGTCAGGTATCCACCACGCATGGAGCCTGACGCCATCGGAGGTTGTGAGCCAAACATCTTCAACATTCAAGGCGCGAGGATGCCAGTCGCCTCCGAGACGGTCAGGATAATTCGGGAAGAAAATCAGGCGTGACTCGAACATGCGGACGAGCAACAGAACCACGAGGTACGCGACAAGGATCGTGAGAAAGTAGCTCAAGAGGCGACGGTGAGAGGGTTTTCTAGAAGCATTCGACACTTCCATTTGGGATGACGCGAGAATAATTTAACGAAGGCGGGAAAGTAAATGCGCAACTTGAGGGAACGACAGGTGAAGCATGTAGGGTGTGATGCAGAATATTGCTTCAATAACTCCCGATAAGTCGTGCGGGTTCAAAGGGTCGGCGCAACACTCTTCTATTCTGTTGATCCGATTGTGTTTTTCAAAGAGACCCGATCCTTTGGGCTGTACTCAATTAAACCTAAACAGGGCAGTGTTTTCTTTGAATCAGCGCTCTCGAACGAATTTAGCCATTGAAACACCTGCAGATTGGACTTCGGGACGGTGTTGCGTCGACCCATTGAGACCGCCTCGTTAATCAGGACTTAGCCGCTGTTGGTTTCGGGTTCTCTTTCTGTACCTTGACCGTTGCGGAAATCATACGAAGTTGTCCGACAGCTCTAAGGCCTCTAGAGTCCTGGGCTTGGGAAGCGCGGGCTCCTCGAAGATAGACTATTTCTAATACGATGTCGTAATTTACTTGACAATAAGGCTACATGCGCCCAACGTGATTACTGACCTGGGATTCTTCAGTTCACCTGAACACAACTGTAGTTACCTGATCTACCCCTCGCCAAGCCACCAATAAGACCATTCAAGGAGATTCATGAATACCATTACCCGCAGGGACCAGTCCCGTGGTTTAACGCTACAGGACGAAGTCAACCGTCTATTTGAAGACAACTTTACTCGCGAGCGCTCGGGTCATGCTGACCTAGCAACGTGGGCGCCACCCGTAGACATCTACGAAACCGAGAATGAATTGGTTGTAAAGGCCGAGTTGCCGGACTTTCAAGACAAGGACATTGACGTCCGCATCGCAAATAATACGTTGACGATCCGTGGAGAGCGGAAGTTCGAGAAGGACGTCAAAGAAGAAAATTACCTCCGGATCGAACGCGCCTATGGTTCGTTCATGCGGAGTTTTTCCCTGCCGAATACGGTCAGCCCCGAGAACATTCGAGCCGACTATCGCAATGGAGTGTTGACACTGCATATGGCTAAGCGTGAGGAGTCCAAGCCGAAGCAGATCAAGGTCAGCGTCGCTGCAAACGGCAAGTAGGTAGCAAATCACGTACGAGGGGCAATGCTGCCCCTCGTGCCTATAACCAAGGAGGTTGCCATGATCGAACGCAAAGAATTCTCGAGAGAAGATATTGCGCACCGGGCCTACGAGCTGTACACACAACCGCGGCTGCGGGCCAGGTAAGGACGTCGAGGACTGGATCAGAGCCGAACAAGAGCTAGGGGCCGAACCCGAAATCAAATCTGCAAAAGCGAAGGCTGCACACCCCGGCCAATTTAATTAACGCCGTGCGAAAGTAAGGGGCGGAATGAACGAGTGACTAGGAAAATCATGCGGTGGGTTCCCATTGCGGCATTGCTCTTGGCGATGGCATGGCGCCCCTCCGCAAATTACCAAATACTGCTGCATTTTGTGGTTTGTGCGGGTGCCACCATGGTGGTTCTGGCTTTGGTCTTCATCAAACAGAATCGAGATTCACTACGCGGCCAACTGGCTAGTCACTCTGCGCTGTGAGCGTGGCGGCCTTGAGCGCCACCGTAAACGCAAACGAGACACCAATGTCTAACACAATCAACTCAGGAACCATACTGATCGAGGAAAACGCCTTTACGGCGGAATTCTTGCGATTCGAAAGCGAGCCTTGGACCCGTTTCTACATGGCTGGTGAAATCATTCGAGAATCGCGGAAGGCGTCCGGAAAACAAAGCCATTACGCGTGCGAAGGCAATTCCGAGGCGCAACTGATCGAGGAAACAGAGTGCAAGACATTCGGCTGCGACTCGGCAACCGGTGGCCCTTCCCTTCCCACCGACTTGGTCAAAGGCAGGATGTCGAGGAAACGCTGGCCATCAAGAGCACGAATATCGGCCGCGAATTCAACCTTCCCCCAGCGCAATCCTGCCCATGGCCCAAGACGCTGGCTTGGCTGAAACAATAGATCGCTGTAGACGTGAGGAGACCGGAATGGCAGAGACGATCACTACGGGAACCATCCTTTTCAAGGATGGGACATTCCTGCCGGACGCGCTGCAATTCGATAGCGAGCCCTGTGCCACTGGTTGGAGATTAGTTAGGGATCTCGATGGCTATGGATTGGATCGCAAAATCCGCGATGCGGGATGGAGGTTCTTTTGCATCGCGGGTGAAATCAAATCGATCGTATTCGGCTTCGAAGGGCAAAGGAACGTTCGGAGAGCCGTCAAGCGAATGTTGGCGAGGTTGAAGTCGGACAAATTCAATTCTTTGCAAATCACGCGAGTGGCCTCGGAGCGTTTCCTGGGAGTGCCCTATTTGAGTGTCACGGCCTGCTCGAGACATATCCAGGAAAGTCTGTTTCTATTGCGTGACAAGGACTTCCGAAAGTTGGGGTCGAACGCGATCGCCTGACGCCCGGTCCAAAGTGTGGATCTCGCAAGCAGCAAAGCGTTGCTGCCAGGGACTACGGTACAAGCCAACATGGCACCGGTCTTGAATCCGATGATTAATTGGAGGAACTATTTAAATGAAAATGATGCGCAACATAGTCGTTGCTCTTTCCCTGATCCTGCTTTCAGCGCCCTTGATTTTTGGGCAGGATCTTTCGAAGTATCGAACATTCTCGCTCGGAACGAATTTCGCCGAACTCTCGAAGCAGGTCGGTCCGTACTCGCACTATACGACTCTAATTCACCCGCGCCCACCAGCCATTCAAGAGTTGACGTTTTGGACGCTGAACTCTTCTCGCTCTTGGGTCGGAGGGTACCCGGTTTCGCAGATTTTGTTCAGCTTCTACAATGGCGAGCTCTACAGAATCGTGGTGACTTACGATCGGGACGACACAGAAGGCCTGACTGACGATGACATGGTACAAGCCGTCTCCGCCCGCTACGGAACCGCAACGAGCCTATTTCCCGAGAGCAGCTTCTTCCCAACGAATCACCTCGACGGCTCAACGGACAAGGTCATCCCTTTCTTATTAACAACTGATCTCTATCTCTCGGCAGACCGGCTAATTGCCCGATGGGAGGATTCTCAGAACGCAGTAAGCCTTCTTGGTTCCGGCAATCTGAATTCTTTCCGGCTAGCGCTATCTTCAAAACGACTGGATGCACAGGCGGAGGCCGCCATTTTCGAATTCGAGAAGATCGAGAAGCGAGAGGCTCCGCAGGTGGACATTGGGCGCTGGGAAAAAGAAGCCGACGAGCTGGAAGTGGCGCGACAAACAAACCTAAAGACATTTCGTCCCTAGTGTCGAGCCAGGGTCATAACGACCTTACTCGAGAATTTTGTGGAGCGAATTAAACGGAGGTTCAAGAAATGCCAGTGAATGTGACTCCATTACACGACCGCGTCCTGGTGAGGCGGTTGGAAGAGAAAGAAACCGCGAAGGGCGGCATCATTATCCCCGACACGGCTAAAGAGAAACCTCACGAGGGGGAAGTGATGGCCGTCGGAGCCGGCAAGATCGAAAAAGGCAAACGGGTCCCGCTCGATGTAAAGGTAGGCGACCGGATTTTGTTCGGCAA
>Ga0210397_10001711_pt1 | contig 14022 bp, 13 predicted proteins | sample IncBWH2OmetaG_FD_160126 | JGI IMG/M metagenome (GOLD analysis project Ga0210397, IMG submission 160126) | Forest soil microbial communities from Barre Woods Harvard Forest LTER site, Petersham, Massachusetts, United States - Inc-BW-H-2-O ...
TAGCCGGCCGGCGTCGAGGTCGAGCAGGTTGTTGAAGGAGATCGGCTTGCCCCCGAGCTGGGAGACCATCGAGAGGACGTGGGTCCGCGCGCCGACCTGCTCGTAGTAGGCGGCGCGCTGGTGGGGGTTCTCGCCGTAGGGGAGCTCGAGCACCTTCTCAAAGGCGCGCACGAACAGCGGCGGGAAGTCCTCGCGGCGCTCCTGGAACCAGCGTGCGATCGCGGTGTCATAGCGCGCGGTATAGGCGAACGCCTCGGCGGCGAGGCTCTCGCGCGTGTTGGGCGAGAGGCGGCAGTCGGACTCGCGCAGCTCCGCGAGGACCGCGTCGTAGGCCACCGGGTCGACCACCGGCACCGCGTAGGCGTGGTTCTTGGCGGCGGCCCGGATCATCGTCGGCCCGCCGATGTCGATGTTCTCGATGACATCCTCGTCCCGGGCGCCGCGCTGAGCGGCGGTGCGCTCGAACGGGTAGAGGTTCACGCACACCAGGTCCACGAACTCGACGGCGTGCTCCTCGGCGGCCGCCAGGTGTTCATCGTTGTCGCGGACCGCGAGCAGCCCGGCGTAGAGCTTGGGGTGCAGCGTCTTGACCCGGCCGTCCATGATCTCCGGGAAGCCGGTGAGCTCAGAGATCGAGCGCACGCGAATGCCGTTCTCCATGAGCGCGCGGGCCGTGCCGCCGGTGGAGATCACCTCGATCCCCAGCTCGGTGAGGCCGCGGGCGAACTCGACGATCCCCGTCTTGTCAGAGACGGAGAGCAGCGCGCGCTGGACCTGAACCTCCTCGGACGCCGTGGCCGGCACGCTCATCGGCTGTGCACTCGCCTCCATGGGCCCCAATCTACCGTGAGATGGCCACGCGGCGCGGGTTGGCGGGGTCCACCCGCACCGCTCCGCGCGCGATCAGCCGGACCGCGTCGACGAGCAGGTCGTGCTCGATGGGGTGCAGGGCCTCGAGGACGGCGTCGGCGCCGGCGGCCTCGGGCAGCTCGACGGCCCGCTGGAAGATGATCGGGCCGGTGTCCATCCCGGCGTCCACGAAGTGAACGGTGACGCCGAAGACCTTGACTCCGTGATCGAGCGCCTGCTGCACCGCGTCCAGCCCCGGGAAGGCCGGCAACAGCGCCGGATGGACGTTGAGGACGCGGTCCGGGAAGGCGGCGAGGAACGGCTCCCCCACCAGCTGCATGTAGCCCGCCAGGACCACCAACTCCACCCCGCGCTCGCGCAGCCACGCCGCGATCGCGGCATCCCGCGCCGCGCGGTCTGCGAACGCCTCGCTCGCGAAGACCTCAGCGTCGATCCCCGCCGCCCGCGCACGATCCAACGCCCGCGCCCCCGGCTTGTCGGACGCGACGGCGCGCAGCACGACCCCGTCGCGGCCGTGGGCCCGGTCGATCAGCGCCTGGAGGTTCGTGCCGTTGCCCGACGCCAGCACGCCGACGTTCATGCCGCGGCCAGCTTGGGGAACCGCCCCCCGGTGGAGCGCAGCCTCCCCGCCTGGACGAGCTCGTCGACACGATCCAGGACCTCCTCGGAGCGCAGATGCGCGAAGGCGCCGTAGCCCTCCAGGTCGTGATAGGCGTTCTGGACCACCACCTTGGAGCGTCCCCCGCGGAGGATCTCCACCGCCCGGGTGCGACCCACCGGCGGGCGCGCGGAGACCACCACGTCCAGGATCGCCTCGTCCAGATTGCCCGGCGGGGCCCCGGCCGCGGCACCGGCGCGGCGCATGGCCTGCGGGGCCGGGACGAGCTGCGGCGCGCACACGTCACAGCACGGGACCCCGTCGTCAGGCGCACCGGCCGACGCATCCCCGAAGTGGTCAAGCAGCCCGCGCCGGCGGCAGTCATCGCCCTCGACATAGCCCCACACCGCTCGGTACTGGCTCCAGCGCACCCGCTCGGCCTCGCGCGCCGAGGCCACGCAGCGCCCCGCGGCACCGCGGTCCCAGCCTCCGGTGATCTGTCCCACCGCGCGATCGGGCGGCGCCGGCGCAGGCGTGAGCACGCCGGCCCGGGCGAGGTGCCCGAGCACGGCGCGCACCGAGTCCTCGTCGCCCGTCCCCCGGTCGCCGACGACGCCGGCCAGCTCGGACACGGCCAGGTCATAGCGGCCGTCGCAGCCGGCCCAGGTCAGGCGCTCGCCCACCCGGTCAAAGGCCTCCGGCGTCACCCTGGCGCGCTGGATGAAGAACACGTGCAGCCCCTTGTCGCGCGACTCGGCGAAGAGCAGGCAGCGCGCCGGGGCGCCGTCGCGGCCGGCGCGGCCGGCCTCCTGGTAGTAGGCCTCCAGGGAGCTGGGCACCGCGGCGTGACAGACGGTGCGCACGTCGGACTTGTCGATGCCCATCCCGAACGCGTTGGTGGCGACGATCACCTCGGCGCGCCCGGTCATGAACTGTTCCTGGGCGGTCCCGCGCTGCTCGGGACGCATGCCCGCGTGATAGGCGACCACCCCGCAGTCCAGCGCACGCGAGAGGATTCCGGCGAGTTTCTCGGTGGCTCCACGTGTGCCCGCATAGACGATCGCGGGCCGCGCCGCGGCCTCAGACAGCGCCGCCACCAGCCGCTGCTCCTTGTCGCGGGCCCCCCCGCAGCGCACGACGGCGAAGCTGAGGTTGGGGCGGTCAAAGCCCGTGGCCACGCGCAGCGGGTCGCGCAACCGCAGCCGCGCGGCGATGTCATCGGCCACGCGCGGGGTCGCGGTGGCGGTGAGCGCCATCACCGAGCGCGCGCCGACCCCCGCCGCGATATCGGCGAGCCGGAAGTAGTCCGGGCGGAAGTCGTGGCCCCACTCCGAGACGCAGTGGGCCTCGTCGACGACGAACAGCCCGACGTCGACGGACCCGAGCATCCGCGCGAAGGCCGGCGAGGCGAAGCGCTCGGGCGCGACGTAGAGCAGGCGGACCTCGCCGCGGCGCACGCGGGCCATGGCCTCGGCATTGCCGTTGTGGCTGCGCTGGGAGTTGATCAGCGTCACCTTGCCCGGAGCGATCCGGTGCACCGCCCATGCCTGATCGCGCATCAGCGCCACCAGCGGCGAGACGACGATGGTGAGATCCTCGCGCATGAGCGCCGGCAGCTGGTAGCACAGCGACTTGCCCGAGCCGGTGGGCATCACCACCAGGGCGTCGTGATCGCTCAGGGCGGCGCCGACCGCGTCGGCCTGGCCGGGACGGAAGTCATCGAAGCCGAAGACCTCGCTCAGAGTGCTGCGCGGATTGGACCCACCCACCCGGCCGACCATACCGCCGCGTCCGGGCGGACCTCAGCGCGCAGGGCGGACGGAGACGGGTTACACGCGCGCGAGCGGGAGCTCGCGCTCGAGCGCGTACTTGCCCCGGGCGTCCTCGGTCCCCGCCAGGGGGTACTCGCCGCTGAAGCAGGCGTCGCAGTGATCCGCACGCGAGCCGCCGATGGCGTCGTAGACGCCCTGCAGTGACAGGTAGTGCAGCGAGTCGGCGCCCAGCTCGGCGGCGATCTCGTCGACGGTGCGGCCGTGGGCGATCATCTCCTCGCGCGTGGACATGTCGATCCCGTAGTGGCAGGGGTGCTTGATCGGCGGCGCCGAGATGCGCAGGTGGACTTCAGCGGCGCCGGCGTCGCGCAGCATCCGCACGATCTGGCGGTCGGTGGTGCCGCGCACGATCGAGTCGTCGACGACGATGAGCCGCTTGCCGGCCACGACCTCGGGGACGGGGTTGAACTTCATACGCACGCCCTGGCGGCGCAGCTCCTGCCCGGGCTGGATGAAGGTCCGGGCCACGTAGCGGTTCTTGATGAAACCGTCGTCGGTCGGGAGCCCCGATGCACGCGCCAGCCCACGGGCGGCGGCGTTGCCGGAGTCCGGCACCGGGATGACCACGTCGGCCTCGACCGGCGCCTCGCGCCACAGGTTCTCCCCCATGCGAGCGCGCGCGACCTGCAGCACCGTGCCGCCCATGCGCGAGTCGGGGCGGGCGAAGTAGATGTACTCGAACACGCAGAAGGCACGGCGCTCCGAGCGCACGACCTGGCGCGCGGTCAGGCCCGCGGCGCTCAGCGTGACCGCCTCGCCGGGCAGGACCTCGCGCACCAGCGTCGCCCCGATGAGGTCCAGGGCACAGGACTCGCTGGCCACGCACCACGCCGGCGAGTCGTCTGAGTCCGGCGGCGGGTCGATGCGGCCGATGGCCAGTGGCCGCAGGCCGTGCGGGTCGCGGAAGGCGATGACCGAGTCCTCGGTCATGACGACGGTGGAGAAGGCCCCGCTCAGCCGCGGCAGGACGTCGGAGAGCGCTTCGTCGATGCGATCAGCGGGATGCGTGGCGAGCAGCGCGGCGATGATCTCGGAGTCCGAGGTGGACTGGAAGGGGACGTCGCGGCCGCGCAGCTCGGCGTGCAGATCGACCGCGTTGATGAGGTTGCCGTTGTGGGCCAGCGCCAGCGTGCGGCGGTCGTCACGCACGATCGGCTGGGCGTTCTCCCACTCCGACGAGCCGGTGGTGGAGTAGCGGACGTGCCCGATGGCCATGTCGCCGACCAGCGAGCGCAGCATGTTCTCGTCAAAGACCTGGGAGACCAGCCCCTGGTCGCGGATCCCCATGATGTTGCCCCCCTTGGCCGCGGTGGCAATACCCGCAGACTCCTGGCCCCGATGCTGGAGCGCGAAGAGGCCGAAGTAGGCGAGACGCGCGACGTCATGGCCGGGGGCGTAGATCCCGAAGACGCCGCACTCATCGCGGGGTCCATCGCGGTGGTCGTTCACGAGAGAGGTCACGGACCAAGCATGGCGGAGGGCTCGGCCGGACAGTTGTCAAGGCTAGCAGTGCCCCGGGGCCCTGCTCGGCGGGTCTCCGGGAATGTGCTCAGCGGCCGCCGGCGACGTCCTACATGAACCGCGCGAGGCCCCCGTCGCGGGCCTCGGCCAGCCGCGCCAGCTCGACGTCCAGGACACCCTCCAGCGTCAGCGACGACCCGCCCACGTGGCCGAGGATGGTCAGTCCGCGCAGCGCCGCCTCGGGGCCGGAGACGATGAAGGCCCGGCCGGGCGCCTCGCTGAACAGGTCGGCCCCCTCGGGCGCCGACACCGTGGCGCCGATGCCGCCGGCGATGCAGCATTCGGCCAGCGCCACGGCGAACCCGCCCTCGGCGATGTCGTGGGCGCTGCGCACGGCGCCCGTGTTGACCATCGCCCGGACGGTGTCGTGGGCGGTCCGGGCGCCCGCCAGGTCGAGCTCGGGCAGCGGACCCGTCGGCGCCTCGCCGCTCAGCTTCGCCTGCTCGGACCCGGCCCGCGAGGGCTGGAAGGCGCCCACCACGGCGATCGCATCGCCGTCATTGACAAAGCCCAAGCGTCCGGCGCGCTCGGGATCGGGCAGGCGCCCCACCATGCCGATCACCGGTGTCGGGAAGATCGGACCGGCCGGTGCCTCGTTGTAGAGCGAGACGTTGCCCCCCACGACCGGCACCTCCAGCGCCAGGCAGGCAGCGCGGATCCCCTCCACCGCCTGCACGAGCTGCCAGGCCACGTGCGGTTTCTCGGGGTTGCCGAAGTTCAGGCAGTTGGTGAGCCCGAGCGGCGTGGCGCCCACGCAGGCGAGGTTGGCCGCGCACTCATAGACGGCCTCGATGGCGCCGGCCCGCGGGTCACAGGCCACCCGCCGGCCGTTGCCGTCGATCGACACCGCGATCGCCTCGCCGGTGGGCAGCGCCAGCACGGCGGCGTCGGCATCGTCGGGCCGGCGCACCGTCCGCGACTGCACGACCGGGTCGTACTGCTCGAACACCGGCCGGCGCGAGGCGACGTTGGGTGAGCCGAGCAGCGCCAGGAGCGTCGCCTCGGGCCCCGACTCGACGGTGAGGCTCGCGGTCGGCGCCGGGTAGAGCGGCTGCGCCGGCGGCGCGGGCTCCAGGTCATAGAGCGGGCAGTCGTCCACCAGGATCTCCACCGGCAGATCGACGACCACGTCGTCGCCGGCGCGCACGCGCATGCGCCCGGTGTCGGTGACGGTGCCGATCGGGGTGGCCAGGGTCTCCCAGTGCTCGCACACCGCGATGACGGCGGCCAGCTGATCGGGCTCGACGACGCACAGCATCCGCTCCTGGGACTCGGAGACCATGATCTCGAAGGGCTCCATGTCGGCCTCGCGCAGCGGCACGAGCGAGCAGTCGATGTCCAGCCCCACTTCGCCCTTGGCCGCCATCTCCGACGAGGACGAGGTCAGTCCGGCGGCGCCGAGGTCCTGCAGGGACACCAGCAGCTCCTCGTCGAGCAGCTCCAGGCAGCACTCCAGCAGCTTCTTCTCCGCGAACGGATCGCCGATCTGCACCGATGGGCGTTTGGCCTCATCGCCCTCGCCCAGCTCGGCCGAGGCCAGCACCGAGGCGCCGCCGATCCCGTCGCGCCCGGTGAGCGCGCCGAGGAGGACAAGCACGTTGCCCGGGCCCGCCGCGGCCGAGCGGATCAGCCGCTCGTGGGGGGCGAGGCCCAGACACATGGCGTTGACCAGGCAGTTCTGCTCATAGGAGGACTCGAAGTAGATCTCGCCGCCCACGGTGGGCACGCCGATCGAGTTGCCGTAGTGGCCGATGCCGCCGACGGCGCGGTCGAGCAGGTAGCGCGAGCGCTCTGATTCGGCCGGCTCGCCGAAGCGCAACGAGTCCAGCACGGCGATGGGCCGCGCGCCGACCGCGAACACGTCGCGTAGGATCCCGCCGACGCCCGTGGCCGCGCCCTGGAAGGGCTCCACGGCGCTGGGGTGGTTGTGGGACTCGACCTTGAAGGCGACGCCCAGGCCCCCGCCGACGTCGACCACGCCGGCGTTCTCCCCCGGCCCCATGAGCACCGCCGGACCCTCGGTGGGCAGGAGGCGCAGCAGCTTCTTGGAGTGCTTGTAGGCGCAGTGCTCAGACCACATGAGCGACAGCATGGCCAGCTCGGTGACAGCCGGTTCGCGGCCGAGCCCCGACACGATCAGCTCGTACTCGGCGTCGGTCAGACCGAGCTCGCGGTGGGTGGCAGGGGCGGCGTTGGGGCTCACGTCAGCTACGGGCGGTGACGGCTCAGACGAGAGCGCCGTCGGCCACGTGGGCGTGGATGGACTCAAAGATGGCCAGGCCGCCCGTCGGCCCGGTGAGCGGGTCCACCGCGTGCTCGGGGTGGGGCATCAGCCCGAACACGTTGCGCTGCTCGTTGCAGACGCCGGCGATGTCGTTGAGCGAGCCGTTGGGGTTCTCGCCGGGCGCGTAGCGCAGCAGCACCTGCCCGGCCGCCTCGATGCGCGCGAGTTGATCGTCGGGCAGGTAGTAGCGGCCTGTCGTGTGCTTGATCGGGATCGATAGGCGCTGGCCGGGCGCGCACGTCTGGGTGAAGGGCGAGTCGGTGTTGACGACCTCGAGCTGAACCTGGCGGAAGACGAAGCGCAGCGAGGTGTTGGGCAGCAGCGCGCCGGGGAGCAGCCCGGCCTCGCACAGGACCTGAAAGCCATTGCAGATGCCCAGCACCAGCCCGCCGGCGGCGGCGAACGCGGCTACCTCCTCCATGACCGGGGCAAAGCGCGCGATCGCGCCCACGCGGAGGTAGTCGCCGTACGAGAAGCCGCCGGGGACGACCACGGCATCGACGCCCTGCAGGTCGCGGTCGCCGTGCCACAAGAGGACCGACTCCCCCACCCTCCGGCAGGCCAGCAGCGCGTCGACCTCGTCGCAGGAGCCGGGAAAGCGGATGACCCCGAATTTCACAGTCGCGCGGACCCCGCTCCGCCGTTGGCGCCGTCGGCCTCGACGATCTCGTAGTCCTCGATGAGCGGGTTGGTCAGCAGCCGCTGACACATCTCCGGCAGCCGTGCCGGGTCCTCGACGTCGAGCTCGATCAGCCGGCCGACGTGGACGTTGCGCACGCCCGTGAAGCCCAGCGCGGGGAGCGCGCGCTCCACCGCCTGGCCCTGGGGATCGAGGATGCCCGCCTTGGGCTTGACCAGGACCCGGGCGCGCATCAGTGGCTCTCCCGGGGGCCCATCAGGGCCTCGTGCGGTCGACCCAGGCGCTGAACGGCTCGCCGGTGATCCGCTCGTAGGCCTCGACGTACTTCTGACGCGTTTGCTCAACGATGTCGTCGGGGATCGGAGGCGCGGGCGGGTTGCGGTCCCACCCGGTCGAGGAGGCCCAGTCGCGGACGTACTGCTTGTCAAAGCTGGGCTGGCCCCGGCCCGGCTCGTACTGGTCAGCCGGCCAGAAACGCGACGAGTCCGGGGTGCACATCTCATCGCCGATGGTCAGCTCGCCGTCGCCGTCGAGACCGAGCTCGAACTTCGTGTCGGCGAGGATGATCCCGTTGGCCCGCGCGTGCTCGGCGGCGTGGTCATAGAGCGCGAGCGACACGTCGCGGACGCGCTCGGCCAGCGCCCGGTCGCCGATGAGCGCCACCGCGCCCTCGAAGTCGATCGCCTCGTCATGGCCGACGTCGGCCTTGGTGGACGGGGTGAACAGCGGCTCCGGGAGCCGGTCTGACTCACGCAGGCCCTCGGGCAGCGTGTGGCCCGAGACCTTGCCGGTGGCCTGGTAGTCCTTCCACCCCGACCCGGTGATGTATCCGCGCACGACGCACTCCACCGGGAGCATCTTGAGCTTGCGCACCACCATGCCCCGGCCCCGCGCCTCCTCGGGCACGCCGTCGGTCACGGAGATGACGTGGTTGGCGACGATGTCGGACGTGCGCTCGAACCAGAAGGTCGACACGCCGGTGAGCACGCTCCCCTTGTCGGGGATGGGCGTGGGATGGACGACGTCGTAGGTGGAGATCCGATCCGAGGCGACGATCAGCAGCTCGTCGCCCAGGTCATAGATCTCCCGGACCTTGCCCGAGGCAAGGAGGGGGAGGTCGGCAAGAGCGGTCACGCCGCCGATCCTAGCGCGGCGTTATGACGACCTCTCAGCCGCCCTCGGTCACGTCGTAATGGAGCATCACAGGCGGCTGATCGGCGTAATTGGCCACGTCGGCGGCGACCTTGGCGCCCTCTTCGGACTGCATCGCCGCGGCCATCGCGGCGGCGTCGTCGAAGTCGGCCTCGAAGGTGCACCAGTACGGGCTGTCGCCCGCCGGCGAGCCCACGTCGAAGGCGTAGCGATACGCGCGCAGCCCGGGCAGCGCGTTGGCCAGCGGCAGGTGCGTGCCCTCGTAGTAGGCGCGGAACTTCTCCTTGTCGGCGGGCGGGGAATACAGGACGACGAGCTTGTGCATCGGTTGGGGGACCTCCAGATCGGGATCTAGGCGACCACCGCGGGCTGCCCGGCGGCGTGTCGAGCAATGAACGCGGCGGTGCGCTCAGGTGTCGCGACGGTATCCCATTGGCGATCGGGATGGTTGAAATTCTGGGTGTAGGCGTCGCAGACGGCCTTGTCCTGGGCCATCGCCATGAGCAGCCCGACGACGTGGGGCTCGGGGTGGAGGATCATGTTGGTCCAGTCCGAGACGCCGTACACGAACGCCTGGCGGTCGCGCGCGACCCGGCGGCAGAACTGCTCGTCGAAGGCGAGGTCGTCAAGGATGGCGTGGCCGATGACCCAGGCCGAGTAGGAGGCCGAGTTGGCGCCCTGGCCGTTGACCGGGTCCACGACGCAGTGCGCGTCGCCCATGGCCAGCGCGAACGTCCCGCCGTCCAGGCGCACGTAGTCCTCGCGCACCACCGGCGTAAGCGCGCCCTGGAGCAGGTCGGTGGGGCCCTGAAGGCGGAACTCCGCCGGGTCGATGCGCTCAAAGCACATCGGATAGTGCGCCTCGAGCTTGCGCAGCACCGTCTCGTCGTGCGCGCGGGGGTCGGCGTCGTAGTCGAGGTCGGCGAGCATCTCCAGGTCGCCGCCGGGGATGTTCTCGAACAGCAGCGCGGTGGCGAACCCGTCGCGCGAGGTGATGGGCAGCTCCAGCATCTCACCGTGACCCAGGGACATGTGGACGCCGACGCCCTTGGGCTCTGAGTAGCGCACTCCGTGGTAGATCCCGGCCGAGAGCCGGCGCTGGGGCTTGTCATACGGGCACTTCGCCGGGATCGGGGCGAACATCGCGCCCATCCCGCGGCCGGCCGCCACCACCACCAGGTCATGGCCGGCGCCGATGCGCTCGATCTGCTCGACCTCGATGGGCCCGACGACGAGATCGCCGCCGCGCTCCTCGTAATCCTGGAGAAGCCGGGGCAGGTAGAGCCGGTAGTCGATGATCGAGGACGGCTGCTGAAAGTCGCCGCGCCAGCGCAGCGGCTCGGGCGTGCCCAGGACGGCGTGCTGGTGGCAGACGTAGCCGTACTCGCTCGCATCCCAGTGATGGACGCCGAGCGCGCGCTCGCGCTCGAGGGTGTGGTGATGATGGGCGACGGTGTTGGGCAGGCGCCCGGAGGCGATCTGCTCAGCGGTCCGGTCGCTGTAGATGGTCACCGGGACGTCGTGCTGCTGCAGAAACAACCCGAGGTGCAGACCCGAGACCCCGGATCCCACGATGGCGATGCTGGTCATCCTCTTCCTCCTTGCGGACTGTCGGGTAGCTAACCCGGACCGCGACCAGCGGTCAAGTCGCCTCCACGGAAGCTTGCGTTGCGCCGTACGCAATGATGTACGGTCCGCGCCGTGATCGAACTGCGTGAGCTGCGCTCGGTCGGGGTGCTCGTCGACGAGTTGCACTTCGGACGCGCCGCCGCTCGCCTCGGGGTGACGCCGTCCACCCTCAGCCGCCGCATCGTGGCGCTCGAGCGCGAGCTCGGCGTCAACCTGTTCGAGCGCACGAGCCGCCGCGTCACGCTCACCGATGCCGGCCGCGAGCTGGCCACGCGCCTTCCCGCGGCGCTGCGCCAGCTCGACGCGGCCCTCGCCGCGGCCCGGACGGCCGACGAGGGCGGCTGGGAGATCTAAAACAGCACGCCCGCAATGGGTCAAACGACCTTGGTGGCACCCAGGCCCTGGCGTACCGTTCCATCACCGAGATACGGACTTCATCTCTGCCGCCTGGCGGCACTATGAGTGATGAACCGCTTGGGGCACTGGACAGGGGCGTGTCCAGCACCGATCGCGCGGAGGCGCCGCTGGGGGGCGGCGCCTCAGGCGATCTCGTCCAGGCGCCCGACGATCTCTTTGGCGTGGGACACAAACGGGGCGTAGTCAAAGATCGCGTCGAGGTCGAGGCCGGCGGCCGCGTCATCGGCCGCGAGGAGCTCGCGCATGGGCGTGCGGGTGTCGAGCGCCTGTTGGGCGACGCCCTGCACGACGCGGTAGGCGTCGTCGCGGGTGCTGCCCGCCGCCACCAGCGCCAGGAGGACCGGCTGGGAGAAGAGCGCGCCGTAGGTCAGCTCGAGGTTCTCGCGCATCCGCGCGGCGTCGACGACCATCCCCTCCACCAGCGCCAGGACCCGCCGCTGCATGTGGTCGAGCAGGATCGTCGAGTCGGGCAGGATGATCCGCTCCACCGAGGAGTGCGAGATGTCGCGCTCGTGCCACAGCGCGACGTCCTCGACCGAGGCGTTGGCATGGCCGCGCAGCACGCGCGCCAGTCCGGCCACCTGCTCTGACTTGATCGGGTTGCGCTTGTGGGGCATGGCGCTGGAGCCCTTCTGGCCGCGACCGAACGGCTCGCGGACCTCCCCCACCTCAGTGCGCGCGAGATGGCGCACCTCGGTGGCAAAGCGCTCGAGCCCCGCACCGGCCAGGGCGATCGCCTGCAGCAGTTCGGCGTGGCGGTCGCGAGCGACCACCTGCGTCGAGACCGGCTCCGCCTCGAGGCCGAGCCGGGCCAGGACGCGCGCCTCGAAGTCCGGGGAGGTGGCCGAGTAGGTACCCACCGCCCCCGACACCGCCCCCACCGCCGCCTGGGCGAAGCCGCGCTCGAGCCGCTGGGCGTTGCGGCGCGCCTCGAAGGCGAACCCGGCGAGCTTGACCCCGAACGTGGTCGGCTCGGCGTGGACGCCGTGGGTGCGCCCCACGCACAGCGTGTCGACGTGCTCGCGGGCGCGGGCGGCCAGGGCGTCGGCGAGGCGGCGGGACTCGGGCAGGATCAGCCCCGCCACGGCCCCGATCTGGAGAGCGAGGCCGGTGTCCAGCACATCGGAGGAGGTCAGCCCGTAGTGGATCCAGCGACCGGCCGGGCCCGCGGACTCCGAGAGGACGTCAACGAAGGCGGCCGTGTCGTGATCGGTGACCTTCTCGCGCTCGTCGATCGCCGCGACGGTGAAGGTGGCGGCGCGGATGGCGTCGAGCTCGGCCGAGGTGGGGCCGTCCATCTCCTCGCAGGCGGCCACCTCGACCCGCCGCATGGCGTCGAAGCGCGCGTAGTCTGACCACGCCTCACCCAGTTCCCGGCGTGTATAGCGCGCGATCAAGGGAGCCGAAGGCTAGGCGACGGCCGGGCCGCCCGCCTGGCCCGTCGCCGACAGGGCGGCAGCGACATCGGCGGTGATGCCCACCAGCGTGGCGCCGGCGGCCTCGACGTTCTGCTCTTTGGAGACCTCGGCGGCCTCCGCGGCGCGCAGGACGGTGTCCAGCAGGCCCGGGAAGCGGGCATCGAGGTCCTCGCGGCGCAGCCGGTTGAGCCGGGTCGTGCCCTGCGCGCGCTGGCGGATGACGCCCGCCTCGCGCAACACCTTGAAGTGGTGCGTGCACGTTGATTTGGTGACCGGGAGAGCGAAGCTGCCGCAGGTGTGGTCGCCGGTGCTGTGGGCCAGCTTGGCGACAATCCGCAGCCGCACCGGATCGCTCAGCGCGTGCAGGACGGCGCCGAGCTCCAGCTCCTCCACGGCGGGATGAGCGATCGATTCAGTGGTGTGAATTGACATTGCCCCTTGCACTATAGGAACCCCACGAGCATTGTACGAAGAACGTCGTACAAACTGCTATCGTACGACGGGCATCGTACAACCCAGGCAACGCGCAGGCGTTGCCCGTGCTCTGCGAGGAAGCCAGATGAGAACACAGAGCCCAGCTCTACCGGTCGAGGAGACCATCCGGGTCCCGCGCTCTCGCCGCAACGAAGCGGCTGTGATCGCGCAGTACATCCAGGACCTGCGCCGGGCGTCCTAGGCGCCCGTCACCCCGACCGTCCGCCACCCGGCGGGCGGTCTCACCGCAGGGCCTTTTAGATCGACAGAATGCGCGCCGCCAGGACGGCCGCGTTACGGGCGTTGTCGACGCCCACGCACGCCACCGGCACACCCGGGGGCATCTGCGAGATCGACAACAGGGCATCGAGGCCGCCGGCCACCGACGTGCGACTGGTCAGCGGCACCCCGATGACAGGCAGGTCGGTGTGCGCGGCGACGACGCCGGGCAACGCGGCCGACAGGCCCGCGCCGGCGATGATCACCTTGATGCCCCGCATGCGCGCGTTCTTGGCGTACTCGGCGACGGTGTCGGGCTCGCGGTGCGCCGACATCACGCGGGTCTCGGAGCGGATGCCGCGCTCGGTGAGCTCGGCCTCGGCCTTCTCCATCGCGGGCAGGTCACTCTTGGACCCCATCAGGATCGCCACGTGCGGCTCGTCGGCGGCGAGCTCGTTGATCTCGACCGCGGTCTCGGCGAGGGTGTCGGGCTCGGGCTGGGGCACCACCGCGGGTCCCTCGGCTGCCTCGGGGATTCGCTCCCCGTCCGGCATCACTGGCTCGGACTCCGGGGTCATCGCACCAACTTGCGCGCGATGTCCTGGCGCATCTGCTTGCCGTCGAAGTGGATCATGTTGGCCGCAGCATAGGCGGCGGCGCGGCATCGGGTCGGCGTGGCCCCGAGGGCGGTGACGCTCAGCACCCTCCCGCCCTTGGTCACGAGCTCGCCCCGGCGCGAGCGCCCGGTGCCGGCGTGGGTGACGGAGATGCCGGGCGGCACCTGATCAAGGCCGCGGATGACATCGCCCGCGTGGAAGGACTCCGGGTAGCCGGCGCTGGCCAGGACGACGGTGACCGCCATGTCCTCGCTCCACTCCAGTGGCGCCACACCGGCCAGCCCGCCTGGCTCGGTCGCCGCCTCGAGCAGCTCGAGCAGGTCCGAGCGCAGCCGCGGGAGGATCGCCTGG
>Ga0210397_10001713_pt1 | contig 14019 bp, 10 predicted proteins | sample IncBWH2OmetaG_FD_160126 | JGI IMG/M metagenome (GOLD analysis project Ga0210397, IMG submission 160126) | Forest soil microbial communities from Barre Woods Harvard Forest LTER site, Petersham, Massachusetts, United States - Inc-BW-H-2-O ...
CACGAGTTCATGGGGGTTGTTGAGGAGGTGGGAAAGAATGTCACGAATCTGAAACGCGGAGACCGGGTGGTTGTCCCGTTTACGATTGCCTGCGGGAATTGCCTCTTTTGTAAAAAGAAACTTTGGTCGGCTTGTGATAACACCAACCCAAATGCTCACCTGATGGAGGCGGCATACGGCTACTCGGGCTCTGGCCTCTTCGGGTATTCACACATGATGGGTGGATATGCCGGAGGTCAAGCTCAGTACGCTCGGGTCCCCTTCGCTAACGTCGGACCGCTGAAGATTGAAAGCGATCTTCCTGACGAGAAAGTTCTCTTCCTTTCAGACATCTTTCCGACAGGTTATATGGCCGCAGAAAATGCACAGATCCAACCCGGGGACACAGTCGCCGTCTGGGGATGTGGGCCGGTGGGGCAGTTCACCATCGCGAGCGCATTCATGTTGGGCGCCGGAAGGGTCATCGCTATAGATCGATTCCCGGAGAGACTGAAACTAGCTCGATCGCTGGGAGCAATCACTATCGATTACTCTGAAGAGGACGTGGAGGTTTTGATCGCGTTGAAGGATCTCACAGGAGGGATCGGGCCTGATGCTTGCATTGACGCCGTCGGCCTCGAGGCTCATTCCACGGAGCTCCAGGGAGTCTACGACAAGGTAAAAACCAGCCTTCTTCTGGAGACGGACCGCCCCGGGGTGCTTCGCCAGGCGATACAGGCAGTTCGAAAAGGTGGAACGCTTTCCATACCGGGCGTCTATGGGGGGCTGCTCGATAAGATTCCGTTTGGTGCTGCGTTCGGAAAGGGCATCACGATGAAGATGGGCCAAACAAACATGCACAACTACATGAAGCCCTTACTAGAAAGAATTGAGCGAGGGCAAATCGATCCGAGCTATCTTATCTCTCATCGCATCAGTCTCGAAGAAGCGCCTGAGATGTACAAGACATGGCGCGATAAGAAAGACAATGTAACAAAAATTGTGATCGACCCATGGTCAGAGCCGCAGTCCGTATAGCAACCGCTGTGTGGATTAGCCGATGCTACACATCGACAAGTTTAGGCCGTTCCCGAGGACGGCCAAGCGGGGAGAATGAAAGGCCAGTGAAGCCAGGCGAGTTAGACGAGAGCGCATCCGAATCAAGCAAGGGGCTTCCGCCGGGTCCGGTTAAGAACCGACGTGCTACGTGTTACGTTTTATGCAGACACCCACCCCGGAGTTCCATGGCGTCAGCAATGACATGGCCGGTCCTTAGTGGCATCTAACCGCGCAGATGACATTTATGGTTAGGCCTCCGTTGCTCTCCAATCCGTCGACCATAACCCGCCACCTACGGCGGACCCAATTCGACAAGAGCTTGAACCTAATAGGACTGATGACCCGGAAGAATGTTCCGTCGATCGAGAATGCAGTCCAAAGAGGGTCAATAGGTGAGGCAAGATAGATCTATGCTCGTAGAACCCATTTTGCCTGCCATTCCGAGAGTTTGGCGGGGTCGCCTTCTCATCCGCGTCCTCCTGCTCAGCTGCCTCGTCTGTATCGGAGCAAGGCTCCACGCGCAGCTCCCTTTTTACACCGATGATGCGGGAGTAACCGAACCCGGCAAAGGTCATCTTGAGTTTTTCAATGAATATGATGGTCTCCAGCTTCAAGACCCCAATGAAACTCAAAACACAGCGAACTTCAAGTTTAATTATGGTTTGCCGCATAGCTTTGAGGTCGATGTGGACTTCCCGTATCTGTCCATTTACAGGACTAAGGGCAATGCCCCTTCTCACGGTTTTGGAGACACGAATCTGGGCATCAAAAAAACCTTTCTAAACGAATCTGCGAACTCACGACTCCCAGCTCTCGCAGCCAGTTTCTATATCGAATTTCCAACAGGAGATCCCAGCGAGCAACTCGGATCCGGACTGCATGACTACTGGCTTAACCTCATTGCACAAAAGTCTTTATCCGCCACCACTCGAATCACGGGGAATGCAGGGTATCTCTTTGCCGGAAACACGAGCACTGGCGTCATAGGAACTACAACGCGGGGGCATGTTTTCCCAGGCGGTCTCTCATTGCAGCACGATTTTCTGCCGTCGCTCACGTTGGGATTGGAGATCTTCGGCGCTTACGCAGCTAATGCGAACCTAGCGAGATCGCAGCTTCAGGCCATGGCCGGAGGACACTATACCCTTCGCAAAGGGTTGAATTTCTGCTTCGGCCTCCTCGGAGGCAAGTATGTCGCGAGCCCGCGCATCGGCGGTCAGATAGGCTTCGCAATGGATTTCCCGGAATCCTTCCATTCGTCGGCACACTAAATGTGACCACGTTCTAAAGACTCAGAGCAGAGTGCCGTCGTGTGCAGAGCCGATTGATCTAGGAGATAAAGCGTTCAGCGATGCCGCGCTGGTCAAAGACTTCGACCGTTCGACACGATCGATTGGGCTCCCCGCGACCTGGGATCCGCATCCAATCCGGCAGAGGTGACGTATGCAAACAGGTGGCGAGCGGCAGGGCAAGGACGAAGTGAGGCCTTTAATCAACAAGGATGCGGAGCTCGAAGACAAAATCGATGATGAGAAGGATGAAAGGCTTGCAATTGCTAGTGAAGAAACGTCCACGGAATCGTAAAACTGCTGCGGAGCCAAGAATGCCAACTCGCGTCTGAGGTAAACATATGAAGCCAAAAAATATAGATGTTAACGGCAAAACGAGACCAACTTCCACTACCGGAATCGCCAATCCCAAGGCGAAAGCTCAGGTCGAAGAGGCCGAGGGCATTATCAAGGGTGATGCGAAGAAAGCAGGAGAAGCGGTGTTCAAACAATCCCGCAAGGAATAGATTGACGCAGCCCACGGACTATCCCGAGCCGCCGGGTAGACTTTCGACATCGACCAGTGATTGGCGATTTACCATTCACCGGAGATAGATGCCGAGAAGAGTCTGCCGGTGCGTATGTTGTCGCCTCCTTGGCATCAGAGCAGCGGGTCAAAGATAACGTATTTGAGTTGCAAACGACGGTCGCATGGAACAGGTTTCCCCAAATGGCGGCGAACCTAGGGATTCCAGCCGTAGTCTCGGATCCAGGCACTCGCGTCTAAGGATTTACATGAATGCGACCACCAAAAATTGGAACCTGCGCCTCTTAGCCTACACAGTAGCCTTAGCAACCGGACTGACAGCAACGAGCGTGGCTCAGCAGCCCGTGGAGCAGGTTCTACAGTCTGCGAACAAGTTCCTGTCAACGCTGAGCGATGCCCAGCGAAGCCAGGTCATTTATGACTTCAAGGACAATACTCAGCGGGCGCGGTGGTCGAATTTTCCCACCGGTTTCGTTCCGCGCGGAGGCCTGAACCTGAAGCAGATGAGCGCGACGCAAAAGACAGCAGCTCTCGATCTGATGAAAACCGTTCTAAGCCCTGGTGGTTATCGGAAGGTCAGCGAGATCCGCATGGCGGACGACGATTTCAAGAGCAACGGCTCCAGGCGGGGACCGCGCGGAGGTGGTCCCCCTCCGGCAGGCGGCCCTCAGCCGCACCTCAACGGCGGACCTCCTCCGAATGGCCAAGGTGGACCTTCACGAAACGGTGGCACGGGTAGCGGCTCTCCGTCCTTCGACAACGACAACATGTTCGGAAGCGATCTTTACTATATCTCTTTCCTCGGAAAACCATCTGCGACCACGCCCTGGATGCTGCAGTTTGGCGGTCATCACCTCGCGTTGAACATCACGATCATCGGCAGCAAGGGCATCATGACGCCCTCGCTCACTGGTGCACAGCCCGCCATCTTCAAACTCGACGGCAAAACCATCCGCCCACTGGGACGAGAGAGCGACGAAGCGCTCGCCTTGCTGCAGTCGCTTGATGCGAAGCAGAGGTCGCAGGCCGTGCTCAACTACCGGGTCGCTGACCTGGTTCTCGGGCCAGGCCAGGATGAAAAACGGATCAGCCCAGAGGGTCTCAAGGTCTCCGCGATGACAGAAAAACAAAAGGCCATGCTGCTGCAGGTGATCGCGGAGTGGACGGGCATCCTGAACGACGCCATGGCTTCTGCCCGTATGATTCAGCTCAAGTCCGACCTGAATGACACGTGGTTTGCGTGGAGTGGGCCGGCCGATTCGCAGGTCGGAACCAACATCACGGCGTACTATCGCATCCAGGGGCCGCATCTGGTGATCGAGTACGCGCCGCAGAGTGATGAGCCAGGCAATCACGTTCACACAATCTACCGTGACCCGACCAACGATTATGGCCAAGGCGAAATAGTCCAATGATCGACCGCAAAGATCGATGGAGAACGCCTCCAGTGAGGAAAGAGAGTGATATTTGAAGAAGATTTTGGAGCTTGCATTCGCTTTGAATAGACGTGCACTCTCCGGCCGCTCGGTTATGGTTCACGCTAAAGCCACAGGCGTCCAACAAGCCCGTGCAGCCGCCGCTCAAACGAAGCAGGTAGCACAACCAGCAGCCGCACTTCTTAACAGCCTAAGCCTGGAGCAACGACAGAACGTCGCGTTCGACTTCATTCCTGAGCAGACCGCCGTCATCGCGCCGAGTGGCGACAGCACGATACATGTTCAAACCATCCATCGTGAGCCCACCATCGACTACGGAGTGAAGTTCAGCGGGGCGCAATGAAGAGATTGCTGATTGCACTTACGCTGTTCGGTTCGATCGCCACGCCTACCCTGGCGCATCGCCTCGATGAATATCTGCAAGCCACCATCTTTTCTATCGAACCCGGAAGTGTTCACACGACGATGCGCTTGGTACCTGGAGTTGCGGTGGCTTCTGGCGTGATCGCAGAAATCGACGTCGACCATGACGGCCTGCTGTCGCCGGACGAACAACATCGTTATGCCGAACGCGTCCTAGCGGATCTGCAGTTGAAGGAGGACAACCGCGACTTACCGCTCCATCTTACTTGGGTAACATTTCCGTCTATCGATCAGATGAAGAGGGGCACCGGCGAGATCGAGCTGGCCTTCTCTGCCGATCTTCCGGTTGTTCGCGGCGAACATCAACTCACCTTCGAGAACCATCATCGCAATGGCATCTCCGTCTATCTGGTCAACAGCCTCGTTCCCCAGGACAAGAATCTTCAGATAAGAACGCAGGTCCGCAACCAGAGCCAGTCGTTCTATAGGGTGACGCTCGTCGAAGCTGCCTCAGCTACGGCGGAAGGTTCCTCTGCGGCCGAAAGCTTTGCTTGGAGTGGGTTGATCGGTGCATTTTACCTAGGCGTCCACCATATCTCCGAGGGGACGGATCATCTCCTGTTTCTTCTGACCCTATTGCTCCCTGCTCCGTTGCTGACGCTCGCGGGCCGATGGAAAGGGGGAGCGACAATCCGCCGCAGCCTGATCCACATCCTGGGTATCGTGACTGCTTTTACTCTCGGACACTCTCTGACACTTGCCCTATCGGGCTTCGGCCTGGTTCGTCTTCCCAGTCAGCCAGTCGAGGTGTTGATTGCCGTGTCCATCCTGGTTTCGGCAGTTCACGCAATACGGCCGCTCTTTCCCGGGCGAGAAACAATCATCGCAGCCTCGTTTGGCCTCATTCATGGACTCGCGTTCGCGTCTGCTCTCAACGAACTAGGATTGAGGGGCTTCTATCGCCTGATCAGCGTATTGGGTTTCAATCTCGGCATCGAGGCAATGCAACTCGCTGTCGTTACAATTACATTTCCTGCCTTGCTATTGTTGAGCCGCACAAGATTCTATTCTCCGTTTCGAATTGCGGGTGCTGGATTTGCCTGTGTAGCCTCCTGCGCCTGGATTCTCGAACGAGTACTCGATCAACCCAACCCGATTAGTGACGGAGTCGCGACGGTTGCGCATCATGGCGTGTCGCTCGCTGTCGCTTTCTGGGTTTGCAGCTCAGGCGCGTGGATGACGCGAGGAGCGACCATCTCCCCTCAGCTGGATCGACGGCTGCTTGCAAATCATGATCTGGAAGTATGAGCGGCTCCTATCGACCGGCACCCGCTGCTTCGAACCTCAGACTACGAATACAGCGCTGAGCGCTCATTATCTCAATCAAATCGATTATGTCTTAGGCCATATTGCCACCGCAAGACTCCTTGGCATCGAACGAACCATGTCCCTCAAGCGCATTGGCACTGCTGGCTGGAGCATTCCGAAGAAGTACGCTAAAGAATTTTCGGCGAAGGAAACTCATTTAGAACGCTACTCCCGGATCCTATCGTGCGCGGAGATCAACTCCACGTTTTACCGTTCCCATCGCATTTCGACTTACAAAAAATGGGCTGAATCAGTGCCCGAAAGTTTCCGCTTTTCAGTCAAAGCCCCCAAAACGATTACTCACGAGGCGAACCTGATTTGCGGACCCGATCCTTTGAAATACTTTCTCGCCGAAGTAAATAATCTCGGAACCAGTTTGGGCCCGATCCTGTTTCAACTTCCTCCCAAAGCGGCGTTCAACTCAACTGTGGCGGAAGCCTTCTTCAACCTGCTTCGCGAACAGCACTCCGGTCCTGCAGTTCTCGAGCCTCGCCACCCAAGCTGGTTCACCTCACAAGCGACTCATTTGATGAAGAAGTTCTACATCGCCCGTGTCGCAGCCGATCCCGCGATCACCCCCGTCGCGTCTGCTGCCGCTGGATGGGATCAACTTCTATACTGCCGCCTTCACGGAAGCCCCCACATGTACTACTCGAGTTATCCGGAAAGCTATCTACAAACTCTCGCCATGACCTTAGCCCGACAGCAGGCAAAAGAAATCTGGTGCATCTTCGATAACACAGCCTCAGGTGCCGCTTTCGGTAACGCCCAAACTCTCGCTGGCCTTGCTAATGACGCCACAAATCACTAAGCCGATCCGGCCTTTCGACCGCTGGCAGGATTGTGTCTCGCTGGCACCCCGTATCCTGTTCGAAAGAAAATTCGGTGCATCAGCCAACAGGCGGGCAGCGAACAGGGCTTGCAGAGCGTCCTACTACATTCGGAGAGCATTCTCGACGCTCACGAATAGTGAACGGGGATGATCAAATGAATGCTTCGGATGTCCTTGTAGAACGTCTTCTCGCCTGGGGCGTTGATACCATCTTTGGCTTACCCGGCGATGGTATTAACGGCGTCATGGAAGCCCTTCGCAAGGCCGAGAAGAAGATTCGTTTTATTCACGTGCGGCATGAGGAATCTGCAGCATTCATGGCTTGTGCATACGCCAAATTCACCGGCCGGCTCGGAGTCTGCCTAGCTACCTCAGGTCCTGGTGGCATTCATCTACTTAACGGCCTTTACGATGCCAAACTGGATCAACAACCGGTGCTTGCGATCACCGGGATGCAATTCCAAGACCTTGCTGGCACCTTCCAACAACAGGATGTGGAGCTTGACAAGCTTTTCATCGATGTCGCCTGCTACAACAATCGAGTCATGAGCGGTGCGCATATGGAATCTGTCGTCGATCTTGCCATTCGCTCGGCAGTTGAGAAGCGGAGCGTGGCTCACATCACAATTCCCATCGACGTTCAACAGCAACCAGCCAAAGCCGCACAATCGCAACGTAATGTACCGCATCACTCTTCTTCTATCAACGCAATTTCGGGCAACGTTCCGTCCTCGGTGGATCTGGAAGCCGCTGCAAGGTTATTGAACGATGGCAAGCGCATTGCCATCCTCGCCGGGCAAGGCTCACTCCATGCTACCGACGAGCTCATCGAAATAGCGGAGCTGCTGGGAGCTCCGATCATCAAGCCTCTTCTCGGAAAAGGTTGTGTACCCGACGATTCGCCTTACACCACTGGCGGCATAGGCCTGCTCGGGACGGCTCCTTCTGAGGAGGTACTCGAAGAGTGCGACACCCTGTTGATGATAGGCACCTCCTATCCCTACATCGAGTACCTTCCTAAACCGGGCGACTGCAAGTGCATTCAGATTGACTCAAACGCACAGCGAATCGGACTACGCACACCCGTGCAGGTGGGCCTGGTGGGCGATTCTAAGAAAACGATCCGACTACTACTGCCCAAACTCAAGCGAAATGGCTATCGGCGATTTCTCGAAAAAGCACAGAAGGGTATGAAGTCTTGGAATGAACTTATTGAAAAGGAAGGGACGTCACCTGCAGTCCCGATGAAACCTCAGGTGGTCGGTTGGGAGCTCTCGAAACGTACCAAAGAGAACGCCATTGTCGTATCCGATTCCGGCACCAACACTACCGTCTGGGCGCGTTATATGAAAGCGAAGAAAGGGCAGATGCATTCATGTTCCGGAAACCTCGCCACGATGGCCTGTGGTCTGCCGTATGCTATCGCGGCCCAACTCGCATTTCCCGATCGTCAAGTCATTGGCGTGATCGGCGACGGTGGGTTCACGATGCTGATGGGCGAGTTCATTACCGCCGTCGCCTACAATTTACCGATTAAAATCGTCATAATTAAGAACAATACTCTCGGCCAAATCAAATGGGAGCAGATGGTTTTCCAGGGAAATCCCGAATACCAGTGTGATCTGTTCCCTATCGACTTCGTCGCTCTCGCAAAAGCGATGGGAGCCAACGGCCTACGCATCGACAACCCCCGCACAGCTGGCGCTAAGCTCGATGAAGCCTTCGCGATGCCGGGTCCCGTCATCATCGAAGCTGCTGTCGACCAGTTCAGCGCGATGCTTCCTGCCAAGATCAATGCCGATCAAGCGATGAAGTTCTCCCAAGCCCTCGTGAAAGGCCAACCAAACCGCGTCAAAATCGCTCTCACAGCGGCCAGCGACACAGTTCGTCAGATTATTTGAGGTTCGCGGAAAATCTGGTGTGTTAGCGCTGGCAAGTCGCTTAGCGTCGAGCATCGACATCGTCGCAACCTCGGTAACAAGGCTGAGCTAGAGCCTAACTTACTCGGCCGTCAGGTTCTCCTGAATAACCTGTGCCACATTATCAATGGACGTAGGCTTGGCCATTTCCTTAATCTCTTCGTCCCTTGATATCGCCCCGAGCCCGATGCGCTCCGCTATTTGCTGATTCATTCTTACGACCGCAGACACCTCGCGCTCGGTCAGCAACAGAATCTGAAGCATGAGGTGGTCGCGTTCATCGGCTCGCTTCGCGAGGCCCGACTGTCTCATAAGGATGAAACTTGCAAGCAGTATGGCTTCGAGGGCAACCACTGTATCGAGCATTGCGAAGGGTGCAGGATCGAAGTGAGGGACAGCGCCGACGTGGGCCGTGTTTACGAACATCCAAACAATAAAGACAGCAAGATGGATAAGAACGAAAGAGAAGCTGCCGGCAAAGGCTGCTACGGTGTCACCGATCTTGTCCGCGCGTGAACGTTTCGCATAAAACTCCTGCTCGTGTCTCGCTATTGTCTCTATGTGTTCTTGGACATGGCTGGGTATTTGCATGATGGATATGATGCAATCGAGCGATCGCAATATCCTCTCGGGCGCCACGTTTTATTAGATCCTGCCAGTCCCTGAATGCACGAGAGCAAGGCTACACTATTACTTTCAACGGCAATCTGCGAATACACATCTCCTGTCGAATAGAAAGGGATGCCAATAAACCCGAAGGCTCGAGATAGATAAAAAGTTTTACGCAGCCACTCGGATTGGGTCACGACCTGTTTTCATCGTCGCTTTTCATATTGGAGCCTGCGTTGTTTTTCTCGACGATTTTCCTCGCTCTGAACTTGCCGCTCACATCACATCTAGAGCGTTAATACGACGTCAACGTCGCCGCCAATGGTCAACTCTTTCCAGAGTGGGCTCTCAGGGCATGCCACTAGAGGCGTCGTCAGACGTCGCGGATGCTCGAGGAACAGGTAGTTGGGGCATTTGGTCACCTCAGAACAGGCCCTCGGAACAGTTCTTTCGCCGGTTACCTTCGCATGGTCCTAGAGAAAACAAGCTAATCACCAATAAATTGGTCGCGGGTTCTCCTTCTCCCTCCCTACCATCCACTCATTGAGAGCATCCAATGTATTCACGAGGTATGAGCAGATGCGGGAGTTGGGCGGTGGGCCTCCTGTTGGAGAGAATTGTTTGATAGGAGCCATCCCATATGAGCAAGGCACAGAATTCCGCATTTGGGCGCCGCGTGCCCTCAAAGTTGAGGTTGTAATCGAAGGCAAAGACGTTCGGTATCCGCTTGAAGAAGAAGGAAAGGGCTACTTCTTCGCTCTTCTGCCAGAAGTCTCCGTCGGCAGCCTTTATAGATTCAGCCTCGATAACGGGGAGCCATTCCCTGATCCTGCATCACGGTTCCAGCCGAAGGGGCCGCACGGACCGTCGCAAATTATCGACCCATACTCATATGTCTGGAGCAAAGCCGAAAGAAGTTGGCCTGGCGTCTCAATTAAGGGGCAGGTGCTCTACGAGCTACATATTGGCACCTTCAGCCGACAAGGCACTTTTCTTTCAGCGATTCATCAGCTTTCACGCCTCCGAGACCTTGGAATTACAGTGCTTGAATGCATGCCACTAGCTGAATTTCCCGGCGATCTGGGCTGGGGCTACGACGGAGTTGATTTATTTGCTCCTTTTCACCGTTATGGTCACCCCGACGATCTCCGTCAAATGGTAGACGCCGCTCATCAGCGCGGACTTGGGATTATTCTCGATGTCGTTTATAACCATTTAGGACCAGACGGCAATTACCTCGGAAAATATTCAAATCATTATTTCTCAGACGAGAATACCGACTGGGGAAATGCCATCAACTTTGATGGAGAAAACAGCAAGCCAGTACGCGACTTTTTTTTGGCCAATGTCACTCATTGGATCGATGAGTATCACTTTGATGGCCTCCGTTTGGACGCTACACAATCGATTCATGACTCGGGATCGCACGGGATTCACATCATTGCCGAGATTGGCGACTGTGTGCGTGCATCGGCGAATGGACGCAAGACCATTGTGATTGCAGAGAACGAGCCACAGGATTCGCGCCTAATCCGCAGTGTTGAGCAGAACGGCTACGGCCTTGACGCCGTGTGGAACGACGACTTTCATCACAGCGCCGTTGTCGCAGTCACTGGCCGTCGCGAGGCTTATTTCAGCGACCATCTAGGGCATCCTCAGGAGTTTATTTCGGCTGCCAAATACGGCTATCTATACCAGGGTCAATACTATTCTTGGCAGGAACACCTACGTGGCACATCGAGTCTCGATATAGCTGCCAAAGCTTTTATCACCTTCCTAGAAAACCACGATCAAATCGCTAATTTCGGTAGATCCCAGCGTCTCCGGCTTCTTTCCAGCCCTGCGCGCTATCGAGCCATGACAGCCCTCTGGCTGCTTAGCCCTGGAACGCCAATGTTTTTTCAGGGCCAGGAATATGGTGCGCAGACTCCCTTTCATTACTTTGCCGACCATACTGGCGAACTTGCGACCGCGGTCACTCGAGGACGCGCGAGTTTCATGCTGCAGTTTGCAACTCAGGACACACCTGAGATGAAGCTGTGCGTTGCTAACCCTGAAGATCCTGAAACATTTCGACAATCACAGCTCGATCCGGCCGAGCAGGAACGACATCCTGAGATCGTCGAGCTTCATACAGATCTGCTTGCTTTGCGCCGTACCGATCCCGTCCTTAGCCACGGAGATTGCCGTGTTGATGGGGCGGTCCTGGGGCAAAGCTGTTTTGTTCTTCGCTATCTCACTTCTGGTAGCGAAGATCGTCTCCTGCTCGTCAATTTTGGCATCGACCTTGACTTGCCACGCCTTCCGGAACCTTTGATTGCGCCGCCCGCTGGCCGTGAATGGCTGGTTCGTTGGTCTAGCGAATGGCCACAATATGGAGGTTATGGCTCGTATGCTCCAGATCGCTTTGGACCATGGCATGTTACCGGCGAAAGCACCCAACTCCTCGTCCCGATAAAAACGACCGCCCCATTTAGTCCTCAATGTCCGAAGTCCGGCTTTACGGGTGTAGTTTCCAACTGAAACGGACTGTGCACGGACGCAGCCTATAGACAAGTAATGATTTGAGGAAAAAATGGATATCTTCCGCACCCCACAGCTAGTCCGACATATCAAAGTCGATCACACTTCTGCCGAACTCGACCGTGAATGGATTGTGACAAATGGTCTGGGAGGGTATGCGTCTGGAACGATTGCAGGTCTGAATACGCGGCGCTTCCACGGTTGGCTGATTGCCGCGTTGCCAGCACCACATGGGCGGATGATGATGATGAATCAGATCGCCGAGACACTTCGTATCGAAAATCGCATTTATCAACTGACCGCAGACAATCTTAGCCTAGCAACATACACGGATACTGTCAGTCCTCTCTTAAAGAGTTTCCGTCTGGAAACCGGCTTGCCAGTGTTTACTTACGCCTCAGACGAATTCACTCTGGAAAAGCGTCTCTGTATGGTGCACGCACAGAACACGACATACATTACCTATCGCTTGCTGAAAGGTAATGCAGCGCAGCTGGAGTTGTGCCCTGCTATCGACATCCGTCCGCACGAAGGATCACTCGCCGGTCCAAGGCACGAGGACTACCGTTTCAGCGCTGTGTCGCGGGGTTATGAGCTCTCGGTAGCAAGCGATCTACCACCGCTGTGTCTCGCATGGCAGGGTGAAGATACTTCGTTTCGTCTCATGCTCGAACAGGTTACCGAACTCCGCTATCGCATAGAGCAAAGCCGCGGCTACGACTGGAAGGGAAATCTATGGAGCCCCGGCTATTTTTCTGTCAACCTTGCGGAGGGCTCCAGCGCTTCGTTGGTAATTTCTACGGAAAAATGGGACCATGTCAACGCTCTTAGTCCAGAGAATGCTTTCGCTGCAGAGACCGAACGGCGGCGGCGACTGCTTCGTACTGCGCCGAAAGAAGCGCGCTCTGGCCTGGCTGCGGAACTTGTGCTCGCAGCGGACCAGTTTCTTATTAGTCCCGTCGGGCGTACAGCCGATACAGTCCAAGCCCACAGCATTGGCGATGAAGTCCGCACCGCCATAGCCGGATATCATTGGTTCACCGACTGGGGCCGAGACACAATGATCTCCCTCGAAGGCCTCACCCTCGCCACAGGACGCACTCATGAAGGCGAATACATTCTGCGCAGCTTTGCCAAGTACATACGCGGTGGACTGATTCCCAATATGTTTCCTGAAGGAAAGACCTCCGGACTTTACAACACCGCCGATGCGAGTCTCTGGTTTTTTCACGCCGCCGATCGTTATATACGTACGACTGACGACAATGAGACCCTGGAGGTTCTTCTGCCGAGGTTGCTCGACATCATCGAGTGGCACCAGAAAGGAACGTCCTTCGGCATCGGTGTAGATGACGATGGCCTGCTGCGCCAGGGGGCTGAGGGTTTCCAGCTCACATGGATGGATGCGAAGGTCGACGACTGGGTCGTGACCCCTCGCCGTGGCAAGGCTGTCGAGATCAATGCTCTCTGGTATAACGCCCTATGCGTCACTGCACGCTGGCTTGAGATTGTAGGGGATGCGAATCGCGCTAAACAGCTCTCGAAAACCGCTGCCAAGGTCTATGAAAGCTTCAATAGCCGGTTCTGGTCATCACAGCTTGGATATTGTTATGACATTGTGGATAAGGAGGGCGGCGGGAACGATTCTTCTCTTCGTCCCAATCAGGTGCTCAGCATCTCGCTTCCCCATGCCGTGCTCGCGGAGGACAAGTGGAAACCCGTCCTGAGTGTCGTTCGCGAGCAATTGCTCACTCCATTCGGACTCCGCTCGCTCGCGCCGAGCGATCCCAATTTTAACCCCCGTTATGACGGGGACCTTCGCGCACGTGATGCCGCCTACCACCAGGGGACGGTTTGGGCGTGGCTGATTGGCCCTTTCTTCGATGCATGGCTTCGCGCCAATCCCGGCGATTGGGAGACCGCAGAGACGCTACTCGCGAGCTTTGATACGGAGATGAGTGAAGCAGGTATTGGTAGTATCAGCGAGATCTTCGATGCCGAGTACCCGTTCACTCCTCGTGGATGCATCGCCCAGGCTTGGAGCGTCGCGGAGGTTCTTCGCTGTGAACTAAGTCTGCGTATAGGTCGGCGAAGACGGGCTACCCACGACCAGAGT
>Ga0210397_10001714_pt1 | contig 14014 bp, 12 predicted proteins | sample IncBWH2OmetaG_FD_160126 | JGI IMG/M metagenome (GOLD analysis project Ga0210397, IMG submission 160126) | Forest soil microbial communities from Barre Woods Harvard Forest LTER site, Petersham, Massachusetts, United States - Inc-BW-H-2-O ...
CGGCCGCCTCATCGGCGGTAACGTAGGCGTGTTCGGGTTCAGCATGAGCCGGCTCAGTGCGACCGCCCCGAAGACCGTAGCCAGCGCCCTGGCCAAAGGCCTCGAGATGATCGCCGCCGCCCAGATCCGGCCGGAGCCCACGATCGTTGAGCCGCTCGAATCGGTGGCCGCGATCTACGACCTGCTCGCCGCAGGCGGCGGCCGCGGCAAGTACGTCACCAAGGTGCACGGCTGACGCGAGCCGCCCGCTTGGACCGATCGGACCGCCCCGCGGCGTGACGGTGGCCGGCGTGAGCGTGCGCCCGGTCCGCACCGCTGGTGCCACCAAGTTCCGCCAGGCGTACAACCAGACCGCCCCCACAGGTCTGTCAGCCGGATACGCAAGCGGCGAGACCAGGACTCGACTATCTGCGCGCACCGACCGACCGCGCTGGCGCGCTTTCCAGCCGCGCATACTCGGCGGCGTATGGAACCACGCTTCCTGTCACGCACTGTAGTTTTGGCTACGCACCGCTTGACAAGCGATATCCGCCGCTATGGGCGGTCGGCAGCTAGACGTCAAGCGCAGCGCGGGTCATTCAGATCCGGACGTTATGGTATTGGGCACTGGCTGATTTCGGGGACTCGCCTTCCTGCCTCTCCGGTAAGTTCCCGGCGATCCTTATGAGGGGACGTTATCCGCCAATCGGCCGGGTCTGCCGGCGCGCTCCCCGGCGCGGCGCCGATAGGAACGGCGCATTCAGCCACGAAGCGCTCCGCGCCGTGCGGTAGCCGGCGGGCAACCGGTCAGGCGAGCACCCACAGCTCGGTAAATGGCGGGGTGATGTGCCAGATCGTCTCAAGGCCCGCCGGCAGGGAAGCCAAGTCGCCAGGCTTGAGCATCAGCGTCGGGCCGCCTGCGATCTCGATGGCCACCTCGCCCTGGAGCACGTGGATCGTCTCGCGCTGGGACGGTGTCCACGGGCTGGGGCCGTCGACAGAAGTGAACCGGGTCAGGCCGGCCCACACCCCATCCGCATGAACGAGCTCGTGCATCTCGCTTCCGGGAACCTCCGGATCAGGCTCCCACTCCCCGGTCCTCACGGTCGAGACGAACACACCAGGATGCGGCTCCATCATTAACCCTCCTGCCTGCCAGTGCCGGGCGAGCTCCGTTATCACGCCGAGGTCCTGTGACCCGTCTGCCACCACGCTGCGCACACGGTTGACGCGGCCGCGCCGCTCAGACTCGGCGTACCGCGCCGTCGGCCTGGAATCCAGCCACACTATGTAACTAGCGCTGGCAGGCGGTAACACGCAAATAGCCGCCGTTCGGAGCGGCTGAGGGTGGGTGACGGCGTCGTCCATGACGCGCGCAGATCTGGGAGTTCGGCGCGTACGCTTCCTGGCGCCCAGCCTGGGCGGGCTGGGCGCCATCCCGCGCCCAACGGGATCCAACCTCGCTGAGGTAGCGCACGTCGCCAGCGTCCCGTCGCTCTTGCCCGGCTGGGGGCCACGGCTTTGGTCAACCTATATACGGGCGTTCTCGCTTGAGCTCTTCGCGAGCGATCGAGCGGCGGTGGACGGCGTCGGGCCCGTCGACAATGCGCAGGCTGCGGGCCCAGGCGTAAAAATACGCGAGCGGCGTGTCGTCGCTGACACCCATGCCGCCGAACACCTCGATCGCCCGGTCGATCACCGCAGTGGCCATCGCCGGAGCGGCTACCTTGATCGCCGCGATCTCGGTGCGCGCCCCTTTGGCGCCGTGCTTGTCGATCAGCCAGGCTGTCTTGTACACCAGCAGGCGGGCCTGGTCGATGTCGATACGGGACTGGGCGATCAGCTCCCGCACCACACCCTGGTGGGACAGGTGCTGGCCGAACGCCACCCGCGACTTCGCGCGATCCACCATCAGCCCCAGGGCACGTTCGGCCATCCCGATAGCACGCATGGCATGGTGAACTCGGCCCGGACCGAGCCGGGCCTGGGCGATCATGAATCCATCCCCCTCGGCGGCCAGCATGTTCGACGCCGGCACCCGCACGTCGCGGAACACGATTTCGGAGTGCCCGTGCTGGTCCTGGTAGCCAAAGATGGGCAGCTGCCGCTCGATTGTCATCCCCGGAGCGTCCCGGGGCACGAGGATCATCGACTGTTGCCGGTACGTGTCCGCAGTCGGGTCGGTCTTGCCCATCACGATGAAGACCTGGCACCGCGGGTCGGCGGCCCCGCTGATCCACCACTTGCGGCCGTTGATCACATAGTCGTCACCGTCACGGACCATCCGGGTGGTGATGTTCGTCGCATCCGAGGACGCCACATCCGGTTCGGTCATCGCGAACGCCGACCGGATCTCCCCGGAGAGCAACGGCTCGAGCCATTGTTGCTTCTGCTCCGGCGTCGCGAACAGGTGCAGCGTTTCCATGTTGCCGGTGTCCGGGGCCTGGCAGTTGATGGCTTCCGGTGCGATCACTGGCGACCATCCCGAGATCTCCGCGACCGCGGCGTAGTCCAGGTTCGACAATCCTGATATCTCGGGCAGGAAGAGGTTCCACAGATCCCGCTTCTTCGCCGACGCCTTCAGCCGCTCCAGCACCGGGGGATGCGCATGCGGGTCGTGGCTCGCCCGCCACTGCTCATACTCCTTCTCTGCGGGGAATACCTCCTCCCGCATGAACCCCCACATCCGGGCACACACTTCCTCCGCCCCTGGCGACAGCCCGAAGTCCATTCCTTAATCCTCCTCGAGCCTGCTGAGGCCTTCTTCGGCGATCTTCAGGACCTCGTTGCGTCGTGCAGCGCGTTCAGGGTGATGTTACGGGCCAGGTCGTCGGGCTGGCACCGGTACTGCGCGTAAACGCGCGCGACCTGCTCGTCCAGGGTGAAGTGGGCGGCAGGGATCAGCCCGGTCAGGCCAAGGTCGCGGCGCTCGCTGTCGCCGAACGCCGTTCCCTTGTTGATCCGCGGATCGGCAAGCACCTGCCGGCCGCGCAGCGTCGTCCGCCACGCGCCGTCCTCGTCCCGCCACAACGCCCGCATTCCGTCCCTCCGGCCAGCTGCCGTGATCCATGATGACGTCCGGATCCGCGTCACCGCTACCTGCTGCCCGGAACAGCGGCCTGCCCCACGCAAGGACAATGCGAGCTGATCATCGGATTTCACGGAGTGGCAGCGTGCCCTGCGCTCCGCCGCGAGCGAGCGGTTCGGGACCGAGTGGTCGGAGGTTCAAGTCCTCTCGCCCCGGCCAGTTCTTTGCATGGTTGCGCGGCGCCTTCAACCGGCTCATACGGATACTTCCGCTGGATCAAGGCGTTCAAGCGGTCCCGGTCCGGGGCGAGCAGGGCCCTGACGCCCTCCGTGCTCACATCCGCGACGATGACGTCGCCAACCTCGTCGTGGACGTCGCTGAAGAGGCCGTGCGTCCTCATCTTCTGGGCCTGGTAACGATTGTCGTCGGTCGGGCTGACGTAGTGGACCGACCAGATCTTGTACCGGTAGACCAGGAACAGGTGGTTCAGCGTCATCAGGCGCTTCTTGCGCAGGGCGATGTCGAAGGTGTTCTGGTCCCGAACCGAGAGCATGTTGTGCCCCCGGCGATCCACGATCACGTCGAAGATGATGTTGGCGACCTTTTCCCCGCTTGTCTTGGACAGGGTGAGCTCCAGCAACTCCGAGCCCGCCGTGTGCGGCCGCAGTCCAACTCGCAGCGAGCTCGGGACCTGGTGGTGCTTCGTCCACATCGCGAGCCATTCCTCGAGCAGCTTGTTCGGCACCTCGGTCTGGACTAGGTGCTGGTGCTGCGTCGAGCCCTTGCCCATCGCTTTGGTGGCCGCCGTGCCGCCCGAAGAAGCCATGAGCGCCGCATCCAACCGCGGCCCGCCCACGAGCGTCTGGGGCGTCCGGTAGGGCGATTCGACCAGGCGGAACTTTCGCTGCAGCCGGGCCAGGGAGAGCATGCCGTCCTGCTTGAGCGCGTTGGCGAACTCCTCCGCCGCCAGGCCGTCGATCTGATGTCCGCCGTAGGTAATGAAGTTGAAGACGAACCCCAGCTTGCCGAGCTCCTGCGGGAATCGCCTCATTTCCTCCTCGCTCATCCCGGTGGTGTCCCAGTTGAACGATGGTGACAGGTTGTACGCGAGCATCTTGGTGGGAAGCTCGGCGTGGATGGCCTCGGCGAAGCGCCGGGCGTCCGCCAGGTTCGCAGTCTTGGTCTCCATCCACAGGATGTCGGCGAACGGGGCGACAGCCAGCGACCTGGCGACCGCGTACTCGATTCCGCCCTGTATTTGGTAGTAGCCCTCGGTGGTCTTGGAGACCTCGCAATCCCAGATGATGTCGATGCCCATCGATTTGGCCCTGGCCCGGGCGGCGTGGAACGACGTTCGGTTCGCGAAGGCCAGCCACTCGTCGGCGCTCATGTCGAAGCGCTCACCCTCGTTGGCGCGGAACTCGATCACGTCCGCGACCGCCTGGGGATAGCTCTTCAGGTTGGCCTCGGACTGCCACACCTCCAGGTACCGCGTCTCGACCTTTTCCAGCAGTGCCTCGACCGATGACCCGTCGGCCTGCTGGAACGCCGTCGCGCTCTCTTCGAGCACGCGCATCACGCCCGTCCGCGTGAGCCAGGCGCTGGCCTCGTCGTATTCCGCTGCGGAGATCTTGAACAGCAGATGACCGCGGGCGTCGTCGACGCCCAGGTCACGGAGCTTCCTCAAGATGGCGAGGTAGCCGACCTTGTAGGTCGGCAGCTCAACATTGGTGGCGCCCAGGATAAACGGATGATCGCGCTCGTCCCCGCGCCCCTCCAGGAACGTGGCCGCTTCGGCGTCGGTTCGGGCCACGATAACACCGGGCACCTTCATGACGTCGAGCTGGAAGCGCGCGGCGCTCAGCCGCTTGATCTGCTCGTCCACGCCGACGAGCACCTTCCCTCCCTGGTGCCCGCACTTCTTGGCGCCCGGCTTCTGGTCCTCGATGTGGTAGCCCGGGACCCCGACCTCGACGAAACGACGGACCAGATTCCGGACGTGCGCGTCGCCGCCGTGTCCGGTGTCGGCGTCGGCGATAATGAACGGCCGGTAATCGATCTCAGGGGAGGCAGCGCGCTGCGCCTCGCTCAGCCGCGAGCGGGCGAAGCGCTGGTTCCGGTCCGCCGTGAGCAGGGCTCGCACGATCGGCGCGGCCTCGTCGGGCACCTGGGAGAGCGGATAGCTGGCCAGGTCGGGTCCCGGGTCCTCCGTCACCGATCCCCTAGCCGACGTGGCCCAGCCGCCCAGGTAAATGCCCTCGATGCCCATCCGCTTCATGGCCACCGCCTGACCGGGTGAATAGGGACCGAAGGTGGTGATCTGCTTGCGCTCGGCGAAGAGCTGCCGGAGCCGATCGTAGAACTGCCCGGCCGCCATTCTCGCCACGGTGTAGTCGGTGGGGATGGTGCCCCGTTGCTCCGCCACCTGACGCGCAGAATACAAGCGCGTGATGCCCTCGAATCGAGGACTGGCAGACCATCTGGCGGTCTCGCCGATTTCCGACTCGAACGAGCTCATGGCTGGCTTCTCGGCGACTTCCGAATCGAAGGACCTCATGACTGGCTTCCGCCGCTCCTGCACTGCGGCGCTTCTCGCGACTTCGAAATCCAGGTTCTGTGTGATGCGGGTGCCGTACCGGCCGAAGGCATCCATGTACTGGCCGATCCGCTGCCTCGCCTCCGCCAGGTCTTCGTTGCTGAGGTTGATGCTGAGCAGATCGATGTACCACGGCGCCTTGAAAGGAGCGGCGGCGAAGATCTCGGCGATCTCTCGCGCGACGGGCAGTGTGGTGTTCTTCGAGTTGTCGTGGACATCCCGGTTGCTTGCGGCTGCATCGTCGTGGTGGTGGAGGCGAACAGCGTCGGCGTGTCATGGCCGGTGCACTCGATCAGCATCTCAGCCGTGCGCCCCATGGACGCCACCGCCGGGCGGAACCGGGTCCCCTTCCCCACAGGCCCCGCGGTGATCTTCTCCGGCCGCACAATGCGCAGGTTGAACTGCGGCTCGTTGCTCTGGCCAGCAACGTAGTCAGACACCACATCCACGGGGCGGCCGATGACGATCTCGCCTTCAATCCTGGCCATGCCATCTCCTGCGCTCCGGATCTGTTCCCATCAGATCCGGCCGTGTGCACAACAGGTAGAGGCAAAGGTCCCAGGCCTACCCGCCCAGACACACCAGAGCAGAACGGGCACCGGCGCTCAGGGCCGCGCGATAGCCGCCAGCACGCCCGTTTCCTGCATCCAGCAGCCCAACCAACGGCTCCGATCAGGCGCGATCTAGCCGACGGCGGCCCGCCGCTCGCGCTCGCAGCATCGACGGATACCGCGCCCCACGACGGCCTACAGACCAGTCCCGCCACACCGCGCCGACGGTCGGCATCGGGCTACGCCGACAGGCGGCATCACGCTGAGTGATAGAGAAGTCAGGGAGAACGCACGCCGAGCCGCCGATCTGATCGGCTATTGATCACGAGGCGTCGGTCGCCCAAGCCGCGCATAATCGGTCATTCTGTTGCCGTACGGGTTCTCATGTATGTCGCGGCGGAGGCCGGGAAAGATTCGGCTTAATCCTTCCTCAAGGCCGGGGCCGTAGCTTCGGGGACGGCAAGGGATGTCACCGAGGGGGACGGTAGCGGTGAAGGTAACGGGTATGAACCTGATGGCTCAGGCCAGCGATGAGGCGGGGCCTTCGGCTTGGGTCCGGGTGAGCCGGGACCGCGCGGAGGCTTTCGTCGCCCTGGCCGCGTTCGCGGTGCTGTGCATCGTGGTGCTGAGCGTCGCGTCCAGGCTGGTGGAGCCGGACGATTATGCGTATCGCGCCTCGATCGTCGCGATAACCCAGGGGCATTTCCTGACTCTGTCTACCGCCCAGGTTGACCGCCTGGCTGCTCAGCTGCCCGGTCCGGTTACGGGCGTCCCCGGTGTCCTGCAGTGGGTGCAGCTTCCCGGCGGGCGGTGGATCAGCGAGAAGGATCCCGGTTACCCGTTCCTGGCCGCGCCGTTCCAGGCGGCCGGGATCATCCGGCTGGCCCCGCTGTTCTACGGGGCGCTGGGCTGCCTGGGCCTGTTCTTCGGGGCCCGGCGCTGGCTGGGCCGCTTCGGCGGGGCGGCGGCCGTGGTGCTGTTCTGCTCCTCGGGCGCGGCGCTGCTGTTTGCCTGGCGCGATTACATGCCGACGTTCACCGATGCCACGCTGATCGCCGCGGGCACCGGCGCCCTGCTGTGGGCGGTGCTGGCCGCCGAGGTCACCACCCGGCGGCGCACCTGGACCGGGCTGGCCGGGTTCGCGGCCCTGGAGGCCGCGGTCTTCGTCCGCTACACCGACGTCGTCGTGCTCGGCTGCGCCGTCGCGGCGGTGCTCGCGGCATGGAAGCTGCGCGCGGTGCCGGCCGTCGCGCTGAGATGGTGGCTGGGCTCGGTCGCGGTGACCATCGCGGGCGTGGCCCTGTTCGATGACCTGGTGTACGGCGGGCCTCTCACATCCGGGTACCGGCCGGGAGAGATCACCTTCAGCCTCGGCGCGGTGCTGCCCAACCTGCGGTACATGCCAGCCCACCTGATCCAGGCCATGCCCATGCTGGTGCCCGGCCTGGCGGCGCTGGCGTGGATCGCCGTCCGGCGAGTGCGGCTGCGCCGGGCCGATGACGACCGGGCCGCGCCCGCCCGCCGCGACCTGGCCGTGGGGCTGGCCCTGGCCGCGTCCTGGCTCAGCGTGTGGGGGCTGTATGCCGCCTACACCTGGACCGCCAATGACTTGGGCTCGACCTTGCAGTTCGCCCGGTTCTACGTCCCCGCCGCCGGCGCCATCGCGCTGCTCGGCAGCTGGCTGGTAACCCGCCTGCCCGGCCGGGCATCGCTGGCGGCGGTGACATCCGGCGCCGTGGCGATGTTCGGGCTGGGCGCCTGGTCTTTCGCCATCATGCGCGAGTTCTGGCTGTTCCCCCCGCCCTGACGTTCTGTGCCTCTTCCTAGCCATCCTCGAAAGCCGACTCGGCAGGGCATCTCGGAGATGGGGACGCGCTGCGCCTCGCCACGCTACGTAGTCGGCCTCGTACGACACAAAGCGCACACTGCCGCCTGATTGAGACTTTGGGTAGACGGTACGAGCCTGGCCGGGATGGCAGTGAGCTAGGTCGTAGCGTTAAGGGGTCCCGGCGGGCTGGCTCTTCTTCCGCCTGCCGCCCTGCTGGGGTTGGCTGTCGAACGGCGTGCCGACCTGCCGGGACCTCGCCGTGGCGTGGCTCAAAAGAGGCGTGAGCGCCGCGCGGTCCTGAAATCAGGCGTGCCCGCCACGGTCTTGACCGGGCACCAGGAGGAGGGACCGTTCATGGCGGTAGTGATGATCGGGATCGATCCGCGCAAGGCCTCGCACACGGCGGTGGCCATCAGCGCAGCGGAGGAGCCGCTGGGTGAGCTGCGGGTACGCGCCTGCGCTGCCCAGGCGGAGCGGCTGCTCGCCTGGGCGGCGGCATGGCCGCAGCGGACCTGGGCAGTCGAGGGGGCCGGCGGCCTGGGTCATCTGCTGGCCCGGCAGCTGCCGGGCGCGGGTGAGCGGGTGCTGGATGTGCAGCCGGAGCTCGGCGCGCGGGTCCGGCTGCTGACTGCTGGTGACTCGGACGAGAACGATCCGGACGATGCCCGGCCGGTGGCCATTGCGGCGCTGCGCCCGGCCGGCGTCCGGGAGGCCCGGCCCGATGATCACGCGGCGGTGCTGAAGATCTGGTCCGAGCGCTACCGTGACCTGGGCCGGACCCGCACCCAGGTGGCCTGCCGGCTGCACGCGGTGCTGTGCGAGCTGATCCCCGGCGGTCTCTCAAAGGAGATCACCGCAGGTCATGCTGCCCGGGTCCTGGAGGCGATCACGCCGGCAGGGGCCGTTGAGGCGGCCCGCTGCGAGCTCGCCGCGGCGTTCGGCGGGGACCTGCGCGGCATCGACGCCCGGATCCGCCAGACCAGGGCCAAGCCCGCCACCGCGATCCAGGCGACCGGGACGAGCCTGACCGGGCTTTCCGGGGTGGGCCCGGTCATCGCCGCCGCTGTCATCGGCGACGTCCGCGACGTGTCGCGCCTTTCCCGGCCGGGACCACTTCGCCGCCTGCAACGGCACCGCGCCGATCGAGGTGTCCTCCGGCCCGCGCAAGGGCCTGCCGGCTGAGCAGGCGCGGGAACCGCCGGCACGGCCACGCCATCCACATGGCCGCGGTCACCCAGATCCGCCGCCGGCACAGCCAGGGCCGCGCGTGCTACGACAAGAAGCTGGCCGAGGGCAAGACGCCGAAAGAGGCCCTGCGCTCGCTGAAGCGGCCGGTCAGCAACGCCATCTTCGCCTGCCTGCAGGCCGGTGCCCGGCGGGCCGCAGCCCGGGCCGGGGGCCCGGGAGGGCAGCAGGGGAACGACTCTGTCGCCAGCGCGGCCGGCTCGCACCCCAGGCACCGGCTCTTCGGACAAGCCACTCCCGGACCCGGTCACCACCCTACGGCCACGGCCAGCAGCCCAGCGCCTGGCCCTGCGGCAAGACGACGGCCGCACCCGGCCGCGAGGAAGGCCAAGGCCAAAGGATCGCTGATCACGCCACAGCGCCCGAAGGGCACCTCACACCCCGCGAAAAAGACCGATGGAAATCCTTGACACAAAGAGGCTTTCGTTAAGGGCGGTTACGGTGCTGCGCGGCAGTCTGGTGCTGGCCATCCGTAAATGGATGTTCTGCTGGTCTTTGTGAGACGCCCTTTCCGCGGCGGCCGGTTGCTGACCTGGTACGCCTGCCTGCACCTTTGTGTAGTCCCCGATTAGCACGGAGCCTTTGTCGGCCAGTTGCGCGAAGGCGGGCGAGCCGGGATGGTTGGCGATATGACCAGTCCCGCTGCGCAGGGCGTCCGCGTCGAATGGGCGCAGATCCCCGTTCCGGTGCGGGCGGCGATTGAGGACGTATGCGGCGCCGCCGTCGTCCGGGCCCGGACCCAGCCGGGTGGTTTCAGCCCGGGCCTGGCCGCGCGGGTGCGGTGCGCCAACGGCGCGCGGTACTTCGTAAAGGCGGTATCGGCGCAAGCCAACCCGGACACGCCGGGGCTGCACCGGCAAGAGGCGCGAGTCCTGGCCGCGCTGGACCCGCTCATCACCAGCCGGCAACTGCCGATTCCCCGCCTGCACGGAACCGTGGACCGCCCGCCATGGATCGCGTTGATCCTGCAGGACATCGCCGGCCGCCAGCCCCAGCTGCCCTGGCAGACGGCAGAACTCCAGCAGGTGGTAACTGCGCTCGACCAGCTGGCCGACGCCCTGACCCCGGCGCCAGTACCCGCGCCGGCCGTCGGCGAGCGGCTCGGTGCGGAGTTCACCGGCTGGCGGACGCTGGCTGCCTCCCCCGGCCGCGACCACCTGGACCCCTGGTCACGCGTCCACCTGGACCAGCTGGCGGACCTGGAAGCAACCTGGGCCGACCACGCGGCCGGCGACACCTTGCTGCATGCGGACATCCGCGCCGACAACCTCCTGCTCACCGGGCAGGGCGCGATGGTGGTGGACTGGCCCTGGGCCTGTCGCGGAGCGGCGTTCACCGATCTGGTCCTGTTTGCGCCCAGCGTCGCCCTGCAAGGCGGCCCGCCGCCCGCCGAGCTGATCGCCTCGTCGCGGTCTGGCAGCGCGGCCAGCCCGCACGCCGTGATGGCGCTGGTCTGCGCGCTGGCCGGCTATCTCACCGAAACCTCGCTGCGGCCCCCGCCCCCCGGCCTGCCCACGATCCGCGCCTTCCAGGCCGCGCACGCCACCATCGCCCGCCACTGGCTGACCGAATGCCTGTAGCGTCCCAGGACGAACCACCACAGCCCGCACCGCGACGTGAAATCCGCACGTTGAGCCGAGCCAGAATCCGACGTCCTGCGCGGCGCACGACGCATCAAACGCGATCATCCACCCTCGCAGAGCCGACGCCCAGTGCGCAGACCAGATCACACTGCGTAATCGATTCCGCTCGGCGCCCAGCGTGCAAGAATCCGCCGATCTGGGCGGCGACAGCGACCACGGGGCCGACGCTCAATGGCGCTCGGTAATGGTGGTTATGCCGTTGCATCGCCGGGTTGGTGGCATGCCCGTGTAAGGGCACACCTTGCCAGTTGGCGGCGACCCGATTGGAGGCGGCTGCCAGGATACGATCGTGGCCGTGGAGGAGTACTCCCGGGTCGTTGCCAGCCTCCGCCACGCGTACGGGCCGGCCGCGGCGGCCGAACGCGACGGCAGGGAGAAGGAGGCGTTCAAGGTTGACGAGCGGCGGCGCTTCCTTGACCTGCTACGAAACCGCGGCGCGACCAGTCTGCTCGAGGTGGGCGCCGGCACCGGACACGACTCGCTGTACTTCCAGGGGCAGGGATTGCGGGTCCTGTGCACCGACCTCTCCCCGGCCATGGTCGGGCTCTGCCGGGCGAAAGGCCTCGACGCGCAAGTCGCCGACTTCCTCGGCCTCGGGGTCTCGTCGGCCTCATTCGACGCTGTCTATGCCATGAACTGCCTGCTTCATGTGCCGACCCCCGATCTGGCGCGCGTCCTGGAGGCGATCGGTGAAGTGCTGGTCCCGGGCGGGCTGTTCTATGCGGGGACCTGGGGCGGCGTGGACGAGGAGGGGCCGGTGCGGGACGACCGCCATCCGGTGCCCCGCTTCTTCGCGTTCCGCTCGGACCGGCGGATGAGAGACGCGCTGGCCGGATGCTTCCGCGTCCTGTCGTTCACGACAGTCGACGCTGACGGGAAGCACTTCCAGTCATTCGTGCTGGAGAAGCCGAGGACAGCACTTCCGTAAGCGCCGCACCCTCCTCCCGGGGCGACGATACGGCATCACCAGCGGCGCATCGCGGACAAAGACGTGGACGGTGGACGGTGAGGCCCGCTCCTGGAACCATCGGGCAACGGCAGGTCACCGCGGCAACCCCGCGACGCGGTGCTGCGGCATGATTTCGCCGCTGAGCGCTGGCGTCAGTCCCGCCAGAAGTCCCGGAACGGGTTGCCCGCCACGGCGCGCAATGTCGCCGATCCGGCGCCGGCCCTTGTGAGCATCATCGCTGAACGCAACATGCTCGGCGATGGGCAGTACGGCCTCCAGCGTCGGCGGCGGCCCTGCTGACCAGGAGCCGGATGTCATCGAATCCCACCTCGAGTAGCCGCGCGCCGAACCTCTCCGGCCAGGACCGGTACCTTCCCGTCCGGACCGCGCCGAAAGCGTCGTTCCGTACTCGTTTAGCCCCCCGATCCGACCCGTTCTCCGAACTTCAGCATGCCCGCAACCGTGCTCTATCAGTGGTCGCAGGGCAACACCTCCTTATCGTCGGCTCCGGCTTCGGGACTTAGTCCGCCACCCTCGGCATCCCGCGGCTGGACCGGGAGGCGGAGCTGTCTGGCCTGCGACCGGAAATCCCGGTCAGTGAGCTGACCGCTGATCGCCTCGACCGCCTCCTGGCAATCATCGACCACTGGATTACAGACGTCCGCGCCCACTCCGCCGAACCCGAAACGACCACGAACCTACGATGACCCGTTGCTAGCCAGCGTCGCCGGCACCCGGCACAGCGACGTTCATTGACGACGATGCGGCGGCTGGCATCCAGAGGAATGGCTGTCATGCCTGCTGGAGCCGGTACCCGGGCCTGGCACGTTAAGTAGTGCCTCGATTGCCTCATTGAGGCTGGCGTCATCGCCCGTCGGACGGGTGACTACCGCGAGTACGGCGGCGATCGCCGTGGCGTAAGGGCCTAGTTCTGTTCCCGCCGATGGCGGCACGGCGGAGGGATCGACCTTGGACCGAAGCGTAAAGCCTTCGACCAGGGCCTGGAGTATCGCGCCGATGCGGTCCCAGTCAAGAGGAGGACGAGGCTCACGGCCCCGGCTGGCGAGGATCGATCCGTAGACCTGTCCTGTGTCGTGATCGAACACCCGGTACCCATGGGCCATCTGCGCCTTGAAGCGCGTTCTTCCCCACGTCACGTTCAGCAGTTCCATGGCGTCGTAGAGCGGGTCATCTAGCAGAAGCTGGAGATCGCGATCCGCTACGCGAGCGATGGCGGTCAAAGCGCTGGTTTCGCTGTTTTCCTCGCCGGTCCCTTTGAGGGCGGCCCAGTCGGCGTCGAATACGTCATCGGCCGCGAGAAGCCGGGCCAGGTCGTTTTGGTAGTCGTCGATGTTGGCCCAGTGCAGGTAGAACGCGCCGGTTGAATAGCCGGCGTGCTCACAGATGCCCCGCAGCCTCAGGGCGGCGAAGGGGTTCCGCATGGCGGTCTCCACCAGCAGGTCAGCACCAGCTTGCAGGAGCGCTGCCCGCGACTTCTCGCGCGCCTCCTCGTTCTTCCCGGCCTTCACGGACACGCCGTTAACATAGCACTCGTTAGCTATATACATGACGAACAGTTGTTATGTAAGATTTCCTGGCACTGGGGCACGACACGGAACCTGAGGGGCCCGTAGTGAACAGAACACCGACGTTACTGTCTCAATCTGGGGGACGGCATCGCCGCGACTCGGACAGCCTTACCTGCGGGGGCCGCTCGCTTGGGCTGCGCGTCACGGCGGTCGTCTCAATGGCCGCCAAGGACGCATACCACGATGCCATCGACTCAGGGGACGCCGACACCGCCTCGACGGCCGCTCTTGGCCTCGGGGCCCTGCTGGTGCTAGGGGGCGACGTGCAGGGGGCCAAAGACGCCTTCCAGAAGGCGATCGACTCCGGGAGCGCCGACGCCGCGCCAATGGCCGCGATCGGCCTCGGAGAGCTCCTGGCGGACGAGGGGGACGTGCAGGGCGCGAAGGACGCCTTCCAGACGGCTATCGATTCCGGCCGCCCCAACGCGGCACTTGCGGCCGCGGCCGGCCTCGGGATGCTAACTGACCAGGGCGCATAATCCGGCAGCGGAGCCTCAGGTCGACGCTTGCTGACCTGGCTACACAACGCTGAGCCAACGCCCCGCTGGATCGGCTGCCAATATCGCCATCAAGAACTGCAGGGCTACCTCCCGCTGGTTCGGGCCA
>Ga0210397_10001715_pt1 | contig 14009 bp, 12 predicted proteins | sample IncBWH2OmetaG_FD_160126 | JGI IMG/M metagenome (GOLD analysis project Ga0210397, IMG submission 160126) | Forest soil microbial communities from Barre Woods Harvard Forest LTER site, Petersham, Massachusetts, United States - Inc-BW-H-2-O ...
GGCCCGTTATCGAACCCTGGTGGAGCAACTGGCTGCCGTCACTTACATTGCGCGCCTGGGATTGGAAGGCGAGTGGCTCTATGTGAGCCCACAGATCTGGACGATGCTGGGCTACACGCCGGAAGAATGGCTTGCCGATCCCACCATGTGGCTACGCCGGATTCATCCTGACGATCGGGCGCTGGTGGCCTCCGCAGAAGACGCGGCGATTGCCGGACGCGCGTTCCGTGCCCAATACCGCCTGCTGCATCGTGAAGGGCGCGTCGTCTGGGTGGACGACACCGCATCGGTCATGCGCGACGCCGACGGGAACAGCCTGCTGCACGGCGTTTTGCTCGATGTCACCGAAAGCAAGAGCCTGGAAACCGAACTCCACCAGGCGCAGAAGATGCAGGCCGTGGGGCAGCTCGCCGGCGGAATCGCCCACGACTTCAACAACATTCTGACGGTGATTCTCGGATACGCGCAGGTCCTGCTGGACCGGGAAGGACCTGACGAGGAGCTTGTGCAGAGGAGTTCGGAACAGATCCGCAACGCGGCGGACCGTGCAGCGGCGCTGACTCGTCAATTGCTGGCCTTCAGCCGGAAGCAAGTCTTGCAACCACGCGTGCTCAACTTTAACCAAGTTCTGATCGGGCTGGACAAGCTCCTCCGCCGCCTCATTACCGAGAATATCCAAATCTCCACAACGATCGCGGCGGATCTCGGTTCGGTCAAGGCGGACCCGGCCCAGATGGAGCAGGTGATTCTGAACCTCTCAATCAATGCAAGGGATGCCATGCCGAGTGGCGGCCACCTGACCATCGAAACCGCGAACGTGGAGTTGGACGAAGCTTACGCGGCGGATCATGAAACCGTGCGTCCGGGGCCTTATGTGATGCTCGCGGTCAGCGACACGGGTTCGGGCATGAACGCGCAAACACAGGCACGGATCTTTGAGCCTTTCTTCACCACCAAGGAGCTCGGCAAGGGCACCGGCTTGGGCCTCGCGACCGTCTATGGAATTGTGAAACAGAGCGGAGGATATATCTGGGTTTATAGCGAGCCTGGGCGGGGCAGCACGTTTAAGGTGTATTTGCCGCGCGTGGAGGCGGTCGCAGACGCGATGACTGGCAAGCAGCCGCAAGTGTCAACCGTCCGAGGGACAGAAAGTATTCTTCTCGTCGAAGACGACCGCATGGTGCGCAACCTGTCGGAGAGTGTTCTCAAGGCCTGCGGGTACAACGTGATCGTTCCTGAGCATCTCGAGGAAGTGGAAGGCTTGTGCCGAGCCTACTCTGGCACGATTCATCTGCTCTTGACCGATGTGGTTATGCCCGGCATGAGCGGCTATGAACTGGCACGCCGGCTCGCGCCTTTGCGTCCGCAGATGAAGGTTGTGTACATGTCTGGGTATACGGAGAACGCCCTGATGCTGCAGGACCAGCTCTCCCCCGGAATCCAGCTGCTGCAGAAACCCTTCACGCCCGCGGCGCTGGCGCAGAAGATTCGGGAAGTGCTGGATGAGGTAAAGATGTCCGCCCGGGGCGCCGGAATCTGAGAAGTATCGCTAAGCAAACAGGTCAACGACAGAGAGCAACGGCCACCATTTTTTCCTGAGACCTAAGACCTGACACCTGAGACCTGCTTTTAATCACTCGCAACGGGCATAGCGCCCCGTCGCGGCAAAACCTCCCATACGCCATCGAACTTCACAAAATAGGGCTCGACCGAGATGCCTGGGAAATTGGTGGTCAGCAACTCAGCAGCCCGATGCAATTCGTTCCGGTGATGCTCGGCCTCGGCGGCACGATCACCTTTGAAATGCGCGAGGCCGCCGTAGGTCGCACAATCGGAGTGGCTCATGACCAGCACTCGCTTGGTCTGGTGCAAGCGAATCGACATCCGCACCTGCTCGAGAATGAAATCCTGCTCGAAGTCGTTGCGCGGAGACGCCAGCGTCTTCGCACCGCCGGCCACGATGATCATGTCGGGGCGCTCGATTCCCTGCTTGCGCAGGAACTTCCGCACCGCCTGGCTGATGCGCGCGTCGAAGCAGCAGAGCACAGCGGCGTCCGCGACATAGGGGTCGGCGGCGGAGTCGAAATGGAAGACTTTGCGCATATTTCGAACTTCGTCTTTATTTTACCGTGTGATGAAGTGGCGAATTGCAGCGAACATCAAACCAGCAGCCAACACCGCATTCGCATAAAACAGCACAATCGGCACCCTCGACCAATTCTTGCTTCGGGCAATTCTCCAATACTCTCTATAAAGAGCGGCGTCGCTTGGAGTGCGCCAGATTCCCACCGGATAGCCAAGCGAGCGCATCCGCCCCAAAACGACAAACGCGGAACCGTTCGCCAGACCGCCAAACACCATCGCGATTAGGAAAAGAGGAAGGTTCACATTCGCGACAAACATTCGTATTGCGTGCACCGATTCATGCACCATCAATGGCACCGTCTGGCTAGAGACCTACGCTCTCGGCCTACGCCTCTGCGATGTTCGCCGACCAACATTCACTAATGGTTCTACGCTCCTCGTGATCAGTGAACCTACGCGCCCCGCTTCGTCTTCAGTTCCGTCAGCAGCTGCTCGATGCGGTCTTCCTTTTCGAGCGCGGCCAGGCGGTCTTCGACGTCGTCGACCGCGATCTCGGCCTTTGCCTGGCTGACCGCTTCCTCCCGCACGACCTTGTGCTTCATGCGGTCGAACGCTGCGGCTTTCGACCCGTCGCCCATATTGATGCGAGCGTCGCTGGCTTTGCCCACGGCCCGGGCGCGGCGGTGCTGCGCGATCAAGAGATCCGACTTTGCCTGCGCTTCGGCCAGTTTCTGATCGAGCTGGCGCAGCGCGGTCTTCAGGTTTTCGACCTGGGCCTTCTGATCGGTCACCTGCTGGGCGAAGTTCTGGCTCAGCTCGCGATAGCTCTCAACCCGCAAGAGCGAGGCGCGCGCCAGGTCGTCCTGCTTCTTGTCGACGGACAATTCGGCCTTCCGCATCCACTCCGCCACCTTGTCTTCGTTTTCTTTCTGCTTTTTTTCGAGTAGGTGTTGATCGGCGATCGCGATCGCCACCTGCGTCTTCACCTGCAGAAGCTGGTTCTGCATGTCGAGGATAACTTGCTTGATCATCTTCTCCGGGTCTTCGGCCTTGTCGATCAGATCGTTCAGGTTGGCCCGGACCAGTGTCGAAACGCGCTCCAGTAATGCCATAGAACACCTCGTAAATTCAGCTCTTCGCTAGTAGCTCTTGGCTCTTAGCTTTATCGTTCTCGGTCCCAGTTGTACGGAATGCCCAGGTTAGCGGTCCAAAGAGCGGACGCGAACCTGGGGCACCGTCATGTTTATTTTCTCGCGGCTCGTAGCTCGAAGCTCGTAGCTCTCTCGCCTCGCATTCCGGACATGTTTTGCGGCCGAACGATGCACCGGCCGCGATCCCTACAAAGATTCCAGCGATGAGCCAGACAGCGAAGTGCGTGGAGAGAATCGCGGCCAAGGTCACTATCGCGATTCCGATCACGATGCTGAGGCCCAAGTGCTTCGACTTGCCAGATTCCGCCGCCATAACCCAAATCCCTTTGCTCCTGCTGACGGACAGAAGCCCGTCCTTGAATCACGAATTTAGGTATCGTCTGTCGCATCTAACGCATGCGCCTCTAGGTCGGACTCGCCGTCAGGTTACGAGGGCTTGAACCGCACTGCCGAAGAGGGCTCTCGCCCCTCGCAACCTGCCAGCTTTCCCGAGTTACTTCGTTTCGCCGTTATGCGGTTTCTCCGTCTTGTCGCCGATCTGACGTACCTTGCCCAGCATGTCGCCGAGGTTCATCCCGGTAAGCGTCTCGAACAACGCCGGGACCTGCGCCGCCATCTTGGTCAGATCGCCCGTCACCTTGTTCAAGCCGGCCGCGTCGCCGTTGCCGGTCGAGACCACCGTGATCCTGTCGACGTTCGCCAGCGGGCTTGCCAGCGCCTTCACGACTTCGGGTAAACCGGTGAGCAGTTTGTCGATAACCGCGGCCTGGTTGTACTCCTGGTAGGCCTCGGCCTTCACGTTCATCGCCTTGGCTTCGGCTTCACCTTTCTTGAAGATGATCTCGGCTTCGGCCTCGCCCTGCTGCCGGATCGACGAAGCTTGACCTTCGGCTTCCGACATGAGGCGCTGCTTCTCGGCCATGGCGAGCGTTTCGATCCTCTGACGCTCGATCTCTGCCTGCTTCAAGACCGTGGCGATGAGTTCCTTCTCACGGCGCAGGATTTCAGCGTCCTGCACTTTCACCTGGCCTTCTTTTTCCACTTGCTGCACGCGGACGCTCTCCGCGATCACCTGCTGCTGCATGATGTTCGCCTGGATGTCGTATGCCTTATCGGCCTGCGCCTGCTGCTTCTTCGTGACTTCCAGGTACTGCGCTTTCTTGATCTCGAGGTCGCGCTGCGCTTCCGCCTGTTTGGCCTGCGACAAAGTCTCGGCCAGAACGCGTTCCTGGTCGGCCTGCGCCTTCGCGACGGCAGCTTCACGAGTTGCAACCGCTCGCCGGATGGCCGTATCGCGCTCGGCTTCCGCCGTGGCCACGTCGGCATCGCGCTTGATGCGCGCTACGTCGGGCTTGCCCATGTTCGTGATGTACTCGTTCTTGTCGCGCACTTCCTTGATCGTGAACGAGATGACTTCCAGTCCCATCTTGTTCATGTCGTCGGCGCAGGTGGCGCGCATGCGATCGCCGACCATCTCCGGCTGCTTCACGATCTCTTCCACCGTGAGCTGCCCAATGATGCCGCGCAGGTGGCCTTCCATCACCAGCCGGATCAGGCCTTCGCGCTCCTGATCACTCTTGGTAAGGAACTGCTCGGCCGCCGTCAGAATTGACTCGGTGTCGGACTTCACCTTGATTTGAGCGACGGCTTCGACCGTCACGGCAACACCCTGCTTGGTGTAAAGATCCTGTTGCGGCGCTACATCGAACGACATCAGTTCGAGCGAAAGATCGTGGCAGTTTTCGATCATCGGCAGAACGACCGTGCCACGCCCGCTGATGACGCGCTTGCCACGAAAACCGTACACAACCAACGCTTCGTGTGGACCTGCTTTGCGGTAGAGCCGGGCCAGCGTGCTCATCAGGAACAGCACCACCAATACCATCAACCCGATGACCACCCAGAACTCAACCCCAGCCAAGTTGCTGAACATATCGCCTCCTCTCACAATTCGAGGGAACTGTAAGACCGTTATGAATGTGCGTACTGCCTTACCATGTCCAGGTCGCGCACGATGCGCGCCGGATCGTTGTGTCCCAGGAAAACTTCGCCTTCGAGTGTAGTAATGTGCACCACCTGGTTTCCCCAGACATACGCCCGCGTGTTGCCCACGCCGCGGATGCCGTACCCGCGCAGCGCCGTCCACTTCTCGATCCCGTAACGCGCGATCTGATCGCGCGTGATCGAACGCAGTCGAAAGCCGAGCGTGCTGATCTCCAGACCCGAAGGTGTGAACCGGTAACGGAATCCGCTCCAGGCATGTACTGCGATCAGCAGCATGAGCCCGCCAAGCAGTCCCATCGCAATGCGAACGCTCGTCTGCGGAATTGCGATTGCCATCGAAAACTGAAAGAGTGCGATTACCAGGAACACCCCGGCAAACCTAGGAGACCCATGCGACTCCTCCGCCAGAGTCTGCCCCTCGGGCAAAGCCGGACCGCGTTGCGCGCGGATGTAGATCCAGGTGAACAATACGATGGCGAGCGGCAAACCCAACAGAACAGGTGAAACCGCCATGGGCTGGCCATTCAGGTTGTGATTGATGATCCCGTTGTTCACATAGAACACGAATCCCACCACGACATAGAACAGACCGAGCAGTACGAGCGAAGTCGCGTCCAACTTGGCCTTCTGCTTGAGGAGTACGACTGCAATTCCGCTGAAGATCACGAGCATGAAAGCCGTCACACCCAGCGCGTAGTAGAGCGCCGTCTCACGTGGCATCCATCCGTTCGGATGGCCATCGGCCGCGAAGTGTGTTGCCATGCTCGCAGGGAGCCCATCCCACACCTGCCAGTAGCGGAGCGCCGTGAGCGGGATGGCAATCCACATCAAGGCGGTCAGAATTGTGAAAAGCTTGCGGTTCATGATGTTCCAGTTCTCAGTTCCCAGTTCTCAGTTCTCAGTCAGCTATCAGCGATGAGTGATTGCGACAAACGCTTCTTTCATTACGCCTTGGTCACTCCCTCGCCGGCAACATCTTCGCCTGACATCTCGGACCAGAGCCGGACGTACGCAATACCGCGCTCGTAACGCGTCACGACAACCTCCACTCCCCTGGCAATGGCGCTGCCGTCTTCGCTGCGCGCGCCGCAGGTCCGCCGCGTACCGGCCTGTGAGTAGATAATTTCGCCCGTGCCGCCCTCGCGAATCGAGATTGACGTGCGGCCCAGCACTCCGACCATTTCGTAATCCGCCGGGTCCATGTTCTCGTCCTCCGACGTCAGCACCTTGCTCAGGAAGAGGAAGATGATTCCTCCGCCCGCCAATCCGCTGGCGATGGCGATCCCGAGCCCCATTGCGAACCATACGCTCGAGTAGCGCGTCAGCAGATAACCCGTGCCCCCGAACCATGCCAAAAACGCCGTGAACGTCACAAAATTGAACGGTGATAACGACGAGTCGGTCGTTACCCGCGGCGATCCCTTCGCGATGCCACCTGCCGTACCGCCGCTCGCTACCGGACCATGGGCGCCTGCTACTGGAACATGTCCCCCAACGTGTCCGCCCATCGGAACGTGTGCGCCGCCATGCGGCAGGTGCGGAAGGTGCAGGCGCCAGCGCGTGCCTCCTCCCAGAAACGAGATCAGGCTGAAGGCAAAGCCAACCGCGAAACAGATCAGATAGAAATCTGCCCAGGTCATTGCACCCGCCTCCCTTCCGCGGTCTTGCGCTGGCGATGATTGCGCATTGCATTCGGATCGAGCGCCTCGAGCAACCGCTCTGCCAGGCCCGGCGTGTCAAGAATCGCGCTCAACAGCAAAAAGCAGCTGCGGGTGTCTTTGTGCCGCGCACACTTGATCAGAACGTCACTCACTTCGCGATCTCCGGCGAAACGCTCCGAGCCCTGCAACAGCCAGACATCCAACTTCCCTTCCGTCGTGCGCAAGTCACTTACGAGTTCGGTGTGGTAGCCCTCCGGGTCGTCCACCAGAAATCCGGGATGCACCTTGAAGAAGCGCGCCAGCAGCGTGCGTGACGACTGCGTCATGTGGCGCCGTGTGCCGCGCTCGATCTGCGACAGGTACGACTGGCTGATGCTTTTACCCAGCTCCTTCTTGACCGCCTGAGCGATCTCGAGCTGCGTCATGGGCCGGCCCATGTCGCGCAGGGAGCCTTCCACTTCGCGCAGGTAACGGATTTTTTCTCCGAGCGTCATATCTCAAATCGCTATGTTTATATTGCAATTTGCAATGTTTTGTCAAGAGATGGATCAGCCCTGCTCTCAAGGGGTTAGGGCCAGAAAAAGCTGATTTTCGAGTTTGATTGACCCCCGAGGAGATCCCGGCGAGCGGCCGTCAGTTCACGGGCAGAGGAGTCAGGACTCCGTTCTTTTTCGTGGCGAGGCGGATCGGCCGCGGAGCACCGCTTCGTGGAATCGTAGCTTCGATCCACAGTTCTTCTCCGCTATGAGCCTGCGGCCAGGGAATCTCGGCGTGCTCTGGAATAAAGTAGAGACTCTGGCTGTTCACGAGCGCGACTTGCTTGCCATCGACGATTCTGGTGTTGACCCAGAACTCACCGTCCGGGTTCGCGACCGCGGTCAGAACACCGTTGCGCAACCTCAGATCGCAGTGATCCGGAGTAAATGGGCTCGTGTACGGCGAAGCGTCGTCACGCGCACTGAAGCCTTCCATCGGAACTTGCAAGTTGAATGCGAGATAGCGACCGCGGATGGGAAGTTCGGGGTCGTAAGTCGCGACCTGGACCCAAACGTGAGGTCGCGTCGCGCGGTCATAGAGCAACTTCGCTCCCAGCGTGCACACGAGCAGAACGTGCAGTGCGGCGAGCAGCAATCCTTTTTGCAACCCGGTCATGCCGCACCTTCCACGCGTGCCACCAGCCGGCGGCGGAGTTTTTCCAGGAACCAGCCCAGTAGCAGGAACAGCAATCCCAATCCGATCAGGCTCGCCGACCGGTCAAGCTTGTCCATCACGCGGGAGAAATAGAAAACGAGAACGGTGAGGCCAAATCCTACAATCCCCAGATTGATTCTCTCCGGGCGTTCTTCGCTCAACCCCCAGGCGATGAGACCGATGGAGCCAATTGCTGTCCAAAGAAAGGGTGCGAGTCGTTGTGCAACGCCACTATGCGTGGGATAAGTCGGAAGCAACGACGCCGCTAGCACCCAAATCGCGCATAGCGCGACTTGCCAGACCTCCCTCTCGCGGAGGATCCAAGCCATGATGATCGGGCCCAATATCGCAACCGGAACACCGATCAGGTAAGCGATAGTGGGAATGTTCCGACGCACGCCCCACTCGAAATCGGCGGCGCAAACAATGGCCAGCGGCAGCAGCGTGATCCCGCCGATCCAGACCAGAACGAATCGAATGGAACTGCGACGCGCACCAGAACAGGCACCCAAGTAGGTGAGCGCGAGCAGCAATAATCCCTGGATCGCCCACTTCTCACTGGCGTGGTGGGTTTCGGCCATATCAATCCACTCCGCCGCCAACCATGCTGGCGTCAGCATCGCGACGAGGGCTGCCTGCACCCAATCGCGCAGCAACCACCATCCGATCCACGCGGCCAGCGCCCACAGCATGATGCCGCCTGGCCAATGCTCCTGCAGATTGAAAATCTGGGCGGAAAGATAAATGCCGGCTCCGGCTGAAATCGTGCCGATTCCGTGGAGCGCAGTCGCGAGTTCGGGGAAACGCCCGGCGGCGAAGGCGCCCGCCACATGGAAGATCGCAACCAGGACCAGGACAAGCGCAAAACGCTCTCCGGGCGACAACCGGTCCCAGTGGACGGCGATAAACAACAGCACGCCGGCACCCAGCATCAGCGCGCCGAAGCCGATCGCGATGAGCACGGGCCAACCGAACGGCAATGGCTCTCCGTTGGCCTGCTCGTAAACATGAATCCGCTCCGCGGTTGCGGAATCGATTAAGCCAGCATCGCGCCAACGTTCGAGAGTCGATTGCCAGGACTGGGCCACACTGCCTCCGAACGCGAGGATTCTAGCCCAGGCGAACAACTACGCACAGTAACAAGCCGCACACAGTGTCTCGCTAAGCTGGCTGCTCCGGAGATTCGATCATCTCGTAATGTTGCACCAGCGGTCCCCGATCCAGCAGGAATTTGTCGTCTTCCGGATAATAGACAGCCTTCTCGTAGTCCTCTCCGGCGAACGCCTTGATCGCGTCCCACGAATCCCAAAGGGTCAGTAAGAGAAATTCGCATTTGCCATCTGCTACGCGACGCAACGTGTACACGCCACGATTTCCGGGCGTCTCCTCGTATTCCCGCAGACCGGTCTTCTTCAGGTATTCGAGATAGACGTCTTTGTCAGTGTCGCGAACCGTTCCCCGCCAGATGCGTGCAATCATGCTGCGCTCTCCTTCCATTCCATGATTTAGAGCGTGACCATGAGAACAAAGAAGCAGAAAAAGGGGATCGCAAGTTTTCCCGCCTTCACAAAATGTCTTCCGAGCCCTTACTGCTGAGCCTGCTGTGACTGCGTTACATTCGGTGTCGGCCGGACAGACGGTTCGTTCAGGCTGTTCAGGTTTTCCCGCTTCCACCGCATGGCGGCGGTGATCCGGGTTCGTCCGCTGGGATGATCGAAGAAGATGAACTCTTCGAGGGGGCTGGGATCGAGTTTCCGATAGTCTCCCAGTTTCAGATCGACCGCCGCCTCGCCGTCGGGCTGGCGCGCTGCATTGAGCCCGAAGATATCGGCTTCGTACTCCTCTGTTCGAGTCCACGTGTTATCCAGTGGCGTCGTAACGAAGAAGAAAATGGACAACAACAAAGCGGCCAGCGGAAGCACCGCAACATCAGTAATGCCGCGGATCTGCCAGCGCTCGCCCCAGCGCGCCAGCAACCAGCCCAGGCTCCAGTTGAGAAACGCGAAGCCTGCCAAAAAAAACAATGCATAAAACAGAATGTCCTTGTAGATATGATGCAAGACGTAGTGGCCCATCTCGTGACCCATGACGCCCTGGATCTCTTCGGGCGTGCAGCGGTTCAACAAGTTGTCGTTGAGCGTGATGCGCTCCGTACCCAGGAATCCGCTGACGTTGGCGCTCACCCGGGTCGACTGGCGCGACGCATCCACCTCGTAAACATCGGTTGCGGGGATGCCGTTGGCGCGGGCCATGCTGAGGATGGGATCTTTGATTTTAGGGTCTTCGAGTTTCTTGTAGGTATTGAACAGGGGAGCGATGTACACCGGCGTAATGAGGACGGTGATCGCCAGGAACACGACGCTGGCAAGCGCGCCCCAGATCCACCACCGCGTGCCGAGTCGCCGCACAATTGCGAACAGGATGGTCACCCCGATGGCACCGAGGACCGTACCAACCGCGAGTCCGACGATTTGATCGCGAACCCAGGGTCCGAACGTTTGTGTCGCCAGCCCGTAGTGATGCTCACGAAAATATCCTTCGTAGACGGAGAGCGGAAACGTTAGTGCATAGGAGATAAAAAAAAATGGAATGAAATAGAGAAGCGTCTGCAGGTTCTTGCGGCCCGTCACTCGCTCGGCCCAGTCTCGCATGCGAGCGGAAAGGCGGCTTTGAAGAAAGAACAACATGATGGCCGCGTTCAGAAGGAAATCCCAAAGTTGGAGCCAATATCCGCCTTCGAAGTAGGCGTCGGAACGCGCTTTCTTGTCGGGCGGAATGGTCGCAAGCCAGGCATCGGTGGCCGCCTTCACGTCGAAGTTGGGCCCGGGGCGCGCAGCCGGCGGGATATCCAGTGTGGGGGGAGTTCCGGAGTCAGCAGAACTGAAGGTCGCAAAGCACAGAACAATTGCGGCGACGACGAAGGACGCGCGTGTAGTCATGGACTCTCCGACTCGGCTCGGCAGTGATTGGGCTGAACCGGGAACGATAGCACAGCATTCGGAGTGAACGGCCACGTTGAATCGGCTTGGCGAAAACGCAGCAATAAGAAACGCCCTCTTTCCGTCGAGGGCGTGTTCTGGCAATGAAGTTGTTGAGGTTGTTACTGCCGGCGTCCGTTGTGTTTATCGCGATAGATCTGCCGCGACGTCCGGTTCTGCTGCCGGTTAACCTGCGCGCGTTCCTGCTGGGTCAACTTGCCGCCGTTCGCAGCCCGATCGTTGCGGACTTCGCGATTGATCCCGGCTTCTTTGTGCTCGAGGTTCGCAGCTTCGCCGGCCGTCAACTGACCGCTCTTGATTCCCTGCGCGATACGGTCCTGCTGATTCTCGGCGCGCTTCCCGACTTCGCTTTTTGGATTCGTGTTCTGCACAGCCGCGTTGTGCTTGTCCTGATAGATCTGGTTCGATAGCTGATTCTGCTGCTGGTTCAGGACCTTGCGGTCGGCGCCCGTCAGCTTGCCGTTATCCTCGCTGCGCATCAGATTCTCTTCTTTGTTCAGGTTCGATTCCTTGCGCTCGAGGTTGGTGGTTTCGCCGGCCGTGAGTTGCCCGCTCGCTACGCCGTTAGCGATTCGGTCCTGCTGATTTTCCTTGCGTTGATTGATGGTCGCGGGCGGATTCGCCGGCGGGTTCGAAGTCTGAGCAGCCGCGGGCAGGAACATCGCCGCAACGGCCGCACTGCACAAAACGAAACGGGGATTGATTTTCATGGATATCTCCTCTATCGCAGCTTCAAATCTGCACAGGTCTTAATCCGCTCAGTGGCTTGAACACGTGCAGGGGAGAAATGTTGCGAGTTGAGAAGCATCCTTAAATCAGAGACTTGCGGTGCAGGCAAAAATCGAAGCAGATGATTTTCGGATCGGCGTCTTGCCAAGCCCGCCGCATCGAAGCGAGCGTCAATTGATTAGCTTTTGCGGGGAGACTGGCGAGGTCAGGGACGGAAATTGGCAGGGATGGCGTTCTCACCGCAACGCCATCCCCGATTTTAGACTACGGCTTGACGCCGTTGGGATTCACGGCCGTGCGCCATTGCAGAAATGGCGTGCCTTTCCAAAGTGGCGCGGCATTCAGGGGCGCCGCTTTCAGCATTGGCATCACCGCAGTGGCTCCGCATCCGTCAGTGGTCACCGTACCGGTGTTGGCAAATGTGTTGTTGGCATTGAAACTAGCTGGCACATCGCTCAGTCCCACGACTGCGTCGTTGATGACGTTGTGGGAAACGTTAGCGGCATTGCAATTGAACTCAACCGCAGCCGTTGACGATTCGGTGATCCGGTTGCCCTGCAGCGAAGATCCGGGCGCGTTCAGGGAAACGCCATCCGCCGTGTTCATGATGTCATTCGACTGCATCGTGGCTGTGCCAAGAAGCACAACTCCGACCTGTATCGATGAAATCCCATTGGCATTGATAGTCAGTCCGTTCGACAGATCGAAAATTCCGATCGAAGCTGACGTCAGGTCGTTATCCGTGATATCCCCGGAAACCCCCGAGGCCAAAATATCGATGGACGACGTCCCGGTGGTCGAAACGAAATTGTCGCGCAGATCGACGTTCAGGCTCGAAGAAGCTCCCGCACCCAAGACCATGCCGGCCGAATCGCTGTCGTGCAGGCTGCTGCCCTGCACCTGGATCCATGTTCCGGTCGTGCCTCCATTCTCAGCCCAGATGCCTACACCACAAGGACCGTTAACGCCGGGATCGATCTCATTGCGGGTCCGCACGCGAGCCACAGTGCCGGAAGAACCCGAAGCATAAAAGATGCCGGCCAGCCAGTTGACGCAAGCCGAATTTCCGCCGGTGCCGTCGGTCGTGATGTTGGTGATGTTCACGACTCCCGCCGATTGAACGAGCACCTGCGCGGCGACGTTCTCGCTGAAGATGCTGGGCACAATGTTGGTCAACCCGCCACTTGGAATCGTGATGCTGGCTTCATCGAGATCGCTGTCGGCGATCCCCTGCAGGCTGAGAGGTTGCGTGATGGTGACTTGCTCCGGATAAGTCCCCGGACACACCAGGACGGTCGACCCTGCGGGAACGCCGCTCACGGCTGCCTGGATCGTCGTGAAGCTTCTGAGCCGGGGCCGGCAAGTTCCGACAGCAAAATTGTTGTCGGCCAGAGCAAACTGCGTGCCCAGCAACATCACCAGCAGAACGAAATTACGCATATATCACCTCATTGCGGACAGCGTCCGGTTGCGGCGCGCGAGCGCGAAACGATGGTTGCGGGGGAAGTTCGGCCAAGTAAGTACCGGTTTCGCACGGACAGTGCGGTGGCCCAGTTACTGAAACTTAGCGCGATGCTACTGCGGAAGCGCGTAAAACAAATGTAAAGTTCGAAAAATCGCAACATGCGAATCATGCTTGTCAACAAGCACCTTGCAGCATGCATCCAGCTCACATACGCGCACACTACGAGCGCTCCACCTCGAAAGGCAGAGTAAGCGGACGTTACCTGTTCAGGTTCGGCCGGACGTCAGCGATTCAGAGCAAGCTGTCGAGTCGCTTTTTCTGATTTCGTGTCGTCTCTTGCTGTGCTTCCAGTGGGGGAGACGGGACAAGCATTGCGCCGGAGTCTCATTAAAAGTGAGCTCCGTAGGTTTTAGGGCGTTCGCAAATTAGAACGCCTTGGCGCAGGCAGGAAACTGCGAAATACAAACTCCTAGATTCGGCCAACATCACGGCCGTCCTTCTTTCTGGCTGGTCTTGGGGGAAACCGGCTGAGACGGATTCGCGGACAACAGAGCTGTTGAGGGATTGTTAGTCCACTCGATAGTAGTTGTCAAGAGCAATGTGGAGCAGTGTCGTTAGCACATGATATGTCCGGTTGAGATAGCACACGATATGTCCGCTTTGCGGGCGGTGAGGGTAGGAGACCATGCGAAGCATGGAATCTTGCTTGAGGGCCGCGATGGAG
>Ga0210397_10001717_pt1 | contig 14007 bp, 9 predicted proteins | sample IncBWH2OmetaG_FD_160126 | JGI IMG/M metagenome (GOLD analysis project Ga0210397, IMG submission 160126) | Forest soil microbial communities from Barre Woods Harvard Forest LTER site, Petersham, Massachusetts, United States - Inc-BW-H-2-O ...
CTCAAGACCGGCGCGACGATCTAGCCCAGCATCAGAAACGAAAGGCACTGGAAGGGCAACGACAAGGCGCAGGCAACGCGTTGCATGCAGAGATACCTGCTGCGGTGCTTGCGTCCCTGTCGTGCACCGCGCTTACGTTTACCCGCGGCGATTGCTTTGGCTGACGGGCCGAGGCGCCCCATCTTCTAAAACTTTGGAGAGGCAGCTTGTTTTGCGGTTATCCACCGCGCCTTGAAGCTCGCCGTAATTTTGCCGACAGCACGCCACGAAGGGAGTGAAAGCTGACTGCATCTCATCTTCCGGGATGCCCTCACATCCCTCACCGTGCTCTGGAAGATGAGACAGACTGGCCCCGGGGCTTTTTTAGCTATCTGATCTGCGTTGTGCAATGCGGCCGATGCATTGAAGCACCGGCTCATGAACGTAGCCTGGGCTTAATGGCAGAAACCACACGATTCTGAACTCAATCTGCTCTGAAGTTCAAAATGTCGGACTTCAGTTGACTACTAGGCCTCAAATATGATGACGCCGGCTGGGTTCGGTGGTGCTCGTGGAAGCACCCATTCTGGCTGGCCGAGTAGCGTGCGCGTCCTCTGATCTTGTGCAAGTGGCCGGTGTAAGCCCGCGCGTACTCGAAGGACCTCGCGCATCTGTGCGCCTCGTCCTGAGTTCTCCGTTCCTGTTCGACAAACGCGTCGTCCGAATTGTCGAGCCGCTTTTGTGAGTCGTCACATTCGCGGCGTACTAAGGCCCGAATCCGCCCGGACCATTTCCGCCGCCAGGATCGGGGGTATGTACAGTGGAATAGGGGGACGGATCGATGTCGAGGTCAAGGATCCTGCCGGCCATCCTCGTCGTGTTACCCGCAACCGTTTTGTTGAGCTTGAACACAGGTGTCACCGGGTCCATTGCGGATGAGTGCAGGGCAAAGCCCGGTCCGTCGGGTCCGCAGGGCACCCATTGGCACTACCGCGTCAGTCGCACGGACCAACGGCGTTGTTGGTTCCTGAGCCTTGAGCGAGTCAAGGTTCATTCTCACACACGCAAAGTCATGTCGGATTTGGCATCAGCAAGCCGCACCGCGGAACCAGACCGGGCGGCGGTGCGCGACTCTTCCGCTGAAACATTAGTTGCTGAAACAGCAGCGGCTATTCCACTACGACCGGCATCGGTAAAAACGGTCTCCGTGCGGGCCGCGGCCGCGCCGGCACCAGCCGAAACAGTATCTGATGGTCCATCAGTCGGTGAAGATGAAACGGCCGCGCATTTTTCTGCGCGCTGGCCGAGCTCCTCCAAGTTCTGGGATTTCGACGTACGTGAGTTTGCCGTGATTCCCAGCAGTTATGCCGAGAACTATTCAGTCGCCGACGCGGATGAGCAAACGCCATTGGTGTGGCCGGGAACGGCGGCCACACCGACTCGACCGCCGCTCGACGTCGCTGGCGAGACTGCCTGGGGAGAAATTCTTCAGGTCGGTATGCTGCTGACGGCCTTGTTGGCGATTGCGGGTGGCGTCTTCAGCCTGGCTCTACGCTTTCGTCAAAGTCATTCCCCCGACCGGCGGCGGGTACCGGATGAGTTGCCCGCGCAGCGAGAGGTGGATAAGGAAGTGGTCGATCGCAATTCGGGTGTACGAGCCCGACAAGACCAACACGTTTCGCGACCACTCACGCCAACCGATCCGGCTGATGATCTGAAAAAGAGTTTGGCGGAACTGACGGCAGACTTGCGGCGGGCGAGAACGTCTCGGTACGCGCCGCGGTCGTTTGCGCCGCGCAAGCTGGGCGCGAGCTTGCACACACGCCTGTCGGCGCGCGATCTGCTGCCGCCGATCGACGGCTGGGGTCAGGCTCGCGTAGTGGTCGCCGACGCGGTAGCGAAGGCGCCCGCTCGGAGCGCTCCGACCCGAGCACATGCACCAACTTCTGACTTGCCTCGAACGACTGTCCCCGCGAGTCCCAGCCTTGTCCCGGCATAGTGGATGCAAGCCGCGCCAAAGCCTCTTGCCTTGTTTTGTCGTGAGCCCTTTTGGCTTGGGTACGCGAAGCGCTGTCAATTGCGCGTCGTGCCAAGTCCGCGATTGTCAAGGCTGAACAGCAAGTGCCGGAGCAAAGCAGCACAGTAGAGCTACGTGTTTTTCAACAGCAGAAGTTCAAGTAGGTAAGACTACTTGAAATACAGAGCCATGAGGACTAGCCGGGGAAGCAATTAGCTGACCTTCATGGCGTTCTACGATCATTCGGCAAATAGCCAGTCCCAAGCCCATCCCTCGCGGTTTCGTTGTAACGAACGCTTCAAATATTCGGTCTGCCTGTTTTGGATCAATTCCCGACCCCGAGTCTTCCACCGCTACCACAATGGCTCTATCGCCATGATGCTCAGCACTCAACCTTAGTATCCGGCGATCGTGCTGGACGCCATCCATTGCTTCGATGGCGTTGTTCACCAGATTGATGAAGACTTCCTGCAACTGACCCCTGTGGCCCATAACGAGGGGTAGTTGAGAGGTCAGCCTGACGTCGGTCGTTATTCCGTGATCATTCAGCTGTTCGCGCAGCGTCTGCAGCACCTCGCGTGTCAATTGATTCAAATCGATCTGCTCTCTTCCCTCATCGGCTTTGCTAAACAGATCACGAATGCTGTCGAACACCTGGCTGGCTCGGTGACCGTCCCTGACTATCCTGCCCAACAACCGCACTTCCTCCAGATCGGGGGGCGCGTGTCCGAGATAGCGCAGCGCCGCGTTGCCATTCATCGTTATTGCCGCCAAAGGCTGCTTCACCTCGTGCGAAATCGACGCCACCATGGCTTCCAAGTTCATCAGTTTGTTGCTTCGTTCACGCTGCAACATCTCAATGGATTTCGCCAGTTCGCGCGTGCGTGCTTGAACATTATCGAATAGGCGCGCGTTCTGTACCGCCAGGGCTGATTGTGCTGCGAAAGTGTTGACCAGATCGACGGAGTTCCGCGTGAACAAACCGGGGGTTCTTCGGCGGATCACCAGGACACCGACAATGTCCGCGCCACGCATCAGGGGTGCCGCCAGCAATGCCCGGTAGCCGGCAGCCAGAATGATTGGTTCAACGGAGTGGCGGGTTCTTCCCGCAAGTCGGCAACCTGGAAAATCTCGCCCCGCGTCAGGGGAAGCGCCACATCGACGCTGTCAAGGTCGATACGCTGATGCGTCAAGGCGTCAATCAGTTTTCGATCCATGCCATAGGTGGCACGCAGACGAAATAGACGTTGAGCGTCATCGAAGACGTAGATCGCTCCGGCGTCGGTGTTGGAGACCTGCACGGCTTTGGCAGCGATGGTGGAGAGGACGGTCTCCAGGTCTAGCGTCTTGTTCACCGCCTGAGATACTTCCGCGAGCATGCGCAACTCGCCGACCGAGCGGCCAAGCTCCTCGCTGCGCGCCCGCAGCTCGGTCAACAGCCGGGCGTTTTCAATGGCGATGACGGCCTGATTGGCAAAGCCCGCGAGCAAAGCGATTTGCCGGTCGGTAAATGGACGGACTGTTTGCTGATATACGCTGATCGCCCCGATCAGATCATTGTTTCGTAACATCGGGACAAGCAGAATCGACCGCATATCCGCGAGCTCAACAGCCGCCACCGCCGTCGGATTACGTTCAATATAGAACGGTTCGGCGGCCAAATCGGGAATGTTGATCGCCCCCTTCGTCGCCACCATGCGGGCAACAAACGATTGCGGATCAGGACGAAGCGGAGAACGCCGGCGAACTTCAGCGAGGGCAGGCGGCGTATTGTGCGTCGCCACCAGGTGCAGGGCCCCGTCCTCCCAGCGATAGATGTTTCCGAAGGTGGCGCTGCATAGGCGAACGGCCTTTTCCAGGATGGTTGCAAACACCGGCTGAAGATCGCCGGCAGAGCTGCTAATGACCTGGAGGATTTCCGACGCGGCAGCCTGCTGCTCAAGCGCCTCATCAAGCTCGCGGGCAAGGCGCGTCACCTTGGCGTCCTGCCCGGTACCGGTCGAACGCGGACGGCGCACCGTCCTCGAAACGTTGCGGCGCTTGCGCGCGGGGAGTTTGCCGCGCCGCGCCTTGGCTATTTGCTGCCAGCTTTCGAGCGCCTCCTCATGGCCTCCCCCAACGCCCTTGGCCAAGGCATCTTATGGGCAAACTAGCACAATGGGGCGGTCTGGCGTGAGCTCTCACGCGGGTCGCGTCCGGCTCGATGTCGCACCAGTCACCCCCGAATTGCGATGTCTGCGCTACCTCTGTTCAGCTGGCATGACGGCGCGCCGCCCGAAACGAGCGTCGAGTGCCCGGAAGCGACGTTTGTAGCCGTTGAGGAGCATTTCCAACCCTATGCTCAAGGGCCTGTCGATGGTAGCCTTTCGTCGTCATTCAAAGACAGAGTGGTATCTCGCCGCCTAATCGTCATTGTAGCATGCGAAAAATGTAGCCATGCCAAAACGTCGTCGATCGCGCAGTTCGTCGCTGGCTGGCGCGGCGGGCGGCTTCGCTCGGAGGCGCGCTGACAGGGAGAAGGTACGACCACGGCGGGCCAAGAAAATACGGGTTTCGCGCGATAAGAGGGCGGCGACGAGCAGCGCTTCTGCGCCATCGCTGGAAGAACTTCTGGCGTTTGAACGTCTGCTTTCCGATCTTTCCGCCCGCTTTGCGAACGTTGCCGTTGATCAGGTCGTCGCGGAAATCGAAGCCGCGTTGGAGCGACTCCTAAAATTTATCGGCTTCGACCGCAGCGCCTTTGCCGAGGTCATCGACGGCGACAAGCAATGCATTCTATGCTCGGCAGCCGCGGAAGGCGTGAAGGCGCCTTTGCGAGGCCCAATACCGGCTCACTTCAATTGGTTTACCGGCCAGCTTCTTTCTGGACGCACCGTCGTCATTCGATCACACGAGGACATCCCGCCGGAGGAAGCCGCCGCAGCCGAATACTATCGTCGCGTTGGTATTCGCTCCCAGCTTCTCGTTCCGCTGTCTGTTGGTAGTCGTGTCGTCGCCACGGTCGGCTTTGGCGCGTTCCGCTCGACCCGAGAATGGCCAGACGAATTCATCGCGCGCGTGCGGGTCATTGGAGAAGTAATGGCGCAAGCACTCGTGCGTCAACGCTCGGAGGCGGCGCTTCGGGCGAGCGAGGCGCGGTGGCAGTCAATATTTGAGACATCGAGCATATGCATTTCGACGTTCGATCGAAACATGCGCTACATAGAAACAAATCCGGCGTTTCGCGCCACACTCGGCTATGCGGAAGAGGAGTTGCGACAGCTCACACCTTTGGACATCACCGCCGGGAGTGATCGCGAGAGGGCTGAGGTCCGGCTCGCCGAACTCCAGCAGGGAAAGATCGATCGTTACGCGGCCGTGGAACAATACCGTCGTAAGGACGGCATGATCATTTGGGGCCATATTTCTGTGGCGCGGGCGCCGGAATCCAGATCAGAAATGTTTATCGGAACGATGATCGACATTACCGAGAGCAAACGCGCGCAGGATAAATTGCGCGCGATGCAGGCGGAGCTTGCTCGGGTCACCAGCCTGACCGCAGCGGGGCAGATGGCCGCTTCGATGGCGCATGAAATCAAGCAACCGCTGGCGACTATCGCATTGGGCTGTAGCGCGGGCTTGCGCTGGCTGGCAAAACAGCCGCCCAGTCTTGCGGAAGTGCGGGCGGATCTAAACCGGATCGCCGATGCGAGTGATCGGGCGAGTCAGGTGATCGAGGGCATTCGTTCGATGTTCAAGAACGATAGCCGGGAAAAGGCGTTGCTGGACGTCAACGAGGTGATCCTCGAGGTCATGGCGCTGCTCCGTTCCGAACTGCAAAATCGTCAAATTGCGGTCCAGGACGAGCTCAGCCCGAAACTGCCGCCGGTTCTGGCGGATGCGCTCCAATTGCAGCAGGTCATCGTCAATCTTGTTACCAATGCGTTGGAAGCGATGGATGCCGTCAATGATGGTGCGCGGACGCTACGGGTGAAATCGGCGATCAGCAAATCCGACGGCGTGTTGATTACTGTGGAAGACTCCGGGCCTGGTATTGATCCGGAAAACGTGGACCGCATCTTTCATCCGTTCTTCACGACGAAGTCGCAGGGCATGGGGATGGGTCTGTCGATTTGCCGATCCATTGTCGAGGCCCACAATGGGTATCTCTCGGCACGTTCCGCCCTTCCTCGAGGATCAGTCTTTCAGATTTCGTTGCCGGCTGGAGTTATTGTTGGCGCCGGCTGATTGCGTGCCCGATGTCGCCTTCCGGTCAATCGCGCCGGTTTCCCGAAAATCGCAGATAGGCAATTCGGTGTATGCCGACAACGGTCGGAAGCGGACATGTCGCGACATTTCGGTCGATATCCGCGAGTGCCCGAAAGCGGACACGTGCGCGAATTGCAGGCAGCCACCGGGTGAGTCCAACTCTGCCGGCTTGCGTGGCGGCTATAGATTTTCGGTTCGAGACTCGTTGCGGGCTTCGATCGAGCGGCCGCCGACAAGGTTTGGAGCCACGATCATTACCGCGAATTAAGTTGTTATTATCTTTCTCTTGCCACGATTCTACTCCAGTAACCATGGGGGTTGCAGGTCCGGGGTGGTGGGGCTGCGGTGCTCAAGAAATCCTTCTGTCTTTTGGCGTTAGGCGCAGTTTGTCTTGCGTGTGCGGGGTGCGCCTCCCCGGGTCCGGCGGTTCCATCGTTCGCCGCCTTGCCCGGCAAAGGGAAATCGTACGACGCTTTCCGGCGGGACGATCAGTACTGCCAGGCTTCGGCCCAGCAGGCGATCGGGTACCAATCCCCCGGCGCGGCGGCCAATCAGGCCGCGCTTGGTACTGCCGCCGTCGGGACGGCGCTCGGGGCACTCGCCGGCGCGGCGATCGGATCCGCGGCGGGGCACGTGGGACAAGGGGCGGCGCTGGGCGCCGGGACCGGCTTGGTCGCTGGCAGTGTGGTGGGGGCAGGCAATGCCGACGCCGCCGGCGGCTCGTTGCAGGCGCGCTACGACACCGTCTACGCCCAATGCATGGCCGCCAAGGGCAATCGGGTAGGGGGACCGCCCGGCCCCGGCCCGGTCTATCCCTATCCGCCGCCCGCCTACGACTACTACGATCCGAGCTGGTAGCAGCGCGTCTGCCGGAAGAGGTCGATCACGCTTCGCGCGTCATCGCAGCGCTCGGTCACAGCATCGAACATTGACGCCGGCCAACAAGGCTTCGACGTTTTTTTGGCTATGGGTTATGACGTCAGGCGCGCCGACATTGCCAGGTGGTGTCGTGAAAGTCACCGACTTTGCGTGGAAGTCGATAAACTCGTACTCGGCGAATAGCGATACGTTGGGCAGGGCAAGCCATTCGAGCCCGCCGCCAATCGTCCAGCCGGTGAAATTCACGTTGGCGAATTCGGACAGACCTGAGCTCGCGGGAATGGTGACGATCAAGTTGTCGCGCGTCCAGGCGCCGCCAGCTTTGCCATACAGAAATGCCTGCGGCAGCACGGTATAACCGGCCCGACCCGCCAAGGTCGCAAAGTTGCTGAGTGTACTGTTGACCTTGCCCCAATCGTATTGTCCTTCAACGCCAACTATCCATTTCCCCACCTGATAGTCGCAGCCGGCCTGATCGCCTGCAACAAAAGCGCTTCCCTTGTCGCTGCCATAATCTTGAGGTGGGAGCGGGCGTCCCTGCCCAGTTCTTATGTCGGAAATTTTATCCCACGCTCCGCCAATATTTGCCCCGATGTAACAGCCGGTCCAGCTCCATGCCGACACCGGCAGCGCAGGCGTGGCCTTGAGCGCCCTCAGCGCCATGTTGGAAGTAGGAGCGGGTGCTGTGGCGAACTTCCAGTTTACACCGGCCCGGACGAAGTCCTCGGTGAGGCTTACGTTGCGGCTGACGACAGTTGAATTGCCTACGATCACAGGCGGATTGATGAAGAGGCCCGTGCCGAAATTGGCATGCAGGTACTCTACCTTCAAAGTGAAAGTCCTGGCGGGATCAGCCCAAACCACCCACTCGCCGCCAAGGCCGGCAGTCCATCCGATTCGGGTCTGCGAATCCGAGACGCAAAACAGTGAAGTGCAGACGCTTAGCCCGACGTTGGCGACGGCGGCACCACCGGTTCCGTAGACAAGCAACCGGCCCCAGGTCAGGCCGACGCGGCCGCGCAGCGTGTCCATCCAATCTTCTTTGATCGAATTCGTCGCTCGCACGTTGAAGGGCGGGACGTCGTGTGCGCTGCCTCGGCCATTGGTCCAGGAGAAATCGTCCTCAATGCCCAACACCACATTGGCGATCTGGTAGTTGCAGCCGACCGTGCCGCCGATCAGCGCGCCGCCCACATCAAAGGGATTGGTGATCGGAAGGCCGGCGAGAGCCGGTCTTGCCGACGAAGCCGCGTGGACTCGGCTCTCTCCCCACCCGCCGCCATTCTCGATGCCGAGATAGCAGCCGGTCCAGCTATAGATCGGCGGCGCGTGAGGCGGAGCCTTGAGCAGCAAGTCCGCTGCGCCAGCGGGACTCAAGCGTGCGACGATGAGGAACGCCGAAAGGACGGCCCACCCAAGCAACCTGCGCGTCACGACCATATCCAAAGGCGGCGACCAAGAGCCGCTGGTTGCATACTCGCAGACCCTGTATCTATCCGCGAGTCAAAAGCGGCTGTGCCGGCGCTTTCTTCGCGCAACCGTTGCAGCCGGATCACATTTTCCGAATGGTCAGCCGGCTCACGCCAACGCCTGCGCCACCAAAAATCCCGAGCCGCCGCCGAGGCCCGGGCCCGGATGGGTCGAGGCACCGATGTGGTGAAGGCGCGCGACTGGCGTGCGGTGGTTGACCGAGCCGCGGAACGGGCGCCAGAGGAAGAACTGGTCGATGCCGCAGAACCCGCCATAGGGATCGCCACCGACGAGATTGACGTTGAGCGCTTCGAGATCGGCGGGCGAATACGCTTTGCGCGCCATGACCCCGTCGTGGAAATTATCGATGTGCGAAGCGAGGATCGCCTCGATGCGGTCGGCGTATTTCTCGCGCACCGCCTCGGTCCAATGTCCATCCGCCGGCGGCGCGATCTCGCCGGCCGCGTCGCCCTTGATGAAGCGCGGCGCTTCCGGGAGCTGCAGCCACAGGATCGAGCGGCCTTCCGGGCAGCGGCTCGGATCGAGCGCGGCGGGCTGGCCGAGGCAGATGGTCGGCACCGCCGGCAGCATGCCGCGCTCCGCCTCGTTCACCGCCTTGGACACGCCGTCGAGACCCGGCGTGAGGTGAATGAGCGCGACCGCGTCGAGCGCCGGCGTCTTCCATTTCGGCGGCGTCCGCAGTGCGTAATGGATCTGCATGTTGCCTTTGCCGTAGCGGTACTGCGCCACCGCATCGGCGACGCCGGCCGGAAGCTTCGCGTCGGCGAGGAACCGTCCGTAGAGCTGGTTGGGCGTGACCGAACAGATGACGCCCGCCGTCGCCTCGAAGTCGCGGCCGTCGGCGAGCCGCACGCCGCGGGCGGCGCCCTTGTCGTCGAGCAGGACTCGGTCGGCGTCGGCGCCGAGGAGAATCTCGCCGCCCTGGTCGCGGATCAGGCGGTCGAACGCGGCCAGCGCCTGGACCGCGCCGCCTTTGACGATCGGCGCCCCCGCGGCTTCGAGGGCGAACGCGATGACCTTGGCCATCTGGCCCGAATAGGCGCTTTCGGGCCCGAGCCCGGCGTGCAGCACCCAGGGCGCGAACAGCGCGTGGATCAACTCGGAACGATAGCGCGTCTCGAGCCAGCCGCGCGCGGTGCCCAGCGCCTCGCCAAAGAAAGCCGCGAGCCCGCGAAGGCCACGCCGCCATGCCTCGCGCGCAACGATCTTGAGCGTCGCGTTCGACCACAGCGAGCCGCCCAACAGCGCGAAGAGAAAGGGCGCGTCGGCACCGACGCGGTCGAGGTCGGCGGCGAAGCGCGCACCGTCACCAGGAGCGAGCTTGTCGAAAGCGGCAACGTTCGCGTGGCGGTGCATGGACAGGATGGCGTGCCGCCCGTCAGGCAGCAGCACCGCCGTTGGCGTCGCCGTGTGCGCGAAGGCGAGCCCGCGCTTCTCCAGTTCGGGGCCGATCTCGGCGTAGCCCGGTGACGTCAGGAACAGGACGAACGTCGTCGCCATGACGTCGTGGACAAAGCCGGGCGCGGTGATCTCCTCGGTGCGGATGCAGCCGCCGATGCGGTCGTTGCGCTCGAGCACGAGGACCTTGCGGCCCTGGCGACCGAGCAGCGCAGCGGCGACGAGCGCGTTGATCCCGCTTCCGACGATGACGTAGTCGGCGCCCGCCATGGCGCAGGCGGAGCGTCAGTGCCGCGGCACGAGCGCGAGCACCCGCAACGGGCTGCCGGTGCCTTTGACGATCTTCAGCGGCGCGGCGATCAGGATCGCGCCCTTGGGCGGCAGCCGGTCGAGGTTGCAGAGGCTGGCGAGGCCGTAGCGGTTGGCCTGGTGCATGAAGGTGTGCGCCGGGAAGGGCGGGTCCATGCCGCCCGCCGAGCCGGCGTCGGTGCCGACCGTCTCCGAGCCCCAGCCCATGACGCCCTTGGCGATCAGATAATGGATCGTTTCCGCGGTCGGGCCAGGTGAGTGCGGCCCCTTGTCATCGACATTGAGGAATTTGGCTTCACTGTTGTTGCGCTTGTACCAGTCGGTGCGCATCAGCACCCAGGAGTTGGGCGGGACGTCGCCGTGCGTCTTCTCCCAGGCCTTCACGCCGTCGACGGTGAGCAGAAAATCGTGGTTTTTCGCGGCTTCGCCGGAACAATCGATGACACAGGCCGGCCCCACGAAATTCTTGGCCGGAATGGTGTCGGTGGTGTTGTTCGGATGGTCCTTGCCGCTGATCCAGTGCACCGGCGCGTCGAAATGCGTACCGGAATGCTCACCGAGCTTCAGCCAGTTCCACGCCCAGAACGGCCCGTCCTTGTCGTAATGCGAGATCGCATGGATCTCGATCGGAGGGGTATTCTTGCCGATCTCCGGCGGCAGCTTGATCAACGGCGTGTCGGGCCCGAGCGGCGCGGAAAGGTCCACCACTTCGACGGCGCCGGAAGCAAGCGCCGACGCGAGTTGTCCGAGAAGCTGCGTGCCGTCCATATCGCTCACCTTCGCTGGTCGCGGCGTTTCCTGGTCCGCAATGGAGATCGAACGGAGACTACTAGCCGAAAAGCGCACCAGGGGGAACATCGCGGCCGCGCCGGCCGGCTGAATTTATTTAGGCTTGAAGTATCGGCCGGCGTGGAGCCACAGTACGGGGCATGCGGTACGACGCGGCGGTCATCGGCGCGGGGGTCAACGGGCTTGCCGCCGCCGTGCATCTCTCCGCCAAGGGCTGGAAGGTCGCGGTCCTTGAGCGCGCGGCGGTCGCAGGCGGCGCGGTCAAGACCGCCGAGGTCACGCTGCCGGGTTTCCGCCACGACCTCTACGCGATGAATCTCAGCCTGTTCGCCGGCTCGCCGTTTTTTGCCGCCCACAAGGAGCGGCTGATCAAGGCCGGTGTTGAATTCGCGCCGGCAGCGCGAAGTTTTGCCACCGCGTTTCCCGACGGCACCTGGCTTGGCGTCGAAACCGACCTCGAGGCGACTGCCGGCCGCATTGCCGCGCAAAATCCGACCGATGCGCAACGCTGGCGGGAAATGGCCGCAGCGTTCGACGGCGACGCACCGCATATTTTTGCGCTGCTCGCTTCGCCGATGCCGTCGATTACGGCGCTGCGCGCGAGCTTCGGCGCCTGGCGCGCCGGCGGCGCCGCGCTACTCGCCCGGCTCGCGCGGCTCGTGCTCGCCTCGCCGCGCAATTGGCTCGACGAAAACTTTTCCAGCGAGAAGCTCAAGGTGATGATGGGCGCCTGGGGCATGCACCTCGATTTCGCGCCCGACATCGCTGGCGGGGCACTGTTTCCATATCTCGAATCGATGGCCAATCAGAAATTCGGCATGGTGATCGGCAAGGGCGGCGCCGATACGATCATCGCGGCCATGGTGCGCGCGCTCGAAGCGGCGGGAGGCGAAGTAAGGCTCGGAGCGGTAGCGGTCCGGGTGCTGACGGCGAGCGGCGGCGCGAGCGCGGTCGAACTCGCCGACGGGCAACGCATCGAGGCAAGCCGCGCCATCATCGCCAATCTCAACCCGCGGGTGCTTTCGCGCCTGCTCGCGCCGCCGCCTCCCGCGCACGCGCAGATGGCGCGGCTGCGCCCGGGCCCGGGCACGATGATGGTGCATCTTGCTCTCTCCGATTTGCCGGACTGGGCCGCCGGGCCCGCGCTCAAATCCTTCGCCTATGTGCACCTCGCGCCGTCGTTCGCCGCCATGGCGAAGGCCTATACCGAGGCGCTCGCCGGCATGCTGCCCGTGGAGCCGGTGCTCGTGGTCGGACAGCCGACCGCCATCGATCCAGGCCGCGCGCCGCCGGGAAAGCACGTTCTGTGGGTCCAGGTGCGGGTGTTGCCGGCGAAGATTGACGGTGACGCCGCCGGCCGCATCGCCGCCACGAATTGGAACTCCGCCAAGGAAGCCTACGCCGACCGCGTCGTTGATCTGATCGAACGTTATGCTCCAGGATTCCGCGCCAAGGTCCTGGCCCGCACGGTGCTCTCGCCCCACGACCTCGAGCGCGACAATCCCAATCTCGTCGGCGGCGACAGTCTTTCCGGCAGCCACCACCTCGACCAGAACTTCCTGTTCCGGCCCGCATTCGGCTTTTCGCGATACCGAACGGCGGTTCCACGCCTCTACATGGTGGGCGCCTCGACCTGGCCGGGTGCCGGAACCGGCGCGGGCTCCGGTTTCATGCTGGCGAAGATCCTGGCCGGCTCGTGACGGCCATGCCGCCGCAAGCGTGAACGATTGTGTGATCAAAGCAACCGGGCGGGCGCAAAATACTTGACACCTAAACTATTTCTCCCAATGTAAGGGGACCAAGGCGCGGGACGAGGCGCATGCGAATAACCTGCATCGGCGGCGGTCCGGCGGGGCTCTACTTGGCCCTGCTGATGAAGAAACGCAATCCGGCCTATGACATCAGCGTGCTGGAGCGGAACCGGCCCTACGACACTTTCGGCTGGGGCGTCGTGTTCTCCGATCAGACGCTCGGCAATCTGCGCACGGCGGACGCGGAGACCTACGAGCAGATCACCGGTTCGTTCAGCCGCTGGGACGACATCGACGTCCACTTCAAGGGCCGCACCATCACCTCGGGCGGCCATGGCTTTTCCGGCATCGGCCGCAGGCATCTTCTCAACATCCTGCAGGCGCGCTGCGAGGCGCTCGGCGTCAGGCTCGTGTTCGAGAAGGAGGTGCGCAACGAAGAGGCTTTGGACGCCGATCTGATCGTCGCCTCCGACGGCATCAACAGCTTCATCCGCAACAAATACGCCGCCGCCTTCGAGCCCGACATCGAGGTCGGCAAGTGCCGGTTCGTCTGGCTCGGAACGCGCAAACTTTTCGACGCCTTCACCTTCGCCTTCGAGGAGACCAACCACGGCTGGTTCCAGGCGCACGCCTACAAGTTCGACCGCGACACCTCGACCTTCATCGTCGAAGCCCCGGAGGACGTGTGGCTCAAGTCCGGCCTCGGCCGGATGAGCACCGAGGAATCGATCGCCTTCTGCGAGAACCTGTTCGCCAAATACCTCGACGGCCACGAGCTGATGTCGAACGCCACTCACCTGCGCGGCTCGGCGCAGTGGCTCAAGTTCCCGCGGGTCGTGTGCAAGACCTGGGTGCACCACAACGGGCGCGTCCCCGTCGTGCTGATGGGCGACGCCGCTCACACCGCGCACTTCTCGATCGGCTCGGGCACCAAGCTCGCTTTGGAAGACGCCATCGAGCTCGCCGATTGCCTGCAGGCCGCGAGCGGCAAGGCAAAAGCCGACATGCTCGATGTGCTCAAGGCCTATGAGCAGACGCGCTCGGTCGAAGTGCTCAAGATCCAGAACGCCGCCCGCAACTCCACGCACTGGTTCGAGAACGTCAAACGCTACACGCATTTCGAGGCGGAGCAGTTCGCCTACAGCC